>Ga0256841_1003736_pt1 | contig 11231 bp, 11 predicted proteins | sample 356308metaG_FD_185971 | JGI IMG/M metagenome (GOLD analysis project Ga0256841, IMG submission 185971) | Hydrothermal vent microbial communities from Mid Atlantic Ridge, Atlantic Ocean - 356-308 | ecosystem: Environmental > Aquatic > Marine > Hydrothermal vents | place: Atlantic Ocean: Mid...
CATCCTCCGTCGATGCATCATAAATCACTCCAACGGACATACCTTCTGCAACCTGGCCGCGCACAAGATCGCATACATGTCTGAACAATCCACCAATAGGTGATCTGAAACAGTGAATAATCTTTAAGGAAGATTTTTTATACGTCATATAATTGGCTTAGAACATGGTATTTAGCAGTATTTGTCAAATTATTTATGTCTTGTGTTATACTTAACGGTCTAAATAAGCGTTTGCTTGAAAGATTAATCGGTAAGTGAAGGGACTTAACTGAAATAATCCTCCAGGAAAGAAGTCGGGGACCGAAATGGACGTTAACAACAATAAAATTATTCATCATCAGGAAAACAAACTTAATTACAACCAGAAACAGAAATCTAAGACCGCAAAAAGTATACCATTCTCACCCAGTATAACGTCTGGAATTGTTGCACTGCTTGATGCCACTATAATTTTTGGTACAGGGATCCTGATATTTTTCCTTTATCTTCCAGAAGCCTATCCCATCTTCTCGCTTTATTTAGGTGCTATGGCCATCAGTGTCAGTATGACACTGATTAGTTTCTATAATGCTGGTCTGTACCGTTTCCGCTCGCTCACCCGACCAGAGTCCAAAATTGGAAAAATCGTTTTGCTCGAATCTATGCTGTTTAGTTTCCTGTTATCTCTGGCTTTCGTATTTAAAATTACTGACGAGTTTTCTCGTGTCTGGACAGTAACCTGGTTTCTTAGCTCATTGGGTCTGATGGTTTTTCTGAGGATTTGTTACTATTTTGTTCTACAAAAATGGGGGCAGAAGGGAAAGATCAGTCGAAATATAGCTGTGATCGGTGCCGAACAGCATGGTACTCGTTTGCTGGAAGTCATTGATCAGCAAAAGGAACCCTGGATGCATGTTATTGGTGTTTTTGAAGATCGATTCTCACGTGTACCTACTCGTATCGGCAATAGTCCAGTACTGGGAACAGTGAACGATTTAGTCCTGTATGTAAGGGAACACAGGGTGGATGATGTGATTATTGCATTACCATGGTCGGCGGAAAAACGCATGCAGGAAATCATAGCAAAACTTGAAGAATTACCTGTTGATATTCGTCTATCACCTGATATGGTTGGCTTTAACTTGTTAAACCATTCTTTCTCCGATTATTGTGGTTTACCCGTCCTGAATATCTCTGACAAACCCATTTCTGGTTGGGACTCAATCGCCAAAACAGTGCTTGATAAATCATTATCAGCTCTGATTTTATTGATGATTTCTCCAGTTATGTTGCTCATCGCCCTGGGGATTAAGTTAGACAGCCCCGGACCAGTATTCTTCAAACAAAAACGTTATGGTTTTAATAACCAGCTGATAGAAGTCCTGAAATTTCGCACCATGCGTACTGACATGCAAGATGAAAATGCTGAGAAACTTACGACGAAAAATGATCCCCGCGTGACTCGTTTTGGTGCTTTTCTAAGACGCACAAGCCTGGATGAACTACCACAGTTTATAAATGTCCTCAGGGGCGAAATGTCGATTGTTGGGCCACGGCCCCACGCAACCATGGCCAAAGCGGCAGGTAAGCTCTATCAGGAGCAGGTTTCAAAATATGCTGTGCGCCATAAAGTGACACCAGGCATCACAGGCTGGGCACAAATCAACGGCTGGCGCGGTGAAACGGATACCGAAGAAAAGATTCAGAAGCGTGTCGAATACGATATCTTTTATATTAACAACTGGTCAATTCTTCTTGATATCCGGATTATATTCCGAACCATCTTTGTTTTTCTTAACCAGAAGAATGCTTATTAAGAAGATTTTTGGGCAGATTTAATCTTTCTGCTCTTTTTCGCTTTTGATCGTCTAATCGCGGCCAGAACCTCTGCCTGTAGATCGTTTTTATCTGGCACTATGGATGATTTTTTCTTATGGCTGGACTTTTTTTCTTTTTCACGTTCGAGACGTCGATTTCTTGCAAGATAACGAGACTTACTTTTTTCAGCGCGTCGTCTTGCATCATCCTGTTCAGTGATCACCGCTTTGGCATTCTGGAAATTCTGTACCAGAGGAATATGGCTTGGACAGACCTGATCACAACAACGGCACTCAATGCAATCGAAAAGCCGGTATTCTCTGAGTGAATCCAGATCAGTTTTTTTTGCCATAGCAACCAGCATCTGTGGTTGCAGTTTTTCAGGACAAACATCGATACAATCACCACATCGAATACAGCTTACTTCCTTTTTCGGTAATTGTTGTGTCTGGACAAGCACACAACTGGTTTTCTTCAAGACAGGAACCTGATCAGTTTCGATGACTTTTCCCATCATGCCCCCGCCAAAAGTGATCGTCTGTTTATTTTCTATCGGTTTGCTCTGAAAGTTTTCCAATAGCTCACCAACGGGTGTACCATTCAGCACCTCAATATTTCGAGGATTGTCTAATTCTCCAGCCACAGTAACAATACGGGAAATGTGAGGTTCACCTGCAGCGACAGCTCGAAAAATAGCGGCCACTGTCGCAACATTTTGAACCAGTACCCCAAGCTGAATGGGTAATCCGTGTGAAGGTACCCACTTCCCGGTCAGGGTTCTGATCAATTGTTTTTCACCCCCGGCAGGGTATATGGCAGGGACTTTTACTATGTTTAGATCCTTAGTGTCAGCCACATCAATCAGCGACTTATAGGATGCTGGCATATCATCTTCAACAGCAAGCACACATTCCTTCGCACCTGTTATTTTTTGCAAGATTTTTGTACCCGTCAGGATTTCCTCTGGCCTCTCCCGAATCAATCGGTCATCACAGGTAATATAAGGCTCACATTCGACACCATTGATAATTAAAGTGTCCACTTTTTCATCCGCACCTTCGATCACTTTTACATGTGAGGGAAAGCCCGCACCACCCATACCGATAATTCCAGAATCTGTGATCCGTTGTTCAAGAATCTCCGCAGAGTTTTTCAGATAATCTAACGGAGGCATTTTTTCACCCCAAAGGTCTTTACCATCTGTCTTTATCACAATACATTCACCCATTGTTCCATCTGCTATCGGGTGTATTCCAATGTCTTCTATTACACCTGAGCTGGAAGCATGGATCGCACTACTGACATAAGAACCAGGGCGAGCAATTAATTGTCCCTTCAAAACATATTCGCCAATTTGTACGACAGGAATTGATCGGCTACCGATATGTTGTGTTAATGGAAAGACTAAACGCTCAGGAATAATGGCGGGTAATGTTTCAAGTTCACAGGTTAACTGCTTGAAACCTTCAAGATGCAAACCACCGGGAAATTTATGCAGATCTTTCATTATCTCCCGGAGGTATCATATCAATGCAGTCAACCGGACAAGGAGGTATACAAAGTTCACAGCCCGTGCAATATTCCGTAATCACCGTGTGCATTTGTTTTCCCGCGCCAAGGATCGCATCTACAGGACAGACCTGAATACATTTAGTACAACCTATGCATTGATCTTCATCGATCATGGCCAGTCGAAAAGGCCTGTGGATGCCGTGATCAGGATTCAAAGGAATAACCTCACGACCCAGTAGTTTCGCCAGCTGATCAATTGTTGCCTCTCCGCCCGGTGGACATTGGTTGATCGCTGCTTTGCCCGAACTGATTGCTTCAGCATAAGGACGGCAACCATCATAACTGCATTCTCTACACTGGGTTTGAGGGAGTAACTGATCAATTAATTCCGTAAGAATGGGTTCACGATGAGAAGAGCTATTTTCAATTCTCAACAACAAGCCTCCCACAATGGCAAAAAACAGGCCGACAAAAAGAGAAAGCAACATCAGAAACCTGAAAAGGCCATCGACAGAATGCCCAGAGTGATCAACGTGATCGGAATTCCTTTGAAGGCCTGAGGGGTATTCTCAATTTGTTCCAGTCGTTCTCGTAAACCAGCAAAAATGATCAGTATAAGACCAAAACCCGCAGAAGTTCCCAAACTGAACACAAAAGCCATACCAAAAGAATCAACCGATTCCAGCATTAACAACACGACAGCCAGTACCGAGCTATTCAGCATCAGAAGTGGAATAAAAACACCGTATTTTTCATACATATTTGGCCACAGGGTTTGCAGTAACCATTGTGCAGCTTGCATCAGGACTACCAATGTAAAAACCAGAATCAACAAAGATAAATAAGTCAGTTTCAATGGCTCTAAAAGATGATGATAGACAAGAAAACTGATCAGCGCTGCAGCCGTCATCACAACTATGCTCACAATGGCCATGCCGGTCGCTACATCAACTCGACGTGAAGTGGCAAAGAATGGACTCAGTGCAAGTTGCCATTCAAGTACCAGATTATTAACCAGAACAGTGCTGAGAAAAACGATTCCCGAACTCTGTTCCAGGCCATTTGTGATCATTTCACTCGCATACCCGGTTGAGCGCCTTCATCAGGATGCAGGACAAACAAATCCTTACCTCCAGGACCGGCAGCAAGCACCATACCTTCGGAAAGTCCAAAACGCATTTTTCTTGGAGCAAGATTGGCAACCATCACGGTCAGTTTTCCTTCCAGATCTTCCGGTTGATAGGCCGATTTGATGCCTGCAAAAACATTGCGTTCTTCACCAATATCCAGCGTTAGTCGTAACAATTTATCCGCGCCTTCCACATGTTCGGCTTTGACAATTTTTGCGATCCGCAGATCAATTTTTGCAAAATCATCAAAGCTGATTTCTTCAGCAATGGGGTCCTTTTCAAGCATGGCGGAAACTGTTTTTTGCGGCGTGTTTTCCATCGTCTGTTTACTATCCTCGATCATCGCTTTTATAGCTTTTTCCTCAACACGAGTCATTAACGGTTTGAATTTGTTAATCTCGTGATCAAGTAAAAGTTGATCAATGCTATCCCAGTTCAGAGGATCAATATTTAAAAATGCCTCAGCTTTTTCTGCCATTACAGGCAGAACTGGTTTCAAATAAGACAATAAAATTCGGAAACCATTCAGACCCGTGGTGCATATCGTCTGTAGTTCCGCATCAGCACCTTCTTGCTTCGCGACCACCCAGGGCTTTCGATCATCAATATATTGATTGACCTGATCAGCCAATATCATGATCTCACGCATTGCCCGTGAGTATTCACGATCTTTGTATGATTGGCCGATGCTCTCTCCGGCATCGATTATTGCCTGAATCAGATCTGGATTCTCTATCTCAGATCCCAGCTTTCCATCAAACCGCTTAGTAATAAACCCGGCACAACGACTGGCAATATTGACAACCTTGCCCACCAGATCAGAATTTACCCGTCGTTGAAAATCTTCCAGGCTCAGATCAATATCATCAATCCCGCTTCCAAGTTTTCCGGCAAAATAATAACGTAAATACTCCGGATTCAGATGGTTAAGGTAGGTTTCTGCCTTGATAAACGTGCCCCGTGATTTAGACATTTTCTGGCCATTAACGGTCAGAAAACCATGAGCAAAGATTGCAGTAGGCGTTTTCATTCCCGCACCAGATAATAATGCAGGCCAGAACAAACCATGAAAGCGAATAATATCTTTGCCGATAAAATGGTAAAGCTCGGCATCACTATCAGCTGCAAGGTATTCATCAAAATCGAGGCCAGTCCTGTCGCAGAGGTTTTTGAAACTGGCAAAATAACCAATCGGCGCGTCCAGCCAGACATAAAAGTATTTACCCGGCGCATCGGGGATCTCAAAACCAAAATACGGTTTGTCTCTGGAAATATCCCAGTCATTCAGACCGATCTCAAACCACTCTTCCAGCTTGTTGGCAATCGCAGGTTGTAGGTGTCCAGCCTTCATCCAGTCTTTTAACATGTCTTCAAAGTCCGTAACTTTGAAGAAAAAATGTTCAGAGTCCTTTTTTATCGGTGTCGCACCACTGATCACAGAAACAGGATTTTTCAGTTCCAGAGGATCGTATGTCGTACCGCAAACATCACAATTATCTCCGGGCTGATCGGCTGCACCACATTTCGGACATTCACCACGAACAAAACGATCCGGCAGAAACATTTCTTTTTCCGGATCATAAGCCTGGTTGATCACCCGTCGATCAATATGACCTTCATCACGTAACTTCAGGTAAATAGCCTCAGCCAGTTCTTTATTTTCAGGTGAATGCGTGCTGTGATAATTATCAAAGCCCACGGAAAATCCGGCAAAATCACGCTGATGCTCTTTGCTGACCTGTTCGATCAGTTGTTCTGGGGTAATACCTTCCTGCTGGGCTCGCAACATAATGGGTGTTCCATGTGCATCATCAGCGCAAACGTAATAACAGGAATGTCCTCGCATTTTCTGAAAACGCACCCAAATGTCTGTCTGGATATATTCCACAAGGTGCCCAAGATGAATTGGACCATTAGCATAAGGCAAGGCACTGGTCACCAGTATTTTTCTTTGTTTTTTTGTCATGTTTATTACAGTTAATGTGATTCTGCATAAGGTATCACGACATCACTCTCTCATGAAGGAAAATGGTGTAGAATGTTGGTTTTTAATCGCCGAATGACCCTCACAAAATGTCTGAAATCACAAAAGAAGTTATTGAGTCCGTTCTCTCCGAGTACAACCTGCCCATTCTTGAAACTGATCCTGTTTCTGGTCACATAGTCAGGGATATCTCAATCAAAGATGGGCTTGTTAAGGTTGATCTTGAAATGGGTATTCCCGTAGAAGGGATTCGACACACGATCGCCGAAGAACTGAACTCATTATTAAAACATAGAACAACGGCCGAAGATGTTCTGATCAACGTGACATCCAGAATACAATCTCATGCGGTACAAAAAAATGTCAACGCACTTAAAGGTGTCAAAAATGTTATCGCTGTAGGCTCAGGAAAAGGTGGCGTTGGAAAATCGACTGTCGCGGTCAATCTGGCACTTGCCCTTAAAGAAGAAGGTGCAAAAGTAGGCATGATGGATGCCGATATTTATGGTCCCAGTCTGCCGACCATGCTCGGTTGCCATGGTAAAGCAGCATCCACTGATGGAAAGACACTGGAACCCATGGAAGCACATGGCATTCAATGTATTTCAATGGGTCATATGCTGGACTCAGATGATTCTCCAGTCATCTGGCGAGGCCCAATGGCCGTTTCGGCCCTGCAGCAATTACTGAATGACTCTAACTGGGGGGATCTTGATTACCTGGTCATCGATCTACCTCCGGGTACCGGTGACATACAGCTCACCCTGTGTCAGAACATTCCTGTCACTGGTGCCGTTATTGTCACGACGCCTCAGGACATTTCTCTGATCGATGCAAACAAAGCATTAAAAATGTTTGAGAAAGTCTCAGTCTCAGTTCTGGGTGTGATCGAGAATATGAGTACACACATTTGTTCAAAATGTGGTCATGAGGAAGCCATCTTTGGCAGTGGTGGTGGTGAAAAAATGTCTGATCGCTATGGCATTCCTCTGCTCGGCCAGATCCCACTATCGATTGAGATCCGGGAAGGAGTCGATCAGGGTGAGCCGACTGTAATTTCAGAACCAGAATCTCCTGTAACAAACTCATTTACAATGATTGCCCGCCAGGTGGCTGCAGAAATCTCCAGAAAACCGAAAGATTTTTCCGCTAAAATGCCCAAAATAGTCATTGAGAATAAATAAAGGATAACGATGAGCATTAAATCCGACAAGTGGATCCGCCGAATGGTGGAAGAACAGAACATGATAGAACCCTTCGAGACCGATCAGATCCGTAAAGGTCAGAATGGCCGTATGATTTCTTATGGGACATCCAGCTACGGATATGACATCCGCTGCGCTGATGAATTCAAGATTTTTACCAATATCAATTCAGCTGTCGTTGATCCAAAAGAGTTTGATCCGAATAGTTTCGTCGATATCAAATCTGATGTCTGCATTATTCCACCCAATTCTTTTGCGCTGGCGCGAACCGTCGAATATTTCCGCATACCAAGAGATGTACTGACAATCTGTCTGGGTAAATCGACTTATGCTCGTTGTGGTATCATTGTCAATGTGACTCCGCTGGAACCTGAATGGGAGGGACATGTCACTTTGGAGTTTTCCAATACAACGCCACTTCCTGCAAAAATTTATGCCAATGAAGGCGTTGCACAGGTTTTATTTCTCGGTGCAGATGAAATTTGTGAAACATCTTATAAGGACAGGAATGGGAAATATCAGGGTCAAACCGGAGTGACTGTCCCCAAGTTGTAATTCAGGGACAGTAAAGTAAACTGTTTCTTTTAACTACCTATATTTCTCTCAAGGGGGGAAGCTATGAAAAAATTTATCTATTTATTACTGATGGCTGCAGCATTGACTCTGACTGGTTGTGACAAAGCTAAAGAGGCTGCGGATAGTGCTGCCGAAAGTGCTAAAGATGCCGCTTCCAGTGCTGTGGATGCAACTAAGGATGCTGCTTCCAATGCCGTTGATGCAACGAAAGAAGCCGCTTCAGATATGGTTGATAGCGCAAAAGAAAAAGCGGCTGACGCAGCTGATGCGACTAAGGAAGCTGTTAAAGACGCTGTATCTGACGAAGGTTAATATTCGCTTAGATATTTTCCAGGTGTAAACGAATCGTTTGCACCTGGCATCTATTTCTAACCAGCCACCGCCTCCAGATCAATTTCCTCATTCTCGCGTGACTCTCTCTGGCTTTTTAGTTCTTCACCCTGCTTTTTCAAAATATGAGCGACAATGAACTCTCTATCCGCTTCTCTTAGATAGATAAAATCAACAGCCACCTGATATTTTATCTCAGACTCAGTCTCGTGATTCTCTCGACAATCTACTACTTTACCAATGGCTCTAACATTGTAGTATTCAGGCAATAAAGCAAATTCAAGATCCATCGTTTCGCCATGAGAAAAGCTTGTTGGTGAAGAGAATGCAAGCCCACTTCCACTCAGATTAACTTCATGTATTTCAGTGTCCATTGATTCCGCATTTAAACCTAAAACAGACTCAGTCGTGGGGCCTTCGATCTGACTTAAAATACAAAGCTTGCGGTTGATAATTTTTAGGGCTTCTGCAATTTCTGGCAGGGGCTCAGCAATTTCCTGCAGCAAAAAATCTAACCTGAGTTCAATACTACCCAAAGAATTCTGTAATAGTTTATGTTGGGAGTCCAACATTTCCATCCTGGAAATAGTGTCATCTATCTCTTCCTCAGGAAAAGGCATGTAATTCAAGATGACACTATCATCAATCCGGTAAAACCTTCTTCTTTCTTTCATAATATTTATTATCCTTAGCCTACTGTTATTTCATCTAATGGATCAGGTTCTGAACTTTCCGGATCCTGTTTCGGGATTTCCCGCTCTACCTCAGGTTTTGCAACACTCATCTCTGTTTCAGTATTTGCATCGTTTTTCTGGACGATTGTCAATTCCACACGGCGATTCTTGGCCCGATTTTCAGGTGTATCATTGGGTACAATAGGATGTGCATCACCATGACCTTCAACGATAAAACGATCTTCAGGGATTATCTTTTCTTTAAGCAATTCATGTACCACGGAAACTGCTCTTGAGGCTGACAAATCCCAATTCGACCTGAATCGGGCTGTTTTGATGGGCCGATCATCCGTATGTCCTGCTACAATGACACTCCCCTCGACCTCTGATAAGGCAACGCGAAGTTTCTTCAACACCGGAATAAACCCTTTTCTGATCTTAGCGGCACCCGATGGGAATGATGCTTTTTCACTGATGCGAATAATGATTGCACCCGCCTGTGTCTCGATCTCAACCAGACCTTTTTCTATTTCCTCAGCCAACGCATTTTGCAGTTTAAGACTATCTTCTGCAGTCTTTTCACTGATCTCTTCTTTCTGCTTTTGGCCTTCTACGTCTTGATTTTCTGACTTTTCCAGTGCATCAGTAAATTCCAGCGTTTGCTTGGTATCATCTGTTGTCACCTGGCGTACTTCATTGATCAATGTATGCTGTGGGGCTGCAGAGCTAAATTCTTCTGCGATTAGACTGGTTCCTTTAGGGATCTCACTGGCAGAAACAACTCTTTGTACACCAAATGCCTCGGTTAGCGATCCTTTAACCTGTTTAAATTTCTGAACATCCATCTCGGCAAATGACAACAGAAGTACAAAAAAGCACATCAACAGTGACATCAGATCGGCAAATGTCATTACCCATGCAGGTATCCCCGAAGGACAGTCACATTTCGCTTCGTCTTCTTCTTCCACTCATCTACCCCTTTAGCCTTGAATTAATCTTCATCTTTGGGACGTTTTGAACCATGCTGATAAGTTCTCAAAAGCTCTTCTATGACACGAGGATTGCGCCCTTCTTGGATACCCGTAACGGCATCAATAATCATTGACTTGATCATGACTTCTTCATCTTTACGCAAGGATAATTTTCCCGCCAAAGGAATCGCGAAAACATTCGCGATCAATGCTCCATAGAGTGTTGTCAATAAAGCAACCGCCATTGATGGCCCGATTGAGGCGGGATCACTCATGTTGCCCAGCATCAAGACAAGGCCCACAAGGGTACCAATCATCCCCATTGCGGGTGCCATATCACCAATTGTGGTAAAGATTGTTATCCCACTTTCGTGTCTTTCGGCAGCCTGATTCATTTCAGCCTTTAATGTCTGACGGACGACCTGTGGTTCGTGACCATCAACCATTAACTGGATACCTTTGGCTAAAAAATCATTTTCGGTTTCTTTGCCTTCCAGCGCTAAAAGCCCACCAGTACGCGCTTCATTGGCCATTTCGACAACTTGCTCAATTAACTCTTCAGGCTTATCGATTTTAAACATCAATGCTTTCAAGGCTACCTTGATCGCACCTAAAAACTGACCTAAGGTAAAGTTCATCATTACCGCACCTATCGTACCTCCGCCTACAACCAGCAGAGAAGGTATATCAATAAATGGGGCTATTCCCCCTCCCATGACCATAGCCGCGAGTATGATACCTACTGCGAGAACAAAACCGATAAGAGTTGCTAAATCCACTATAAATCCCTCAAAATAAATTCACGATGATTTGTGAGTAACTAAAGGAGTTATCGGTCAATTCAGGCCAAACTTTAGAGCTAAAAAACCGTATTTCTCATCTTTAAAGCAGTATAATCCTTGCCATGTTCACACCCAATTTTCCTGTCTTTTTAAAACTGAAAAACCAACCTTGCCTGGTTATTGGTGGGGGCGAAGTAGCATTACGGAAAATAAGAACACTCCTGAAAGCAGAAGCAAAAATTACCGTAGTTGCTCCTGAACTTTGTGATG
>Ga0256841_1003737_pt1 | contig 11228 bp, 8 predicted proteins | sample 356308metaG_FD_185971 | JGI IMG/M metagenome (GOLD analysis project Ga0256841, IMG submission 185971) | Hydrothermal vent microbial communities from Mid Atlantic Ridge, Atlantic Ocean - 356-308 | ecosystem: Environmental > Aquatic > Marine > Hydrothermal vents | place: Atlantic Ocean: Mid...
AATAGTCAATCCTGGCCAATGCAAAATCGTCACCATCACCCGAAACGGCACCTGGATCGATGGCTTGAAACAGGATGCTGCTCACCAACCCTCCGTACAAACCTGCAAAACTTGTTGGGTCCGGGGCCGGGTTGAATGGTTTACTGGCCGTTACGGTGACCGCTGATGAACCATTGAAGGTTATCAAGGCATCTTCAGGTGCGTTTGCATTAGTCGCGTTCCAAAAATCATCCAGCCAGATGGTATTGATGATGACAGGGGATGCAAAAGTAACGGTCAATGATTCAACATTGTCAACTTCATCAGACTCCGTGCCACCCGTTACACCCAAGCCATCATTCTCCCAGGAAATATTTGGACCATTTGAGGTCACGGTAACGTCCCCCAGGGTACGGGAGGGTGCCCCTCCCCAACTTGGGTCAGTAGTAAAATCTACCGTGGCCGCATTTGTGGTTGCAGCCACAGCAAGCCCCACTAGCAAACCACCAGCAATGATGAGTTTTGTAGTCATCTTCATAATTTTCTCCCTACTTTATATGAAAGTACATCATAAACATGTCCCAGACTAATTTCCTGAAACTGAACGTCTCCTGAACCCAATTCCGGAACCTGTCTCAAAGCTTCATTTGAGACACCAGATTCGGCAAACTTTTGCCTACAAGGATAATCCATTTGAAATCAATAAGATAGATGAATCAATGGTTCCATCCCCGCTGGATTGGCTTTGGGTTCATACCCAATATGGCAATCCGGTTTGCAGTCTACACCGGGAATAAAAACAGATCTGTCAAAAAATTGTTAAATTTATCAATAATTGGAAGCAGAGTGACAGGAAACAGAGATTAACCTGTGGCGAGGCCGACCGAATGACTGGAGTCCACCTGTCGTTCGGCTTTCTGAATAAAACACTTTATCTGATCAAGAAGTTGTGGGGCTGTGAGTCCGGATTCTTCCAGCATGTCGGCTTGTGATCCATGCTGGATGAGCCGATCCGGGATACCTATGTGGAAGATGGAAGTGGAAATACCTTCGTTTGCGAGAGCTTCAGCAACCGCGGCACCGGCTCCTCCCTCGATGACGTTTTCCTCGATTGTGATCAGAAACTGATGACTCGCCGCCATATCCATGATCAGCTCACGATCTAATGGCTTAACGAAGCGCATATTGACAACCGTGGCATCAAGCTGTTCCGCAATTTCCATAGCAGGAGCAACCATGGTACCGAAAGCCAGCAAGGCCACCTTACTCTTCTGGCTCCTGCGACGCATTTCTGCCTTACCGATGGGCAATGCATTCATTTCCTGCTGCACTTCAACTCCTGGTCCGGTTCCTCTAGGGTATCGCACAGATGCGGGTTGATCGCACAGGATTCCGGTGTAGAGCATCTGTCGACACTCATTCTCATCTGCTGGTGCCATGATCACCATATTGGGAAGACAACGCATAAAAGAAAAATCGTAGATCCCGTTATGGGTTGGACCATCTGCTCCCACAAGACCGGCTCGATCGATGGCGAAGAGGACGGGCAGGTTTTGCAGGGCGACATCATGCACCAGTTGATCATACCCCCGTTGCAGAAAGGTGGAATAGATCGCAACCACCGGTTTGAGGCCATCACACGCCATACCCGCCGCCACGTTGACAGCATGTTGTTCGGCAATACCCACATCGAAATAGCGATCGGGAAACTCCTGTTCGAAACGCACAAGGCCTGAACCTTCACGCATTGCTGGAGTAATTGCCACAACACGATCGTCCTTTTTTGCCATGTCGCAGATCCAGTCACTGAAGACACTGGTGTAAGTCGGTTTTGAAGTCTTGCCAGAAGAAACAATACCCTTTGCCGGATCGAAGGGTGAAACCCCGTGATATTTGACCGGATCTTCTTCCGCCAGATCGTAACCCTTGCCCTTTTTGGTGACAATGTGAAGAAATTGAGGTCCTTTTAACTTTCTAATATTTCTCAGTGTGCTCAACAGAGTGGAAAGATCATGTCCATCGATCGGACCGATATAGTTGAACCCCAGCTCCTCGAACAAAGTTCCCGGTACGATCAATCCCTTCGCATGCTCCTCAAGACGGTGGGCAAGTTCTTTTACCGAGGGCAGGTTAGCAAGTACTTTCTTACCTCCTTCACGCATGGTTGAATAGACTTTGCCGGAAAGCACTTGCGCGAAATGGTTGGAAAGTGCGCCGACATTGGGTGAGATGGACATGTTGTTGTCATTTAGAATCACGAGCAGGTCCTTGCCCAAATCTCCCGCATGATTCATGGCCTCGAAAGGCAACCCTGCCGTCATGCCTCCATCACCGATAATGGCGACACATTTGCGATCAATACCAGCATGATCAGCGGCGATCTTCATTCCAAGCGCAGCACTGATAGAGGTACTTGAATGCCCTACACCGAAGGTATCGTAAGGACTTTCCTCCCGTTTTGGAAAAGGAGCAATCCCCCCCTTCTGACGAATAGTGTGCATTCGATCCCTGCGACCCGTAAGAATCTTATGTGGATAGGCCTGGTGGCCGACATCCCACACCAGACGGTCCTCTGGCGTGTCAAACAGATAATGCAATGCAACTGTCAGCTCAACAACCCCCAATCCTGCAGCAAAATGCCCCCCACTTTGGCTGGCGATATCCAGCAGGAACCCCCGCAGTTCTTTGACCACAGACAGCAGTTCAGTTTCAGTCAGATTGCGCAGATCTTTCGGTGAATCTATCTTCGAGAGCAGCGGGTAACGTGTTTCATCCATTGATTTTCGTAAAATTAAGTTAACTTTTAGTAATTACAATTATGGAGAGTGGAAGAAAAGTATGCAAGGTATTCAAAACGCCTGTTTAAAGATTCTCTGTGAATGCCCCACGGATATCGCTATAATTCCTATGATAAAGAAAACAATCAAAGGGAATCAAACATGGCCGTACCTCTCATTCAACAATATCGAGTCGCCCGTTATCTCATCACTCAAAAGTTAAAAGGCGTCAAACGCTACCCGCTTGTCCTGATGCTGGAACCACTTTTCCAATGTAATCTTGCCTGTGCCGGTTGTGGCAAGATCGATTATCCCGACCAGATCCTGCAAAAGCGTTTGAGTCACGACGAATGTATCGCTGCCGTTGATGAATGTGGTGCACCGATGGTTTCCATCGCTGGCGGAGAACCCTTAATTCACAAGGAGATGCCAAGAATCGTAGATACACTGATCAAAAAGAAGAAGTTTATATACCTCTGCACCAATGCATTGTTGCTGGAAAGGCGGATGAAAGATTATTCTCCATCGCCCTACCTGACATTTTCCATTCACCTGGATGGAAACGAAGTACGTCATGATACCTCTGTCTGCCGCAAAGGGGTCTACAAACGCGCAGTGAAGGTAATCAAACAAGCTGTAGACAAGGGGTTTCGCGTTACCGTTAACTGTACACTGTTCCAGAACGAAACTGCTGAAGAGGTCGCAGAATTCATGGACACGATGATGGCGCTCGGAGTTGAAGGTGTCACCATCTCACCAGGATACAGCTATCAGCATGCACCACAACAAGATGTCTTTCTCAAACGGCTTGCAAGCAAGCAACTGTTCCGAAACATCTTTAAACTGGGGAAAGGCCGAAAGTGGCGTTTCAACCAGTCTGCACTGTATCTCGATTTCCTGGCCGGGAACCAGTCCTACGAATGCACACCATGGGGCAACCCGACACGTAACATCTTTGGCTGGCAAAAACCCTGTTACCTGCTGGTCGATGAAGGTTATGCACCAAGTTTCAAGGCTCTGCTGGAAGAAACCGATTGGGAGAAATACGGTACGGGGAGAAACCCGAAATGTGCCGATTGCATGGTCCATTGTGGTTATGAACCAACGGCTGTGAACGACACCTTCAGTAACCCTTTGAAGGCACTAAAAGTTTTTATCAGCGGCCCAAAGACAAAAGGGCCCATGGCACCAGAATTACCGGTGAGCTACGACGAGTCTGATCTACTCCACCTGAAACTGGTCTCCGACAAGAACAACGATGATCAAAAAGTTGCTTAAACCATGAATACGGGATGATTGGTTTAATCCTAACCAGTCTGGCTCTCTGGTTTGCCATTCTGTTGCTTCCCTGGCAGCCATGGCGCGTAAGGGAATCACTCGATGTAGAAGATGTCGCTATAAAGCGACAAACGCAACCCCTTGATTTAACGGTTATTATCCCGGCCAGGAATGAAGCCGATATCATCCAGGAAACCCTGAACAGCATAGCCCATCAGGCACCGGGGTTGAGAATCATTCTTGTAGATGATGAATCCTCAGATCAGACCATAGCCAAGGCAGAATCCCTTTCCTTTTCCAATCTCAGGATCATTCACGGTGAAGCACTGCCCGAAGGGTGGAGCGGGAAACTCTGGGCACTGGAACAGGGATTCAGATATGCCGACACTGAACTGATCTTGTTGCTGGATGCCGATATTCTGCTCAAACCTGGCCTGATCCCGACATTGGTCAACAAACTCGAAAGAGAGAAAAAGGATTTTATCTCTCTCATGGCACAATTACGGATGGAGACGGCAATAGAAAAACTCCTGATGCCAGCGTTCATCTACTTTTTCAAACTGCTCTATCCCTTCAAACTGTCCAACCAGGGACACCCTTGGGTGGCAGCTGCTGCAGGTGGCTGCATTCTTATGAAATCCAATGTGTTGAAGACAATCGGCGGTTTTGAATCGCTACGATCAGCCCTGATCGATGATTGCACGCTTGCAGCGAAATTCCGTGAATTGGGGAAATCCACCTGGATCGGTCTGACCCACTCAGCGATCAGCCTCAGGCGTTATGACCGCCTGGATGAAATATGGAACATGATTGCACGTACTGCATACACGCAACTCCGGTATTCACCGCTGTTATTGTTGCTTTGCACCCTACTGATGTTACTGGCTTATTGTGTTCCACTGGTCGGACTTTTTTACGCTCCTTTCCTCGCCCTTGTCACACTTACGATCATGACTGCCACATATCTCCCCATCATCTGGTATTACAGGCTGCATCCTATTTGGGCCTTGGGGCTGCCTTGTGCTGGTTTCCTTTTCTTGATGATGACCTGGAGTTCTGCACTGCGCTATTATCGGGGTGAACGCTCGCGCTGGAAGGGCCGCACCTATACCCAGCAAACTTCTGATTGACTCAGGACATACACATACGTCGGTAAAGAGTTGACAATCAAGCTGAGAAGATGAGGCATACTGTATTCATTTTCCATTGTCGCAATGATAAGTTGTATGTTATTCAGGGGGTTCCCTGATCGTAGTCAGCCTGGGTTTAGCTTTTACGTGCCAATATCACGACCGGAATATACACAGAACTGAGGATTCGATATGAAAAAGCTTCTCCTTTGCCTTATGCTCATTTTCAACTTCCAGAACAGTATTGCTGATGAAACTCCCGAGGCTGTCGTAAATCATCTGCATGAATCCCTCATTGTGGTCATGAAAAAATCTGGAGAACTCGATTTCGATGCACGTTATCGTATTCTGGAGCCCGTGGTACTGGAAAGTTTTGATTTCGAGACGATTTCGAGACTGGTTCTGGGCCGATCCTGGAAAAAGCTTAATGATGATCAGAAAAAACAATTCATTGATATACTCTCAAGACTCAGTATTACATCCTATGTATCCAGGTTCGATGGTTATTCGGGAGAGAAATTCGAATATCTTGGTGATGAGAACATGAAAAAAGGCCGGGTGCTTGTAAAAACTCAGCTTATAACCAGTGAACGACAGATACCTTTTAACTACGTTTTGCATCCTGCTGCAGATAAATGGCGTATAATCAATGTTATTGCAGATGGAATCAGTGATCTTTCACTGAGGCGGGCAGAATATACCAGGACATTAAAGACCGATGGTTTTGATAAACTGGTCGAGAAATTGCTTGAAAAAATAAAAGGGATGGAAGAAAAAGGGCCTGACGATACCGCCTGAGGTCCGGTTTTATCATCAACTTCAGAGAGCTTTATCATGAATAATAACAAAAGGTGTTCAAAACAATCTTTTCTGATGTGGCACGTCTTTCTTCTTTTCCTTACACTGGGGCTGACAGATACAGTTTTTGCGGAAGCTGACCCACTCGAGTCCATTAACCGCCCCATCTACAACTTCAACGATGCTCTGGACAGACATGTCATGCAACCCATTGCCAGAGGTTATACCAAGATTACACCAGAACCCGTACGGGACCGGATCACCAACTTTTTCAATAATCTCACCTACCTCAACGTCATCCTGAATGATTTTCTACAGGGCAAGTTTCATCAGGGAATTGACGATTCGGCACGCTTCTTTATCAACAGTACGGTTGGGCTAGGAGGTCTTTTCGATCCAGCCAGTACAGGAGGGTTAGTACAACATAACGAGGATTTTGGACAGACACTGGGTGTCTGGGGAATGGACGAAGTTGCCTATTTGGTTCTTCCTTTGCTGGGCCCGAGTTCTGTCAGAGATGTTCCTGACTTGGCAACCAGTACAGCCTTGAACCCTCTGACGTATTTCACATTCGCCATTGCAGCGCCTATCAGTGCAGTCAATATCGTTAACTCTCGTGCAAATCTGCTGGAAGCTACCGAATTTCGTGATGAAGCGGCACTCGATCCTTATGTATTTACACGTGAAGCCTATCGACAACACAGGATTTCTCTTATTTACGATGGTAATCCCCCTACCCAGGAACTTGAAGACTTCTTTGATGATGAAGAGGATGCCTTGGAAGAAGACACTCTGATCATCGAATGAAGGAGGAACGGATTCACAACCATTCTGCAGGAACTTCATTACTATTAAGCACCGGTTAATCCTCTTTGTGTAAAAATTTCAGTCAAGCTGAGATTTCCAACAAACACATGGAGGAAAGAGCCATGAACAGAATAGTAACAACCATCCTTATGTCCAGCCTGATCTTTCTGGGCGGATGTCTCAACAAGGAATACATTGGTATGGGTACCGGAGCCGCACTTGGCGGACTACTTGGAAGTGAACTGGGCGGTGATGGCAAGGGTCAACTGGCTGCTGTGGCTGCAGGAACACTTGCAGGTGCAGTACTGGGCGGTTCTGTCGGCCGCAGCATGGATGAACTGGATCAGATGAAGGCCCAGCGAAGCCTGGAAACAACCCGAACCGGAGTGACTTCCCGCTGGCAAAATCCTGACACGGGTGTGCAATATGCGGTCACCCCCACCAATACCTATGAGACAGCCTCCGGTCCCTGCCGCGAATTCAAAACCACCGCCGTAATCGACGGACGCAGGGAAACCGTCTATGGTACTGCGTGCCGTCGTTATGATGGAACCTGGGAAACGATCAACTAAATTACAGAATACCGTTACAATATGAAGCCTGCCTCAAAAATGGCAGGCTTTTTTGTGTCTAAAAAGAAAATAAATGGCTCTGAGCGCTACAATACCCTTTGAAAAATATCTGGATACTTGGCTCGCTTTCGTTCAGCGACATGTCTATGGTTTTCTGATAATTCTTTTCTTCATCACCGGCTTTAGTGTTTTTTACATAAAAAATCATCTCGGCTTCAACACCAACACAACCGACATGCTGTCCGAAAAGCTGGAATGGCGACAGAACCTCTCAAGATTCAAACACGCCTTTCCCCAGTTTTCCGACAATATTGTTCTTGTCATTGATTCCCCCACACCTGATCAGACCCAGGATGCAGCCATCGCATTGGGTAAACGCCTCAAAGCTGAAAAAGATCTGTTTCCATACGTTTTTCAACTCAGAAATTCAGACTTCTTCCGCCAGCATAATCTGCTTTTTCTGGATACTGATGAACTGGAAGCACTTGCTGACAATCTGGCATCCGTACAACCTTTCCTGGCCAAGTTACAACAGGATCAGACGCTGCGTGGCTTGTTTTCCGTTTTGACCACAGCTCTCGATAAGCAGGATGAAGAAGTGGAGATCAGTCCTATTCTCGATGCCATTGATAAAACAGTTTCCGCCGGGCTACAAAACAAATCAGAGCGCATGTCATGGCATGAATTGATGAGTGGACGGAAGTCTACAGTTGAAGATCGACAGGCAATCATCACTCTGCAACCAAGGCTCGATTTTTCGAAATTGCAGCCCGGTGAACCGGCCATCGAAACAATCAGAAAAATCATTCATGACATGCGAATCGAACAAAGATACGGTGTCCGTGTCCGCCTGACAGGTGAAGTTGCACTTTCTTACGAGGAACTCGACAGTGTTACCCGGGGAGCACAGAAGGGCGGCTTTCTTGCTCTGGTCGCTGTCACTGTGATCCTGATCACCGGGCTGCAATCCTTTACGTTGGTCATCGTCACATTGATCACTCTCGTCACTGGACTGATCTGGACTACGGCGTTTGCAGCATTTGCGGTAGGTGAATTAAACATGATCTCGATTGCCTTCATGGTGCTGTACATCGGACTGGGTGTGGATTTTTCTATCCATCTGTGTCTGCGGTACCGTGAACAACGTTTGAAAATGGATCAACCGCTGGCCATTCGTGAAAGCGGAAAACACATTGGAACCTCTCTCCTGCTCTGTGCCGTGACGACCGCAATCGGTTTCTATGCGTTTCTTCCAACAGCCTACTCGGGGGTCGCAGAGCTGGGACTGATCGCAGGAACAGGTATGTTTATCAGCCTGTTCCTGAGCCTCTCATTGTTGCCTGCACTGCTGACTATCCTGCCCTACCAGCCACAACAACCCATTCATGCCAAATCAAGATCGTATCGATGGATCCAGACTTTCCCTGTCAAACATGCAAAATCTATCCTGGTCTTTTCCCTTATAATCGGCGTCCTCTGCCTGGCAACACTCCCAAAAATAAAATTTGATCACAACCCTGTTCACCTTATGGACCCAAAAACCGAATCGGTTCAGACCTATCTTGATCTGTTGAAGAAAAGTTCCTACTCACCACTTTCCATCAGTATCGTCACTAGAGCAATCAATGACTTTCCCGACCACCTCAAAGCACTGGAAACCGTCGATGATGTCGTCACACTGGAAAGCTTTATCCCGGAAGATCAGACGGAGAAGCTGTCCATCATCGAAGATCTGGCACTGGTCATGAGTCTGGATGATAAATTACAGCAGAAACCTGTCACTGATCGGGAAAGGCTGCAGGCGATCAGAGAATTTGCCCAAAAATTGAAAACCATGCATCCAAGGCATCCTCTCAATCATACCCTGGACAGGCTGTTACATGCTGACTCGCCCAATCTCGAAAAACTGGAACAAGCACTTCTTGCCTCGCTGCCGGGACGAATACAAAATCTGCGGCTAAGCCTGGAGGCTGACAGGATCGATAAAAACTCTTTGCCACGCGATCTGCGAGATCGCTGGATTTCTAAAAGAGATCAACTCTATCGGATCGAAGTCTTCCCGAAAGTGGATTTGGATAATAATGTGGCACTGGAACACTTTGTCAGTGAGGTTCGCTCTATTGCACCCGATTCTACAGGCACACCGGTAATCAACCTTGAAGCCAGCAAGGCAGTGATCAAGGCCTTTCAACAGGCATTTCTGCTTGCAATCACGGCGATCACACTCCTGCTGTGGCTGCTGCTGGACAGAAAGACCGATACATTCCTGGTTCTGTTCCCTCTAGCACTGGCGGGTCTGCTCACTTGTGCGTTTAGTGTCTGGTTTAATATACCTTTCAACTTCGCCAACATCATCGCTCTACCATTGCTGTTGGGAATTGGCGTCGACAGTGCAGTCCACATACTTCACCGTTACCGTACCGAACTGCCTGAGAGTGGTCTGCTACTGGATACCAGTACCGCACGTGGTGTGCTCTTTAGTGCGCTGACGACCGCCTGCAGTTTTGGTAATCTTGCCATTTCGCCACATAGAGGAACTGCCAGCATGGGCATTCTCCTGACTATCGGGTTAATACTGACACTTATCGTTACCTTGATCGTGCTACCTGCATTGCTGGCCATAACAGACAGAAAGACATGACGACGCTCGTAACTGGTGCAACTGGATTTGTCGGCTCGGTGGTCACTCGACTACTGCTCGAAAAAGGTGAAAATGTTCGCATCCTTGCCAGATCTGACAGTGATCACCGTAACATTGAGAAACTCGATGTGGATGTGGTGGAAGGTGATCTCAATGATCCTGCCTCGCTGAAAAAAGCTGTCAGGGGCTGTGATGCTCTCTACCATGTCGCCGCCGATTACCGACTCTGGATACCGAAACCAGAAGCGATCTACCAAACGAATGTGGAAGGCAGCCGAAACCTTCTGCTATTGGCTGCTGATGCCGGTGTGCAGCGTATGGTCTATACCAGTAGTGTTGCAACGCTGGGGATCAATCCAGATGGAACACCTTCTGATGAAGAAACCCCTGTTTCACTGGATGACATGATCGGCCATTACAAACGATCAAAATTCCTAGCTGAAGAAGCGGTTCGGCAGTTGATCGATCAGGAGGAATTGCCAATTGTCATCGTTAATCCATCCACACCCATCGGGCCTGGTGATATCAAACCCACACCGACAGGCAGGATGATCTTGGATGCGGTACAAGGAAAGACGCCTGCCTATGTGGATACCGGCCTCAATCTGGTGCATGTTGAGGATGTGGCCAGGGGGCATCTGCTGGCTTTTGAAAAAGGGCGTGTAGGCGAACGTTACATCCTTGGCGGTGAAGATATGAGTCTGAAAGAGATTTTAACCACGATTGCAGAACTTACCGGTCAGAAGCCTCCAACCATCAGGCTCCCCCATGCTGTCGTCATGCCTGTTGCGTACATCAGCGAAGCTTGGGCAAAACTCACCAATGGACCGGAACCCCGGGCAACTGTGGACGGGGTACGCATGTCGAAAAAGAAAATGTATTTCTCCAGCAATAAGGCGAAAACAGAGCTTGGATACCATTATCGCAGTGCAAGAGAAGCAATTGCTGATGCCGTGGCCTGGTTCAGGTACAATTTTTGCGCATAAAAGCCAAGACTATTTAATTACGGAAAAGAAACTATGGCTTATTTCTATCTGGGGATTGCAATCCTGGCAGAAGTCGTTGGAACCACCGCACTCAAGGCATCGAATGAATTTACCAATCTGATGCCTACACTGATCATGATACTTGGATATAGCATTGGCTTCTATTTCATGACCCTTTCGATCAGGACCATTCCCATCGGTATTTCCTATGCCCTGTGGTCTGGCATCGGCATCGTGTTGATTGTAATCGCTGGTATTTT
>Ga0256841_1003738_pt1 | contig 11228 bp, 11 predicted proteins | sample 356308metaG_FD_185971 | JGI IMG/M metagenome (GOLD analysis project Ga0256841, IMG submission 185971) | Hydrothermal vent microbial communities from Mid Atlantic Ridge, Atlantic Ocean - 356-308 | ecosystem: Environmental > Aquatic > Marine > Hydrothermal vents | place: Atlantic Ocean: Mid...
TCCTGGGAAAATGCACGCCTGGTAGCCGCAAGAATGGAACAGGAAAAACAGGTGCGTGACCTGGAGATGGCGCGACGCATCCAGCAGGCGCTGTTGCCCCCGGCCATGCCACAGCTGCCGGGGTACAGGTTCTTTGCCGCCTACCAGCCTGCGGCAGCTGTGGGAGGCGATTACTATGACTGCTTCCCTACCGGTGACGGCAAGCTGTGTGTTGCGCTTGGAGACGTGGCCGGCAAGGGTGTTCCGGCCTCCCTGCTGATGTCGCGCCTTGCCAGCGTCATTCACAGTTCGATGCGCTTTGTGGAAGACCCGGCGGAAGCCTTCCGCTATATCAACCGGCACATGTGCCGGTGCAGTGTCGAAGGCCGTTTCGCAACACTGGTCATCGCTATTGTCGATCTGCACTCCCATGAAGTCGCCCTGTTGAACGGCGGGCACATGACGCCGATCGTGCGCCTGGCGAACGGGGGACTTGCAAGGTCGGAAGAAGAATCTGTCGGCATACCGCTGGGAATCGTGGATGACTATCCCTACGGACTGCATTCCCTGACGCTGAACCCGGGAGATTTCGTATTCCTGTACTCGGACGGGATCAGTGAGGCACGCAATGCGCAGGGTGAGCTGTATGGTCTGCAACGACTGCACGCCGTACTGTCGCAGGAGCACACTGATGTCGCGCAGTTCGGGGCCGCTATCCTCGAGGATGTGCGCCGGCATACGGGGGAAGAAACGCAAAGTGACGACATTTCCCTGCTGTGCTTCGGGCGCAAACCGGCCTGAAAGGCCGCTGACAGACCGGGATGAATGCTGACACCAACCCCGCAGAGGACCGCGCCCGCTGGCGCCACGCTTTTCGCCTGTCGATGGCCTTCACGATACTGCTGTGGGTCATCAGGGGCACGGAGGTCCTGTTCCACCTGGACCTGGCGCGTTACGGTGTCTTCCCGCTGCAGTCCGGCAGTCTCATCGGTATCCTGGTCGGGCCGCTGATCCACGGCTCCTGGTCCCACCTGTTCGCCAATACCCTGCCCATTATCATCCTGGGTACGGCGTTGCTCTACGGTTACCCCAGGTCGGCAAAAATCGTGATAATCACCGTGTATCTCGCTTCCGGCCTGGGAGTCTGGCTGTTCGCGCGTCCGGCGTATCATATCGGTGCCAGCGGCCTGACCTCCGGCGTGCTGTTTTTCCTGCTGGTCATTGGTATCCTGCGCCGGGACCGGCGGGCCATTACACTCACCATGATTGTCTTCTTCCTGTACGGCGGCATGATCTGGGGTATCTTTCCGACCCGGCCGGAGATTTCATTCGAGTCGCATTTTTTTGGGGCTGCCACCGGCACGGTGCTGGCGTTCCTGCTCCGCCATCGTGATCCGGCACCGCCACAGAAAATCTACAGCTGGGAAAATGAAAAGGATGAAGGTGATCAGGAAGACGCGGATGACATTGACAGTGATGCCAGGTAAACCGGACAATCGGCACGGCCGGATGGCGTCCGCCACGGGAGCCGGCCATGGCACACGCGGGGAAAACACATGTCACCTGATCCACAAGCCTTCGAAAAAGCCGTTTCCCTGATCGACGCTGCGAATGCCGCAGACCCGAACCGGGTTTCCGACCAGGGCCAGCAATACCCGAAAGAGCTGCTGTACTCCCGCCGCATGTCGGACATGCTCGAACGTTACCGGCCGGATGCCGACGACGCCGTCCGGCTGGCCGTACGCGCGCAGCATATCCAGCGCTGGAAGTCCCCCCGCGACGCCTACCCGATGAACCGCAAGGGCTACCACCAGTGGCGTTCACAGCTGTATGACTTTCACGCCGGGACCGCGGCCGCATTGCTGGTCCAGGCCGGCTACCCCGACGATTTTATACAACGCGTCAAGCTGGCAATCGGGAAAAAGGCGCTGAAGAGCAACCCGGACACGCAGGTACTGGAAGACATTGCAGCCCTGGTGTTCATCGAACACTACCTGCAGGCATTTGCCGACAGCCACCCGGATTACGACGAGGAGAAATGGCTGCGCATCATCCGCCGGACCTGGAACAAGATGACGGAACAGGGCCGGGAATTTGCCCTGTCGGGCGCGATCCGGCTGCCGGAACCACTGCTGCCGCTGATCCGGAAAGCACTGGAATAAAGGGCGCGCAGCTACTTCCCGAATGGTACTGAAAACGCTTCTTCGATCCGTTTTCTCAGCCGCTCCCGGCAATCCAGCACCTTGCACTGGCTGCTGTAGCGGCAATGGAGTTCCAGGTCCCGGATCTGCTCGTCTTCCACATCGAGCAGGGAGACCAGGGCGATCTCTTCCTTTTCGCGTTCCGACCCGGCCTCCGCCAGCATCGATACCGTGGAGCGGCCCTCCACGAAGCGCTGCTTCGCATAGTGCGCGATTCTGTCAAAATCGTAGTGCCCCAGACAGTCGGGGTGCCGGCATGTCATGGTTCGCTTCCCTCCTGTTTGTGGCGGGCTGCGGTTGAGCATTCCCTGCATCCAAAGTAACCCGCTGTTCGCGGGGGGAACTTGATCTGGATCAACAGTCCCCCGTATCCATTTCGACCTGCCTGTTCACGCAAACGTTCCCGCCGGATGACTTGCAAAAAGGCGCCACTGCACCCATGTAGGCAGTGACACCAGCGGTTTAAAGAGGAAAGCGGATGATCACGGGTATAGTTCTTGTTCTGGCCGGTATACTACTGGTGGTATATCCACCGCTGCTGTCGATGATTGTCGCGGCGTTCCTGATCGCGGCCGGCTTTATGGTGATCTCCATCGCCCGCTATAACCGCCGGCTGGAGCGCCATTTCGAAAACCCGACTATCGATATATTTTTCAGGTAAGAGCGTGCGCGCAGTCGCTGCCACGGTACGCATACGGCCGCACGGGCCTGTCAGGGCCTGTTAACACTATGCGACCGCGTTACCGTCCGGGCGTGGAAAGTACTCTCGCAGGAATTCACCGTAGCTGCGGCAGGCGTCCACGGCGGTAAACATACCGGCCAGTTTGCCGGCTTTGGTGACGATGACCGAACCGATGTGCCGCTCCGCCATGGTCAGCAGCACATTGTCGAGCGGTTCATCGACACTGACGATGTACGGGGCGGGCATATACAGGTCCCGCACACCCAGGCCGGATGTACCCCCCGCTGAAGAACGCAGGTTCATGGCAGAGGTCATGTCCCGGTCCGTGATGACGCCCACCACGGTATGCTCGCTGGTCACCGGCAGGTGGCGCACATTATGCCGCCCCATCAACTCGCTGGCCTCCTCGAAAGAGGCTTCCAGGTCGACTGAATAGGGGAAAGGGGTCATGGCGGTTTTCAGCAGCGGCATTCTTTTCATGCTCGGGCACCCTGATCGAAATTTGCATAGTATAACACTGCTGTCCCGTTACCCCTGGAGCGAGCCTGCAGGTGAGGACACGGAACCGGTATCACCCGGTCAGGACACGCAGAACCTGCCATCCCTGGCCGCTCGACTGCCGCATCCCTGCGGCAGACGGTCCTGACCGGGTGATACCGGTTCCGTGTCCGGGTTGCCCGATCTGGCTCAAAACGTACCTGCCAATTATGTTTCAGTCACGTTGTTGGCAGGGTAACGGGACAGCAGCGATATTATAATATTAATATCGAATGGCACTCAGTTAAGCCCAAAAGCCCTGTCATTGCGAGGAACGCAGTGACGTGGCAATCCCTGAATGATGGAGATATCGTCATGAGATTGCCGCGCTACGCTCGCAATGACGGCTATTTTTTACTTAGGGCCATTCATATTAATATCTACTTATTTGATATGGGTCAAATACCCGCTCCACGCGCCCCGCTAAGGTACTTGCATCGTTTCAATTCTGTCGTGGAGCAAAATATGTCGAGGAAAAATGCCTGTCGTGTACACGCCTTCCTGTTGGGCAATGTAGCGCTGAGTGTGCTGGTGTTTGCCGTCGTTCTGTATTTCATTATCGCCGGCGAATACAGCAGCCTGCAGGATCGGAACGCGACCGAGGCTGTGCTCAATTCCATCTCGCTGGGCAGCCTGGTGTACGGCGGTGTTTTCCTGATCGTTGCCCTGATGGCGAAACCGTATCTCTGTTCGATGGACAAGCAGTAAACGGCCGCATCCGGCCCTGTGCCGGGTTCAGGGCCTGCCTGCCGTACGCCGAGCCGGCTCCACCTGGCAAACCGGGCACAGGTATCCCGTCCGGCCGGAGAAGCGTTGTTTGACGATTGCGCCGCCGCATCGGTAACAGGGCAAGCCTTCACGCCGATACAGGTGGAAACGGTATTCCTCGAAAGCTGCACCCGCCCCGCGTAGCTTCTTCGCACGACCGACCCGGTTGGTAATCCCGCCGGTCCGGTAGCTTTGCCGGGTCAGGTCAAGACAGTTTTCAGCCAGACGCCGTCGCGTTAGCCCCCGGTCTTTTTGCCGGTTTTCTTTTTCCCACGTTCACCGCTTGCCGGCTTGCCCTTGCGTTTGGCGCCGGTTTTGGCTTGCTTCTTCGACTGGAAGGAAAGGCGCTTGCGTTTTCTGGCCGGCGCCGCTTCCCCGGCCACGCTGATATCCAGCCGGCGCTGCGCGATGCGCGCTTTTTTCAGCGCGAAAAAGGTTTCCTTCGGCATACCGGCAGGCAGATCAACGGTGGAATACTCGTCATGGATCTCTATGTGGCCGATGTACTCGCTGTCCAGTTCTGCTTCATTGGCAATCGCGCCGACGATATTGCCGGGCTTGACGTCGTGCTGGTAGCCGACCTCGACACGGAAGCGCATCATCTCGACCTCCGGGTGCCCTTTCAACGGCCGCGCCTGGTCCGAACCCGGGGCCTTGCGTCCCCTGGACGCGCCTTTCCGGTCACCGCCTGCCTTGCGGCCGGCGCGCTCCTCGCGGGGCGCCCGCTGCGGTTTTTCAGAGAGCAGCATGGGCTCATCGCCCTGCAGCAGAGCCGCCAGCGCTGCCGCGATCTCCAGCGGCTCGGCGCTTTCTTCCTGCTGCACTTCGGTCAGCAACTGGTAGAACAGCTCATTGCGCTCACCTGCCAGCGCATCGCGCACCCGCTCCTTGAAACGCTGCACCCGCTGCACATTGATATCTTTGGCAGTCGGCATCTGCATGGGCTCGATGGGTTGGCGAATGGTCTTTTCGATGGCCCGCAACAAGCGCTTTTCGCGTGGCGCTACAAACAGGATGGCATCACCGGTCTTGCCGGCCCGGCCGGTGCGACCGATACGGTGAATGTACGCTTCGACATCCGTCGGAATGTCGTAATTGATGACATGGCTGATCCGCTTGACGTCCAGTCCGCGCGCGACCACGTCGGTCGCGACCAGGATATCCAGCTGGCCGTTTTTCAGGCGCTCGACGATGCGCTCGCGCATATTCTGCGGAATGTCGCCGTTGAGTGCCTCGCAGGCGTGGCCACGCGCTTCCAGCTTTTCCGCGAGCTCCACGGTTGCGGTCTTGGTGCGCACGAATACCAGCATGGCATCGAAGTTCTCAGCCTCCAGCACGCGTGTCAGCGCATCCAGCTTGTGCAGGCCGCTCACCGGCCAGTAGCGCTGGCGGATGGTCTCGGCGGTGGCGGTTTTCTGCTCGATGCGGATGATCGCCGGTTTGTCCAGGTGCCGTTCGGCGACCTTGCGGATCACTTTCGGCATGGTGGCCGAGAACAGCGCGATCTGGCGGGTATCCGGTGTCTGCTCCAGTACCCATTCGACATCGTCGATAAACCCCATGCGCAACATCTCGTCGGCTTCGTCGAGTACCAGCGCCTGCAGGCTGTCCAGTTTCAGCTTGCCATTGCGCATGTGGTCCATGACGCGCCCCGGCGTGCCAACCACCACGTGTACACCCCGCCGCAACTGGCGCAGCTGGACTTCGTAGGACTGCCCCCCGTAGATCGGCAGCACGTGAAACCCTTTCAGGTGCCGCGCATAGGTCTGGAAGGCCTCGGCAACCTGGATGGCCAGTTCACGCGTCGGCGCCAGCACCAGCAACTGGGGTTGGCGGCGGCGCAGGTCCAGGCGTGACAGCAAGGGCAGTGCAAAGGCCGCTGTTTTACCGGTCCCGGTCTGTGCCTGACCGAGCAGGTCACGACCTTCCAGCAACACCGGGATACTTTGCGCCTGGATGGGGGAAGGCTGTTCGTAGCCGATGTCTTCGATGGCCTGTAAAAGTGGCGCAGCCAGTTTCATGTCCCTGAAACCGGTGGTGCGTTCTGAATCTGACATAGTCGTTCCCGTTACCCGGCCGGGGCCGGATGCAGCGTGCCCTCCCCCCCTGTGGCGAGAGAAGCGGAGATGGAGTCCCGCCCGCGAGCCGGCCCCGTGGCTCCCCTTGATGCCGCCTGAGGTATGTGACGCCTGTTACCGCGTTGTTCACCTGCCCGGGAATGTAGGGAGAGAATATTCTGTTCCATGACGCCGGCTTCAGGCCAGCTCATCGACCGCTACGTGGTAGCGTGGATCTTCCAGTACGTTCACCTCGACCAGGTCGCCGGCCTTGTGCAGCAACTTGCGGCATTCCGGGCTTACGTGGCGCAGGTGCAGCATCTTGCCGGCATTCAGGTAACGTTCCGCCAGCGTATCGATCGCCTCGATGGCCGAGTGGTCCATCACGCGCGAGTGCTGGAACTCGATGATAACGTCGTCCGGATCCTCTTTACAGTTAAAAAGGTCCTGGAAGTTGCGCACCGAGGCGAAAAACAGCAGGCCGTGCAGCTCGTAGACTTTCGAGCCGCCGGCATCGATAAAGGATTGCACCCGCAGGTGCTTGGCGTGCTCCCAGGCGAACACCAGCGCCGACACGATCACGCCGACCACCACGGCGATGGCCAGGTCGCTCACCACGGTAACCGCCGATACCAGCACCAGCACGAACGCGTCACCGGGCGGGATCTTGCGGAAAATACGCAGGCTCGACCACTCGAAGGTAGCAATCACCACCATGAACATCACACCGGTCAGCGCTGCCAGCGGGATCATCTCGATCAGGTCGGAAGCCGCCAGGATGAACAGCAGCAGGAACAGCGCTGCGCTGAACCCGGACAGGCGGCCGCGGCCGCCGGAATTGATGTTGATCATGCTCTGGCCGATCATGGCGCAGCCACCCATACCGCCGAACAGGCCGGTGACACTGTTGGCCACACCCTGGCCGATACATTCCCGGTTACCCTGGCCGCGGGTTTCCGTCAGCTCGTCGATCAGGCTGAGCGTCAGCAGCGACTCGATCAGGCCGACGGCGGCAAGAATAATGGAATACGGCAGGATGATGCGCAGGGTTTCCAGGTTGAACGGCACCATTGGCAGGTGAAAAGTCGGCAGGCCACCGGCGATGGACGCCATGTCACCGACCGTGCGGCTTTCCAGCCCGATAAAGTACACCAGCAAGGTAATCGTTACGATGGCAACCAGCGAGGACGGCACCGCTTTGGTCAGTTTCGGCAACAGGTGAATGATGGCCATGGTCAGCGCCACCAGCCCCAGCATGAGCCACAGCGCTCGGCCCTGCATCCACTGCAGGTTGCCGGTGGCATCCTCGACCTGGAAGTTGTTGAGCTGGGCCAGGAAGATCACGATGGCCAGGCCGTTGACAAAACCCAGCATCACCGGGTACGGCACAATGCGAATGAACTTGCCGAGTTTCAACAGTCCGACCGTGACCTGGATGCCCCCCATCAGCACCACCGCGGCAAACAGGTACTCGACACCGTGCCGGGCCACCAGGCTCACCATCACCACCGCCAGTGCACCCGTCGCACCCGAAATCATGCCCGGCCGACCGCCGATGAGCGCCGTGATCAGGCCGACCAGGAAAGCCGCGTACAGTCCGACCAGCGGCTCTACACCGGCCACAAACGCAAAGGCCACTGCTTCGGGCACCAGCGCCAGGGCAACGGTGAGACCGGACAGAATATCGTTTTTCGGGCAGCCCCTTTCGGTGCATTCAAAGTTGAACAGCATGGAACCTCTCGTTCGGAAACCATTACGGCGTGCAAAAACGAATAATATTAGCATATTATTTATAACTAAATATATGCAGCCCCGGGCACCGACGGCTCCACCCACTTTATTTTTAAAGCTTTCAGCAACTTGGCCGGGAACAACCGGGCTGGCCAGGCAACTCCAATGTCGGTATTATCCCGGAGCACGCAAACCCTCCGCCTCGAAGGACCCGGATATGCCTGCTGTAACCAGCCCCCGCTCCCTTGCCCTCTCCTGCATCGTCGCGCTTACCATTGCCGGCTGTGCCTCATCGGGCGGAGAAAGCCGCGACAACCTGGACAGCACCATCGCCATCCACTATGGCACCGTGACAACCGTGACCCCGGTAAAGCTCCAGTCGGACGCCACCCGTAACGCCACCGTCGGCGGCCTGATCGGACTGTTGAGCCAGGCCCGTGGCAGCGGCACGGAACGACTGATCGGCGCCGCAGTCGGCGCTGCGGTCGGCGGTCTGGCTACCAAAGCGGCCGAAGGCGACAATATGGCCAATTCCTTTGTGATCGAGCTGGCACGCGGCGGTACGGTCAAGGTGGTGACGGAACAGCAGAACATTGCGGTCGGTGATTGCGTTGCCGTGGAAACCGGCCGCCACACCAACCTGCGCCGCGTATCGCAGGTCCAGTGCAGCACACCCCGCCAGGCGCATCCCACTATCGATCTGCAGATTTCACAGCATGAGCAGAGCGAGGCCAACGCCTGCGACCAGGCCAAGGAAGAACTGCTGAAGGCGAAAACCGAAGCGGATATCAACGCCCTGACCCGCAAGGTACAGGTCATCTGCGACCACTAGGAGCCTGTCGGGTTTAGGCAATCGTAGCGAGCATGGTGGGAGAGCGAGTCCGGATGTTCGCAATTTTGAGGCGCATAGTGGACCTATGCAACGAAAAATTGCGGGAATCCGGGCCGCTCTCCCGCCAGCGCAGTAGATTGTTCCTAAACCCGACAGGCTCCTGGCCCGCATTTCTTACCACCGTTCGCAGCAAGACGGCACACGGGTTTGGTACGCGGGCTACTGCTTGAGCCGGTACCCCGTTTTGAACATCCACCAGACCACCAGCAGGCAGGCCGTCAGAAACACCAGTACCATGAGCAGGCTCAGACCCACGCTCACGTCGGACACCTCGAAGAAACTCCAGCGGAACCCGCTGATCAGGTAGACCACCGGGTTGAACAGCGTCACCGTCTGCCAGGCGGGCGGCAGCATATGGATCGAATAAAAACTGCCCCCCAGGAATACCAGCGGTGTAATGACCAGTAGCGGGATGAGCTGCAGCTTTTCAAAATTGTCCGCCCACAGCCCGATGATAAAACCGAACAGGCTGAAAGAAACACAGGTCAGCACCAGGAAACCGGCCATCCATACCGGGTGCATGATCTCCAGCGGTACAAAAAAACCCGCTGTCACCAGGATGATCACGCCGATGATCAGGGACTTGGTCGCTGCCGCACCCACGTATCCCAGCAGAATCTCGAACGAAGAGATGGGCGCCGACAGGATCTCGTAGATGGTCCCGGTAAAACGCGGAAAAAAGATGCCGAAGGAGGCATTGGAAATGCTCTGCGTCAGCAGCGCCAGCATCACCAGCCCGGGTACGATGAAAGCCCCGTAGGATACGCCCTGCACCTGCTCGATGCGCCCGCCGATCGCCGCACCGAATACCACGAAGTACAGCGAGGTGGACAGTACCGGTGATACAAAACTCTGCAACAGCGTTTCCCAGGCGCGCATCATCTCGAACTTGTAGATAACCCGGACCGCGTGTGTATTCATGACGGTTCCTTCACCAGGCGGACAAAGATTTCTTCCAGCGAGCTCTGCGTGGTTTTCAGGTCTTTCATCACCAGACCGGCAGCACTGATCGCACACAGCAATTCCTGAATCCTGGCGTCGGCGGTATGCGGATCGTAGCTGTAACTGAGCCGCGTGCCGTCCTCTGACAGCTGCAGCGACCAGTCGGCCAGCGCCCCGGGCACGCCCGCCAGCGCGGTTTCCAGTTCAACGGTAATCTGCTTGCTGCCGAGCTTGTGCATCAGCTCCAGCTTGTTTTCCACCAGCAACAGACGGCCGTCGCTGATGACCCCCACGCGATCGGCAATGGCTTCGGCCTCCTCGATATAATGGGTGGTCAGGATGATGGTCACCCCGGATTCGCGCAGGCGGCGCACCAGCGCCCACATGTCGCGGCGCAACTCCACGTCCACGCCCGCCGTGGGTTCATCCAGGAACAGCACGTTGGGTTCATGGGACAACGCCTTGGCAATCAGTACCCGGCGTTTCATGCCGCCCGACAGGGTCATGAGCATACTGCCCTTCCGGTCCCACAGGGACAGGTCCCTGAGCAGGCGCTCGAGATAGGCCGGGTCCGGTTGTTTGCCGAACAGGCCGCGGCTGAACTTCACCGTGTTCCAGACCGTATCGAAAGCGCCGAGCGTGAGTTCCTGGGGCACCAGGCCGATCATGCCACGCGTGGCGCGGTAGTCCCGAACGTTGTCATGGCCGGCGACCGAGACCGATCCGGAACTCGCATTCACGATCCCGCAGATCACCGAAATCAGGGTGGTCTTGCCGGCCCCGTTCGGTCCCAGCAACGCCAGTATTTCACCGCGCGCAATGTCCAGGCTGACCTCTTTCAGCGCATGGTGACCATTGCCATAGGTCTTCGACAGGTCGCGCACGGAGACGATGGGTTGCATCAGCTTGATCCGGTTTAAAGCAGGAGACCGATGGTACTACATAAACCACCGGAGCCGGTCCAGGCAGGGGCCGGTCCAGGCAGGCGCCGATACGGCCAGCCTCAAAGCCGCTAAATAACGTACGGTTGCATGAACTTCCCGATCAGTTCGAGCGTACGGGCATAATGACTGCCCTGCCAGTACACCCGCCCGCAGTCCGGGCACTGGCGGAATACTTCATAGTACTGGCGGGTGCGTGGTTCCAGCAGCGCGTCCACCGATTCCTTCGACACTGGCACCAGCAACCCGTTGCAGTGACTGCACCGGGTAAACGGCCGCACCAGCCGGTACAGGTCCAGCCGCTGCAATACTTCCCGGACCTGCTGTTCGGGGCGGGTACTGCGAACAAACAGGCCGTGCTCGATAACCCGGTGTTGCAACAGCCTGCGGTCCCGGGTCAGCACGATACGCCGTTGTTGCCGGCTGATTTCGGCCACCTCGGCATCCCGGTAGTCATTGCGGTACAGGCAATCGAATCCCAGCAAACGCAGGTAGCGC
>Ga0256841_1003739_pt1 | contig 11228 bp, 8 predicted proteins | sample 356308metaG_FD_185971 | JGI IMG/M metagenome (GOLD analysis project Ga0256841, IMG submission 185971) | Hydrothermal vent microbial communities from Mid Atlantic Ridge, Atlantic Ocean - 356-308 | ecosystem: Environmental > Aquatic > Marine > Hydrothermal vents | place: Atlantic Ocean: Mid...
CGCCAGCCGCAGCTGGTCAGAGCACATCTTGTCAGCTGACCAGGTCGAGGGAGGAGAAGTATGCTGGTACGACACAGCCTGATATACGCCCTTGCCAGGGGGGTACCGGGAATCGTCAACTTCCTGGCCATTACCGTCTACACTCGAATGCTCAGCCCCGATCAGTATGGTCAATATGCGCTGGTCATCGCAGCGGTCGGTCTGATCGATTCGGTTCTGTTTCAATGGTTGCGCCTGGGGTTGCTGCGTTTTCTTCCCCGGTACACCGATCACCCCCAGGTATTGCTGGCAACCCTCGTTACCGCATTTATGGTGGTGGTTGCATTCACTGCGTCTCTGGGTGCAGGAGTATATCTGCTCTGGCCCGGGTTGGTGGAGCACAAACTGCTTGCCACGGGGATGTTACTGCTTTGGATTCAGGCTTGGTTCGAACTGAATTTGGAACTGGCCCGCAGCCAATTGGCACCATCACGTTACGGTTTGATGTCCATATTCAAATCGCTGCTGGCCTTGACGGTGGGTATCCTGATGGTACTGCAGGGAGCCGGAGCTCTGGGACCCCTGTTTGGGCTGATTGGCGGGATGGCTATTGCCATAGTGTTGGTTGCCAGAAGAGAGTGGCGGACCGACGATACTGGTCTTTTCGATCGGCAGCTGGCCGGGAGGCTGGTACGATACGGACTGCCCATGACGGCCACCTACTCACTCGCCTTCCTGGTAGGCAGTTCCGATCGTTTCATGCTGGCGTGGTTTCTGGGAGCCAATGCGCCCGGCCTCTATGCCCCCGGATATGATCTGACTCAGTTCAGCCTGATGATGCTGATGATGGTGGTCAACCTTGCAGCCTATCCCATGGTTGTGCGCGCACTGGAGCAGAAGGGAGTGGCGGAGGCTCGCAAGCAGCTGGAAAATGTCCTGGTGCTCACGGTTGCGGTTGCACTGCCATTCGCAACCGGCCTGGCCATCTGTAGTGAAAATATCTCCGGAGTCTTGTTGGGCGAAACCTATCGGGAGACAGCCACGACACTGATCCCGATGATTGCCATCTCATCCTTCCTTTTTGGCATAAAGGTGTTCTACCTGGATCTGGGGTTTCAACTCAGCAACAAGACCTATCTGGAACCGTGGGTTATGGTTGGTGCGGCGCTGGTCAATATAGTGCTGAACTTCTGGTGGATCCCGACGATGGGATTGACTGGCGCAGCTGCAGCCACGCTTGTCTCCTATACAGTAGGCGCCTATCTCAGCTGGAAACTCGGAAGAGGAGCATTTCCGTTACCATCCCCTCCACCGGACATCTTGAAGATTGCCATGGTAACCGGAGTAATGGCCCTCTCCCTGTGGTTCACCAGGGGTTCCCATGGATCAGCCGCACTATTGGGGCAGATAACTCTGGGGGCCGTGGTATACACCGCAGGCCTGATACTCCTCAATGTCGCAGAGATGCGAAAGATCGTGCTATCCCGCCTGCCGGTACAGCGGCTGCTGTAGCCCTGCTACTCTATCTTCCCGAATGACGAGTTCCCCACGGTTGCGCCCATCGATAATCGGTCATCTCCGATGGCGCCCTACAGCAAGATGGGGTAACGCAGCCTGCGGGTCGGCACGCCGCGGCCTGTCGCTGAATATCATAGGGTTAGGGCCTTCAGGCAGGCACCGGCCCTGCGTTCCAGTGCTTGGCAAGGGAACGACCCTTGCCTGCGCACTGCGCCTTGTTCCGGCGCCTGCCTGGAGCCCTGAATGCGACATATATTGTTGCCGGGTTAATAATAAAAAGGGCGGCAAATCGCTTTTTCACGCCCAGGGGTTGCTCATGGACAGATTTCACGCCATGCCGTGAGCAGCCGTTCCTTGCGTTGTGAATGGAGCCCCAGCGCACGCGTGTAGGGACAAAAAATCTCTGTGGGATATTCATATTCGATATGCAATACCGGTTTACCCTGGCTAACAAACGGAATCAGCCTATCACACTCCGAATATTTGTAGCAGGATTCGTTTATGGCCCAGTCAAAATCCGATACCAGTTCCGGGATCTGCCCAACGTTATTCTTGAGACCGATCCCCAGACCCCGGCGGTGCGCCTCGCGCGCCAGCCAGCGATTGAAGCGCAGCTGATCTTCATAGCGCAACGGGGGGTTGGTAAAACCGTGGTCATTGCTGTAACCATCCACATTGTCCGGATCCACGCCGTCACAGCCGGCATCCCGAAGATAGTCTAAACGGGTGGAAATGATCGGTCCGAGAATATCGATACGGCGAATATCCAGCCATCTCTCTCCCGGCCACTCCTTGAGCTCCTTTCCCAACAGCCGGGGATGGGATTCGTACAAGGAAGCATCACTGCGCCAATCCTCATAGGTGCCTGCACTGAAATAGCAGACTACCTTGCGGCCCATCCTGTGTAACTGCCGGACTATCGATTGCGCCGTATCCCTGTCATAGTTGAAGATATCAATCACATAGATCTCTGCATCCCTGGTCACATCCGGGCGGCCACCCTCTGGAGCAGACACCAACTGGATCTGCCAGGAACTCTCCAGCGATGGACGCCACCACTCGGATGCCGCCTCGGTTTCAGAACGGATCTCGAGCGACAGGTAGTCGAGATTGCTGATTCCCTGGTTGGCGGTAGTGATGTAACGGAGCAATATCGCACCATCGCGCCGGACGAAGCGTCTCAACTGCCCCGTAACATCGAAGGAGAGCCTGCTCCACTCCCAGCTCCGGGCCATACCATTGTCACCAACGGTTACCCAGCGGTTGATGCTAAAATCCCACAACTGCCAGCGCCAGAGCTGCGATGAGGCAGCTTCTCCCCGAAAATTGGTATGCAGTGTCATGGCGCTGATATCGGGACCACGGTCTGCAGGAAGATAGAAGGTGAATATCCCCCGATACCCCTTACGGGTGGGATAAAACTCGCGATAGGCACTCCAGTCATCCATGGTTCCCGATTGATCGTCCACCGCCAGGACCGTCAATCCCTGGTCACTATGCCTGCCGGTAACCGACTTCTGTTGTGCGGGGAAAATATTCAGGTTTTCACCGTTGCCTGTGGCAATGAGGGGAAAGGCAACAGCTATCAGCAGAAAATATATTTTTCTCATGAACGGGCTCTCTTATTATTGTCATGGGGAGAAATCACCGGGAGCCGTTGATAAAGAGTGTGAAACACCGGACGCCACTCTCCGACCTCAGCCACACCATGCCACAGCTGCAGAAGAGAGAGGCCTGTCTATCAGTGAAACGGGGTGTTTCCTGCACGCGGAGATCGGGTATCAGTTCGTTGACATGTCACCAAACAATCAGCCAATCCAGCAGCAACCGGGGATAGCAACCATATCGGTTACAGAAAAGTAAACTTTAATTTTTTTGGAGCCTGGTGAAACCGGGCCGGTCGGGCGACATGCTATTGGCTTGGGCAGGGGTGCACAGGATCAAGGGGAGAATCGATTTCAGAAAGGTGTTCTCTGGACATTCGATAGGCGAGGGCGAGAACCTCCGCGACAGCGGTGTAGAGCGCGACGGGGATCTCGTCCCCCAACTCCAACCTGGACAACAGTGCGACAAGATCGGCATCCTCGTGAAGGGGTATGTTGTGTTCCTGCGCCATACTCAGGATCTGCTCGGCAACCAATCCAGAACCCTTGGCAGAAACTGTCGGCGCCCCTTCTCCCGTATAGCGAAGTGCGATCGCCCTGGTATCGTTTTTGTTTTTTTTCATGCGGTTACATCTACCAATTGCTGTCTTATATGATGCTTTGGCGAGAAACCAGATGTGGTTCTCCCCTGGTGGCAACTGAAATTTACCAGCATCAGACCCGCTTCGTTCAGATTGGTATGCAGGGTCTCCCGATATTTTCTGAACTTCCTGATGGTTTGCTCCTGTTGAGACCAGATCCTCACGGAGATCTGATTCTCCCCGAGAAGAGCCAGATTCACCTGGACCAACCCAAGTTGCTGCAACTCGAACTCCAGATAGAGTGACCATGAAGGGGAGTGTTTCTTCACTTGACGGCCATTGTCACGTCTGATCTGCAGACGCAAGGTGGTGAACCCGCCACCCTGATCCGCTACGACAGGAAGTTCGACCAGCCATTCGTGGGCACCATCCCGGGCGATGACACTGTTCAACTGGTTGATCTGGAGACGAGCCACCCCCCCCTCCAGCAGCTGGGCAGCGCTTGAAAGTGGTGAAGAAGGGCTCTCCCGCAAGCCATCGAGAATTCGCAGCAGCGCTGCCTTGAAATCACGATTGAGAGAAGATAGAGAGGGCTCCGAATCAGCCAATTTTCCCTCGAGAAAGTGACCGGAATCGGCAATCGCCCGCTTCAACTCCTTACCGGAGAGCAGCTTCCCGAAGTCGGGAACCATTGCCAGTATCTCCGCCAGCATACGCTGTTCCGCGGAGGATGCATGGTTCCCACCACTCAGTGAAACGAGCTGGTTCAACATCTCATCCAATGGAAGCTGCCTGGGAAGTAGATTACGCAAAGCGGCCAGCAAATCCGCGCCCTGTCGCGGGGCGGTGATCACCTTCAGCACCAGCGGCACCGTTCCCCCAATCACCTCCAGCTCCAGTCGTTTCCCCGGCTGAAGACCACTGTCCGGCGCAACGGTAGAGAGCAAACGCACTCCTTCCACTTCGATAACCGCCCTTCCGGACAAGGCTACGGAGACAACGGTGGCCTGCAATACCTGCCCAACCTGCCACCTGTTCTCGCCGGGACTGGCCACACTGAGCAGGCGGTCGCCTGTCGACCTCGTTATCTGCATTGCAAACAATTTGTGTTATTTACGTTCATACCAACCATACCGATCTGCAATTGTCTAACATATTAATCAAATAACATAAAAATGCTTCCCATGAAATATGGATATATTGGGGAAGTACTCCATATCAAACGGATATTTTTGAAACAAACTATTAACAGTTATTCATTGACGATTGTTTTTATTCGTATATCTTGAACAAGAGAACAAAAAACAGTACTTCCGACACCGGCTTCTCATCCTGTCGAGGAGTAACCCCATTGTGTAACACGACTCTATTTATCCATAACGATTGACCTACGGCCCTTCCATCTCGGAAACGTAGCGAGTCCAGCACTCCACGCTCCAGATGAATACCGGCCACCCGATGGCAACGACATGTAAACGCGGTTCTACTGCTGTCTTATCGTGGCAACAAGGAAAACAACAATGACAAAACATCTGCTGTTTGCATTCATCATAGTGGCACTGAGTGGCTGTGCCATCTCTCCGGGGATGAATATGTCCACCTATAGAGGAGCTCACGATGTTACCATCGTACCCATTACGGCAGAACTGATTGCAAAGCTTCAGATGAAATCCGGGGGCCAACCGATTAAAGAACGGCTTCCAGTAGAGACACAACATGATCCCAAACCGTACCGGCTCGGAATCGGGGACATACTGAGTATCACGGTCTGGGATCACCCCGAGCTCACCATTCCGGCCGGAGAGTATCGGGCTGCAGAGACGGCCGGACACCAGATAGCCAAGAACGGTACCATCTTTTACCCCTACATCGGCCGGGTGAAGGTTGCAGGAAAGACTTTGATCCAGACCCGCTGGCTGCTGGCACGTCTGCTGGCAAAACATATCACCAAGCCGCAGGTCGATGTGAAGGTGGCCGCCTATCTCAGCCAGAAGGCGTTCGTCGTTGGCGAGGTGGCCAATCCCGGTCCACAACCGATCACAAACATCCCCCTGACCGTCGTCGACGCCATCAAACAGGCGGGAGGCACCACCAGCAAGAGCGATCTGCGCCACCTCATTCTGACCCGAAATGGAAAGAACTACCCCATCAACCTACTGGATATCTATGAAAAGGGGGATATGGCTCAGAACATGCAGCTACAGGATGGCGATGTGTTGAATGTACCCGATCTGCAGAGCCAGAAGATTTTTGTGCTGGGTGAGGTTACCAGACCATCGTCCCTCTACCTGCGAAAAGGCAGAATGAGTCTGTCGGAAGCACTGAGCGAGGTGGGTGGTATAAAACCGGAGACATCCAATCCTGCCAGAATCTACGTGATCCGTAATGGCAGCAAGGGAAAACCGGAGATCTACCACCTCAATGCCAAGTCCCCCGACGCTTTGATACTGGGGGATCAATTCAAGCTAAGCTCGCGGGATGTCGTATATGTAGAGACGGCCGGGGTAGAGCGCTGGAACCGCCTGATACAGAGACTGGTTCCAACAACCAACCTGTTGCTGAATGCCGCGGAAACCGACTACACACTGGGTAGCGACAAGATCCAGCTGAAATATTGATCTCGGCTGAAAAATGACCAATGGCAGGCATAGCGATAGCGATCGAGGGTGAGGGGGGAACAACCAGTATGTTACAGAAAACCAGAGAGAGTAGAGTGAACGGCGGCGAGCGAGAGCCGACAGCCATTGCGGCTACTCGGGGCGGGGATCGTGCGGGTGCCGAGTTCCTGCTCAGAGAGCTGTTCATGACCCTGATGGAGTCGTGGAAACTGGTTCTGGGGATCACGCTGCTGTTTGCCCTGGCTGCGCTGGCATATACGCAACTGGCCAAGCCGATCTATCGCTCCGAGACCCTGCTCCAGGTTGAGCGGCAGACACAGGGGATCGGTGCTCTGTCCGATCTTTCCAACTTCTTCAAGGAGGAGTCGGCAATCATTTCCGAATTCCAGATCATCCGCTCCCGCATGGTCTTGGGAGAGGTGGTAAAACAGCTAGGGCTGGATATCCAGATCACTCCCAAGGGCCTTTTCGGGGCCGGCCCAATCCAGGTCGACGTGTTCGAAGTTCCGGGGGAATGGAAGGGCAGGGAGTTTACCCTGATAGCCGGACGGCAAGGACGTTACAAGCTGCTCGATCCAGACAACCAGATCATTCTCCAAGGTCGTGCAGGAGAGCTCAGCCGCGCAAGCGTCCTCGGTGGCAGCGTCGAACTGTTCGTATCCGCCCTGAAAGGAGAGGAAGGTGATAGATATGGAATCGTCAAACAACGTCTGCTCAGCGTCGTCAAGCAGCTGCGACGTGACCTTCGTATCGATGAGATGGGCAAGGATTCCGGGATCCTCAGGCTCAGCATCGAAGGTACTGATTCCAGGAAGATCACCCGGGTGATCAACGCCATTGCCAATGTCTATGTGCGCCAGAATGTCGAACGGAAATCGGCAGAGGCGGAAAAGACCCTGGCGTTTCTGGAGGTCCAGCTACCGATACTGAAAGATCAGATGGAGAGTGCAGAAGCCAGCCTCAACAGCTACCGGCTGAAGCAGGGGACTATCAACCTGCCGCTGGAAACGCAGAGCATCCTGAAACAGGCGGTTAGCCTGGAAGCAAAGCTCTCGGAGTTAGCAACCAACCGCGAAGAGCTGTTGCAACGCTTCCAGCCAAAACATCCTCGTATCGCCGCACTCGATGCGCAGATCACCTCTCTGAAGCGTGAACTGCGCAAGGTGGACAAACGGGCCCAAATGTTACCCGGCACCCAGCAGGAGCTGCTACGCCTCTCCCGTGATGCCCAAGTCAGCACTTCACTCTACACAACACTGTTGAACAAGGCCCAGGAGCTCAAGGTGGTGAAGGCGGGAACAGTCGGCAACGTGCGTATCATCGATCCTGCGTTGCAGCCATATATGCCGGTAAAGCCGGTCAAGGGTCTGATTCTCCTCGTGGGAACACTGCTGGGTCTTCTGACCGGCATCATCGTTACCGTGGTACGCAAGCAGCTCAATGGAGGCGTTGAAGACCCGGAACAGATCGAGCAACTTGGCCTGCCGGTTTATGCCACTGTTCCAAACAGCAAGAAACAGGCCGAGTTGGTCCGCAGGGCGAAGGCAGGCGGGGAGATTGCTGTTCTGGCCAATACGGATCCCGACGATCTCAGCGTCGAGAGCCTCCGCAGCCTGCGCACTTCCCTCCACTTTGCCCAGCTCGATGCAAAAAACAATATCATCATGATAACCGGGCCGAGCCCGGGGGCCGGCAAGAGCTTCATCAGCGCCAACCTGGCGGTGGTTCTCGCCCGCACCGGCAAACGAGTACTGCTCGTGGATGGCGATCTGCGCAGGGGGAGGCTGCACAGCATGTTCGGGATCGGGCGAAAAGGGGGATTGTCGGAAGTCATATCCGGTAGTTTGAGTATCGAGGAGGTCGTTCACGAAACGGGTGTCGAGGATCTCGATATCGTTTCCACCGGCGCACTGCCGCCAAATCCGTCGGAACTGCTGATGCATGAAAACTTCTCTCTGATTCTGGAACAGATAGCTCCGTTCTATGACCATATTCTGATCGACTCGCCGCCGGTGCTGGCCGTGAGTGATGCAACCATCATCGGAGGTCTGGCCGGGGCATCACTATTGGTACTGAAGGACGGGGCCCATCCGCTGCGGGAGATCGAACAGAGTATCAAAACTCTGCGTCAGGCCGGGGTGAATCTGCGTGGGGCGGTGTTCAACCGCATGGGACGACTCAACAGCCGCTTCGGCTACGGCAGATACTATGGTTACAGCTACGATTACCAACGATAGTCATCCAACTTCGGGCAGAAAGCTACGTTGAGCAGATTCGCCACCTTCACCATCTGGCTCCTCATCTTCACCATTCCCTGGCAGGACATGCTGATGTTACCCGGGATCGGCACCGTGAGCCGACTGGTCGGTATTCTCGTCATGGGGGTGTCGCTCATCGCAACCCTCTATCTCCAGTATGCTCGTGTCCATCTGATCCACTTGGCAATGTTCGCTTTCTGGGCATGGGGCAGCGCCACCTATATCTGGAGCATCAACCCCGACGGCGCCCAGACGGCAGTCGTCAGCTATTTCCAGATAATGGTAATGATGTGGCTCATCTATCAGTGGACGACCCGCCCAGAGCAGATCAGCTTCTATCTCAGCGCCTATGTATTGGGGTGTTATGTCTCTGTCGGAGCAACAATTTGGGCCTATATATACAATATCGAGAACGCATATCACCGTTTTGCCGCGGCAGGATTCGACCCCAACGATCTGGCGATCATCATGTCACTCGGAATCCCCATGGCGGGCTATCTGGCAATGGAGAGCAGGAACATCTTCGCATCATGGGTTTACCGGGCCTATCCCATGCTTGGACTGGGAGTAGTTTTCCTGACCGGCTCCCGCACCGGATTTCTGGTGGCCCTGCTCGGTTGCAGCTACATGGTTTGGAGCTATCGGGATCTGCCGCTGAAGAGCCGGATAGCGCTGCCAATCCTGGGAGCGGTCGCGGCGGTACTTCTGCTCCCCTACATTCCCATGGACTCCCTTGAGAGAATCCAGACAATTGGCAGCTCGGTCTCATCAGGGGATCTCAACTATCGTACCCGGATATGGTACGCCGCATTGGAGTCACTGGAGAACGCCCCCGATGCCGGACTGATCCTGCTACGGGGGGTCGGTTGGGATGGATTTCCCACACTGGTCACTCCCTACCTGGGTTCACCATTCGTATCCCACAACGCCTATCTCTCCGTTCTCATGGAAACGGGCCTGGTGGGGTTTCTCCTGTTCGGTGCAAACCTTGTGATGACCATTCATTTCGCCCTGCAGATGCCGCGCAGAGAACGGTTGCTCTGGATCCTGCTGATAGCGATGTGGGCAATCGCAGCCACGGTATTGAACTGGGAGTTCCGCAAGGAAACATGGTTTCTCTTCATCCTGGCCGTTACCCACTCCAGCATCCTGCCCCGTTACCGCGGCAAGACGAGCGATGGCGAAGCAGTCGGCAACGGGATTGGTGGGCGACCACGAGATGCAGTGGCGCGACCATGACACCCCGTGATACTCCACCGCGACATCACAAATGGCCATCCAGCACCCATTTCGGTCCCAGGCGGCCCGTTCATCTCCTTCTGGGAGTCAGGCGGTTGATGAAGAGCAGATCCGATTTGGGGTAGAATATCAGTAGCAACAAATATAACACTCCAGCCTGCCGCCACTCTGGCACTACTCCGGTACGGGGGGACAGAAAGATGTTTTGTGGCGGTGATACCGAATAAGCGGCTGGACCAGAAACACATCACCTGGAACCACCAATGAGCGAAGAGCGACAGCCATCAAACAGGATAGCCCTGTTCCTCCCCTCTATTGGGTATGGAGGCGCAGAGAGAGTAACGATCAATCTGGCCGAGGGCCTCGTTGCCAAGGGGTACGACATCGATCTGGTATATGTGACCTCCGATGATCCTCCATTGATTACGGATATTCCTGCCGGAGTAAACCTGGTAGATCTCGATGCCGGCAGGGTGGTGGCCAGCTTGCCGGGACTGATTCGTTACCTGCGTCGGGTGCGCCCTATCGCGCTGTTGTCGGCTCTCGAACACACCAATATTATCGCCCTTCTGGCTGCAAAGCTCGCCGGTACCGGAACCCGGGTGGTGGTCAGCGTCCACACCACCTTGAGCCGGGCGGTCCAGGACTCGCCGCTGTTACGGGCCCGTTTGTTCCCCTATCTGATTCGACGGCTGTACCCTTGGGCTGCCAGGGTGGTCGCCGTTTCGGAAGCCGCCAGAGACGACCTGCTGGCCACAACAGGCCTGCATCCCGACTCCGTCCGGGTTATCCTGAATCCTGTGGTCACTCCCTCTCTGTTCAGGAAAGGCGCGGAGCCTCTCTCACACCCTTGGCTCTCTACCGGGGAGGCGCCGGTGATCCTCGCCGTCGGCCGGATGGTAACGGCCAAGAATTTTGAACTGCTGATCAGGGCCTTTGCCCGGCTCCGGAAACAGATGCCTGCACGGCTGATTATCCTCGGGGAGGGGGAGCTGCTACCGAGGCTCCAATCGTTGACCCAACGGCTGGAAGTCGCAGCCGACGTTCAGATGCCAGGATTTACCGAAAATCCATACGCCTATATGGCCCGTGCCGATCTGTTCGTTCTCTCCTCGAACTTCGAGGGACTGCCCACGGTTCTGATCGAGGCGCTGGCGCTGGGGACCCCGGTAGTTGCTACGGACTGTCCCAGTGGCCCCAGGGAGATTCTGGGAGGTGGTAGATACGGAATCCTCACTCCAACGGGGGATGAGCATGCGTTGGCGAATGGGATGTTCCAGGCACTGAACAACCCGGTAGCCGACACAGAGGCGGTCGAAAAAAGCTGGCAACCCTATGAGCTCGGAAGAGTGACGACAGAGTACCTCTCCCTGCTACTGGGGCATCCGGCCGTGGCGGAGCAGGGATAACGATGGCCCGTATTCTGATTCT
>Ga0256841_1003740_pt1 | contig 11226 bp, 9 predicted proteins | sample 356308metaG_FD_185971 | JGI IMG/M metagenome (GOLD analysis project Ga0256841, IMG submission 185971) | Hydrothermal vent microbial communities from Mid Atlantic Ridge, Atlantic Ocean - 356-308 | ecosystem: Environmental > Aquatic > Marine > Hydrothermal vents | place: Atlantic Ocean: Mid...
ATCCCCGTAAAATTCCGATTGGTTGAGTTTTGGGAAACAATAAAGGTTTTACCCATATCGCGGATAATATTTGTGCTGTTTATTTCCGCCGTGATGTTTTTCTGCTATTCCTTTCAATTTTATTTGCTTATCACTGCTTTTGAAGATATATCGCCTGTCGATGGTTTTGCGTCGATAAGCGCTATTATGTTCGTTAAATCGATACTACCCATCAGCTTCGGGGATTTGGGCATCAGGGAAGGGGCATCGATTTTAATGTTGGGAAAATTCGGCGTAAGCAGAGCCGCCGCCCTTAATGCTTCCCTGTTGCTGTTTTCATTTAACCTGCTCGTACCGGCTATAATCGGGTCAGTGTTTATAACCGGATTTAAATGGCGGTCATCGAAATCGGAGGCGGAATGAGGATTTTGGGGTGCCGTATAATCCGTAAGGGGAAGAAGTCCAGCGATAAGATAGCATTGACATTTGATGATGGTCCTCATCCGAAATTCACCCCGCGGATATTGGATGTGCTGGCGGAATTCAACGCTAAAGCGACTTTTTTTATAACCGGCAGGAATATTTCCGCAAACAAAGGAATAGCGGAGGAAATAATAAAGCGAGGACACATTTTGGGGAATCATACATACAATCATCCCCGAGCTTATTTTATCGGCAGGGGGAAGCTGTTCGATGAGATTTCCAGAACAAAAGATTTAATCGAGGATATTAGCGTTAAACCGAACAGGTATTTCAGGCCTCCTTATGGGATTATCACTCCGTCGATGCTTTCGGTTTGCGCCCGTTTGGAACTTTCCATCGTCCTATGGGATTCAAATAGTAAAGATTACAGAAGGGAAAAGGCGGATACAATTTTGGATCGGATATATAAAGGATTAAAGCCGGGTTCGATTATTCTTTTTCACGACAGAAATTTCGCGGATGAATCCCTCGATTATACAAATACAATCTCCGCCTTGAAATCATTTTTAGAAAAGATTATATTAAAAGGGCTTAAACCGGTAACCATAGAGGAAATGCTTTAATTATTTTATGACAGAATTATTCGATATTTTACTTGTATCTTTTGCGGTTATCTATTTCGCTTTGATGTTATATTTGCGAAAAGGGTTATCGAAAACATCGATCCCTACAAACGGAAAACAGCACAAACTAAGTGTTGTAATCGCCGCTTTTAACGAGCAGGAAAATTTGGGAAAATGTTTGGATGCCCTGCTGGCACAGGATTATCCCCGCAATCTATTCGAGATAATAGTAGCCGATGACAGATCAACCGATAAGACCCCTGAAATCATAGAGGACTATTGTCGTAGGTCTGATAATATCCGCTCCGTGAGAGTTGATGTTGAAGAGGATGTTGTTCCCAAAAAAGGGGCGCTGCTAAAAGCCTTGCCGACTGCGAGCGGTGATATTATTGTCAGCACCGATGCTGATTGTATCCATCCAAAAAGATGGCTGTCCTCAATAAATTCCTATTTTACCGATGATGTCGGTATGGTTGTCGGCAATGCCGTTTATCCGAAGTCCGAAAATATTTTAAAAGGTGTGGATGCTTTGGATTATTTCTCCCAACGGGCTATGGGGGCGGCGTTCATTGGAGTGGGTTCGGTATATACATCCACCGCAGCAAATCTCGCTTATAGAAGAGGGATTTTTGAGGAATTAAAGGATGATTTCGCTCGTCTGAAGGTTCGCCCCGCCGAAGATAATTTCCTGATTAATTATATTCAAAAGAGTACTGATTATAAAATCGTTGTTGCCTCCGATAAGGATTCGATTGTAAAAACTAAAGGCGCTTCCGATGTAAGACATTTTCTCAATCAGCGTTTCCGTTGGGGGGCTTATGGCGATGGTATTTTAAATGTTGGCGTTTTGGCGTTTTTTATTCCCGCCCTTTTATTTTATCTGCTTATTTGGTTAGGGGTGCTGTTCTCGATTTTCGATATATCGGTTTTGCCCTCTTTGATTATAGCCGTTGTTGTGAAATTAGTGGCCGACCTCCTTTTCCTTAAACGCGCTACCAACATTTTTCATTGTTCTTATCTGTTGAAATATTTCCCGTTAGCTTGGATTGTGAATTTGGTTCTGGTACCGTTAATCATTGTCAAAAGTAATTTCTCCTCTTTCCAATGGAAAGGAAAGAGGTTCACCGCTGTCGGGGAGGTCAAGGCGTAAATGCGTTTTTTGCCGGCGTCGAAATATGCTCGGATTGCGGAATCCCTTCTTAAGAATAAAATTAAAGGGGAGGATATCTTCCCATTTTACGCATCCTTGAAATTGACCAACAAATGTCGGTTCAGATGTAAATTCTGTAATGTGTGGATGGAAACCACTCCGGAGTTGAATACAAAAAAGATGAAAAAGGTTTTGGATAACCTGTCCGATAGCTCGGTGATATTGGTTAGCTTTGAAGGAGGAGAACCCCTATTGCGTCCGGACATTGCGGAACTTTTGGAGTATGTCTCAACAAAGGCATTTTACCTGCTTTTCACCACAAGCGAAAGGAGGTTGGAGCGTTATCCGATGGAGGAGTATTCCAAATATATCGATTTCCTGCATATCTCCATAGATGAAGGACACAAAAACCTTTATATGTTCAAAAACCTCGAACAATATAAAAAATGGAACGAAAATGTTTGTATTCAAACAGTGGTAACCGTTGATGATCTTCCCGAATTGGAATGGAAAGTTAAGCGTTGTTATGAAGCTGGGGTTAAAATAGTAATTATGCCGGCGGTTCATCTCGATAAAACGGAAAACTATTATCCCGATACCGAAAAATTTATTAATACAACTTTAGCGCTGAAAACAAAATATCCCCGCACCATCATATCCCCCGATAGATATCTGAAGGCTCTTAATAATGGGTCGGGATGCTCATCATCATCTATTATAATCGATGTCGATGGGAGGTTGTTTTATCCCTGCCGAAAACTGGATATAAAGACCGCTGATTTAACGGAAGTCGATCTGCATTCCTACCTCCAATCCGACGAGGCGAAAGCATACCGCCGACGGATGGCTCAATGCAATTATCACTGCGGCTGGTATCAATATTTCGCTACGCCGTCATTTACTACCATTTCCGGGATATTTGACGCCTTAAAGCCGTATTGGGGTTATATATTTTCCACAAAGCGATGAGAAAATGAAACCTTTATTGCTACATTTTTATGTGACCTGCCGTTGTAATGCCCGCTGTGTTTTTTGCGATATACCCGATAATTGCGATATATCTTTCTCGGAAGAACTACCTCTGGATAAAGCCGCAGATATAGTAAAGCAGGCTAAAGAATTGGGGGTAAGATTTGTCGATTTCACAGGTGGTGAGCCGTTGCTTTATAATCATTTGCCCTCTTTGCTAAAAATCGCTCGGAGTCTCGGACTCTATACTTCGATTACCACTAATTGTATCCTTTATCCCAAGTATGCGGAAAAGATTAAGGGATTGGTGACATATCTGCATTTTTCTTTGGATTCTTTGGATAAGAATATTCACGACTCCATCCGCGGCGTAAAATGCTTCGATAAGGTTATGGAATCTATTAAGATAGCGAAACATATCGGAGAAAAACCGGACTTGATGTTTACAATTAATGAAAACAATTTATCCTCGATAGGGGAGATGGCACATTTCGCCAAAGACCAAAAGTTAATTTTGTTGCTGAATCCGGAATTCGATTACTCAGGGAATAATAACAGTTTCAATGCCGATTTCTGGAAATATCTTAGATCGTATAGTTACAAACCGTATGTATATCTGAATTACGGCTTCGAGAGACTGCATAAAAAAGGGGGAAATAGCATAATAAATCCCCGTTGTCGGGTGATAGATTCAACGATTGTAATTAATCCGCGGGGCGAGTTGGTGCTTCCCTGCTATCATCATCAGCTCGAAACAATTCCCCTCGAACCGGACTTGAAAACCGTTTATAATTTGGAGCAGGTCAAACAATATCGCCATAGACAGGGGCGTTTCGTTTTTTGCGACGGGTGCCGAATCAATTGTTATTTCGATCCGTCGTTTTGTTATGGATGGGATTCCTATACTATGTTGAGCTTGGCCGCCAAAGCCAAATATGTATTCGATAAATATATCAGATTTTAATTTCGTATTATCTAAAAAAAGAAAACGGTTTATTTTCGATTTTACGGAAACAAAACATCCTTTTGTCGGTTATAATCCTAATAATAATAGTCAAGTAATATTGTTTTGAAATTAATTTTATATTAAATAAAGGTTAGCTAAAATGAGCGAATTAATCGATAATTCCGCCAAGAAGAAGGAATTACTGAAACTTATGATACTTCAGCTCCATGAAGGTCAAGCTCCGGAATATGTCAGAGGGCGATTGATTAAATTGATGGGGCAGGTGCCATATAATCAAGTGGTCGAAGTCGAGCAAGAGTTGATAGCTGAGGGACTGCCTCAGGAGGAGATATTGAAACTTTGTGATATTCATACCGCGGCTTTGAAGGGGGTAATCGATACCACTATGGAGATCGAAGCTCCCCCCGGACATCCGGTGCATACATTCAAAGAGGAAAACAAAGCGTTAAGTCTGAAACTCGATTCGCTGAAAAGAATATACGCAGCAATTTCCGAAATGGATGATAATGAGGACGCCTCCGAATATTGGGAGCAGATTAAAGTCGGTTTCAATGCTTTAGCCGATGTGGAAAAGCATTACCTCCGTAAGGAAAATCTGCTTTTCCCGTTCTTGGAAAAAAAGGGAATAACCGGTCCCCCAACCGTTATGTGGGGCAAACACGATGAGACTCGGGGGAAAATGAAAGGGGCGATGGAGGTATTATCACAGACTAAAACAATTACGGCGGGCGAAGCGAAGGGGGTTATAGATTTGCTTCTTAATCCAGCTTCCAATTCTATAGAGGAGATGATTTACAAGGAGGAAGAGATACTCTTTCCGATGTGTATGGATAAGCTCAATGATTCCGAATGGTATCAAATCTACAAACAGAGCTTGGAGATAGGTTTCTGCCTTTACGACCCGCCGGACGAATGGAAACCGAAGGGTGTTACTATTGAGGATGCCGCCCCATCTATCGGGGGGCGCATACAACTTTCCACCGGCGGTTTTAATATTTCGGAATTAAATGCTTTATTGAATACAATACCATTTGATTTAACCTTTGTTGATAAAGACGATTATGTTCGTTATTTTACTCAGGGGAGGGAGCGGATTTTTGCACGGAGCAGGGCGATATTGGGCAGGAAAGTTCAAAACTGTCATCCGCCTTCAAGTGTACATATAGTAGAGCGGATATTGGATGATTTCAAATCGGGCAAAGAGGATAGTTGTGCTTTTTGGATTAATATGGGGGGGCGGTTTATTCATATAGAATATTTCGCTTTACGGGGGAAAGACGGCGAGTATTTGGGGACATTGGAGGTCAGTCAGGATTTAACGGAGAAACGGAAACTCGAAGGGGAACAAAGGCTTTTAACTTATGGGAAAAAGGACAATTAAAATGAATGAGAATAACAATGTTTTACAGATAACGCCGGATACGAAATTAGCGGCTCTGCTGGATGCTTATCCGAACCTCGAACCTATTTTGATAGAAGTAGCGCCGGCATTTAAGAGATTAAGAAACCCTTTCTTGAGAAATACGGTTGCCAAAATAGCGAACCTTCGGCAGGTGGCTGAGGTGGGGGAGGTTTCTTTGGGTAAGCTGATAACAACTTTGCGGAATGAGGTGGGATTGGAGCCGTTGTCGGATGTCGAAATGGGGGTGAGGGTTGATGATGATGCTCCCGATTGGTTTAGTGCTGATAAGATTGTAATGTCTTTGGATGCGCGGGAGATGATAGAGAGAAACGAGCATCCGGTTGGAAGGGTGTTAAAGGAGTTGGATGGTTTGGGAGCTGATGGAATTTATGAACTTATAACTCAATTCAAGCCAGCGCCGCTTGTTGACAAGGCTATGGAAAAAGGATTTCGGGCTTGGACTGTCGAACCTGAACCCGAATTAGTGAAGACATATTTTAGGCGGGGATAACTGCTCATAGGCTTTTGGGGTACGGGATTATCATTATTTTCTATAATGTTTGGTTGGGAAAGACATATTATATTGAGATAAATTGAAGGGGATTTTTTTGATAGAAAATACTTGATTTAGGGATGTGCCTTATATAGATTACGAATTTGTAAATGCGCCCATAGCTCAATTGGATAGAGCGTCTGACTACGGATCAGAAGGCTGGGGGTTCGACTCCTCCTGGGCGTATTTTTTATCTCCTCCGAATAATATTATCGATAGTTAGCATAGATAATAATTCGCATAATATCCCCAAGAATAAAATCATCATCCTGTATTCTAATAAAAAAAGCGGGAGACGGGATTCGAACCCGCGACCAACAGCTTGGAAGGCTGTGACTCTAGCCAACTGAGTTACTCCCGCAATCTGTGCTTTTTCCTACCGCACCCTAAACATAATAAAAACTATCTTCCTCCAAAATAGTCAAGCGAAAAATAACAAATTCTGGGAAAAGGAAGATAAAAGGTATCCCCCTGTTAGTGTATGGGAAAGGAGGGAAGGAAAAATAGGGGACACATTCTCAGCTTGAGCGTTAAATTAGCAACTCGAAAACCTCAAGTAATGGTGGTCACCCGTAAAAACAGCTACAAAAACAACAAAACTCCGTGGGAGATTATCTGCGAACGAAACAACATTATCAAATCTGAAATCCCAATTCCACCAGCTATAAATCTCCAACGAATCCTTAAACTAAAATTAGACAACCTCACCATAGGGGAGTATAATTGTATTGCTTGTTTCCGTTATCGCCGTAATGGAGTTCCAAATTTAAAATGCCCCCTATCATCGGAAATCCATCAATCTAAAATGGTATTTCAGCTCTTATGGTAATTTTGAGGTCGCTATTAGGGTCATCGGTCGGTTTTGCCAAATTAATTCTTAATTTATCCATAAACCTAAATCCCATCCCTATGTCCGAATGAAGTTTCTCCGATCGGAAATTCCTTCGCCCATACGCGGCTTTTCCTATATCGAAAAAGGGGATTATGGTCATAAGGTCCGGGAATTCTATGTTGTATTCCAAATTTGATAGGAATGCATAATTTCCCCGAAATTTATCATAATCATAACCGCGCATTGTCCCTATTCCCCCAAGACAGAATTGCCGTTCTATGGGCAGGTTATCTTTGGAAAATCCAATGGCTACCCTCAAATTGAGATGTTGTTTTGCGTTTAAGGGTTGCAGGCGTTGAAAAATTCCCCACCATCTGTTGAAATCGAAATCTCCCCCTAATCCATTGCCCGCACTTTCATATTCAAGGTAAATCCGCCAGCCGGAATATGGTTCTTCAATTGGAGTAAGATTGTTTAATTCATAACTGAAAACCATACTTCTTAATTCGCCTTCCGAATCTTTAATTGCGGTGCTGTCGGGAAGCCAAAATGAATAATTCTCGCGAAATGTCTTTTTGCCTCCGAAAAGAGACCAATTGGTATTCTTGCGGGGAATGGAATAGGAATCGGCGTAGTAATCTAATCTTAACCTGTTATTATAACCTATCCATTGCTCTATAAAAGCCGAGAAACCCTTGCGCCTATAAATATCCCAGAAGTCCTCCTTTAGAAGAAATGCTCCCATTGAGTTTTCCCAATTGCGGATAACCCATCTATCCGAGTTATCATACAACTGATAAAATGCCCCCCCGAATTTAAGGGCAAAGCGGTCGAAAATCTGCTGTTTCAGTCTGAAATCATATTGCCAATATTTCGCAGCAAACGCATATCCTCCCTTGATTTTTATGTCCGGTAGCTGATAAGTATAATCGTGGAAGTCAACCCCCAATTTCGGATTAAGTCCGGCTACCCTGTTATATCCCAAATCGAATGAGAGTTGGGCTGTTTTCCCTTCGCCCAATTTGATGGTTGGTTCATAATTTTGATATAATATGCCCGGGAAAGATTCTCCATCTATTTCCACATCGTCGTTGGTGATTATATCCCCCGTCACTGAAATTACATCGCCTCCCACAATAGCGGTGGAATCCAAAAACACATCGCCGAATACGGAAACTACATCTCCTTTGACTTTGCCATAAACTTCTACATCCCCCAAAACCGCAATAGCGTCTCCTTCGATTAATTCGCCGTTGTCTATAATCAAATTCCCCGAGAATTTCCATCGGTCCGAGATTGTTTTTTCATAAGTTATATTGGAGCTGTTCCTTATATATTTTCCCAAATAAGATCTGATTTTCATTTTCCATTTTGAGTTGGATTCCTTTTCGATAGTAATCCACTTTAATTTGTCATTGTCTATTTTTTTGCCATCGAATAATATCCCATCTTTCCCCAAAGTTATCCTATCGGATATTCTTACTTCTCCGTAGTGATATTGTATCTCCTCGGGGTTGACGGATATTTCTTTTCTTTTTCCTTCATCATCTACTATTATCAAATGAAGTTTGTCCGATTCGAATATCATTTTAATCTTTTGGATACCCCCTTCGGTCACCGAATAAGCGGTTGAAAAGGACAGGAGAGGATAAGCCAATACGAGTAATGCCAATAAAGTTATCGAAACAGTTTTACTCATACTTTCTCCTTAACTTATGTATATTCCTCACTAATATACGGAAGGGAGGATTGAAAGTTTGGGGAAAATTGGTTTACTTATATTAATTTGGAGATCCCTGCCGTAAGACTATTTCCGCAGCCCTTCCATAAGCGCCCTTATTTCCCATAACCTGCCGTAATTTTACAGCAATTTCCATAGCTTTCGTTTTGCTTTTGTCGTCGGTGAGCAAGCATAGAAGCTCTTTGCCCAAATTTTCCGGTTGTGCATTATTTTGGATGAATTCGGGAATTATTCTCTCACCCAATATTAAATTGACCATAGCGATATGTTTGACCTTGACCAACATTCGAGCAATATGATATGTAAGTGTATTGGTTTTATACATAACGACCTGTGGTACACCGAATAGTCCCGCTTCAATAGTAGTAGTTCCGCTGCTTACCAGTACGGCATCGGCGACCTCGAGTATATCATAAGCATCATTGAAAAGGATTAATGGATTTATGGAAAGTAATTCGGGAGTATTTTTGAATTTGGTGATATCCATTCCGGGGGCGAGAGCAACCAAGATTTGTAAATTGGGGATGTCGCGCTGGAGTATGGCTCCCGTGCGGAGCATAGTAATAAACATCCTGTCCAATTCCTGTTTTCGGGAACCGGGGAACAGCGATAGGAGGGGTGCTTCGTCGGGGATTTTATATTTCGCCTTGAAACGAATCGATTTCCACTTTTTGCGTTCAATAGTAGGAGCAGGGATACTGTCCAATAACGGATGGCCAACGAAATCCGCATCGATCCCATAATGCTCGTAGAAATCCTTTTCAAAGGGGAATATAGTTATCATTCTATCGACATACCGCTTGATCGATTTTACCCTTCTGGTACGCCACGCCCACACCTGAGGGCTGACGAAATATACGACCTTGACACCGAATAACTTGACCGCCTTAGCCAAGCGTAGATTAAATCCCGAATAATCTATGAGGACCACTAAATTTATTTTGTTATCGATTATGAAATCTGAAACCGTCGATAGAAGTTTCTTGAAACGGAATATATTTTTAATGATGCCGAAAAAACCCATAACCGCATAATTGCGGCAATCGGCGATAAGGTTAACGCCCGCATTCTTCATCCGCTCCCCTCCCATTCCATATATCTCGATTTTAGGGTTTAAGCGATAAAGCTCCCGTGCCAGTCCGCCTCCGTGAATATCTCCCGATGTTTCCCCGGCGCTGATGTATATTTTCTTAATCATTTGATTTAATCATTCCCGATTAAGGCGGTTCGGGTAGCATTTCGATAATTTTGATAGCCACCTTCAAAGCTCTCAAACCATCATTTCCGTCCACTTCGGGTTTTATCCCTTGTTCGATCGAAAGAATAAAATTCCTAATTTCTTCTTGGAGCATATCCTTCTTTGGAATGTCCGGGTATAGGATATCGATTGATTTACCCTTTGTGCCGGATGGTATTCTAAATATCGGTGCCGGATGGTCGGAGTGCTTGTCATCTTCGGCCAATAGATAGATTTCGGTTTTACGGTCGGCGAAATCGATAGCGATATAGCCCGCCTTTTGAAAAATTCTCATCTTGCGCATCGGGTGAGCCGATATCCGCGAAGCGGTTATGTTTGCGGTACATCCCGATGGGAATTCCAAGCGGACATTCGCTATATCGGATGTTTTGGTCAAGACGGGAGCTCCCGCGCTGCGGATTTCCCCCGGTTCTTCCCCGACTAATTTTAGGATTAGATCGATATCGTGAATCATTAAATCAAGGATGACATCCACCTCCGTTCCTCTGCCGGCGAATTGGGTCAGCCTATGCGCTTCGATAAAAAGAGGCTTATCGACATAATCCCGTGCCGCTTTGAATGCCGGATTAAACCTCTCAATATGTCCCACCTGCAAAACCACTCTCTCTTTTTCGGCGGCGGATAAAAGCTCTTCGGCTTCATCGATTGTAGCGGTAATCGGTTTTTCCATTAAAATATGCTTGTGGGCTTGAACGGCGCATATCCCCGTTTTGAAATGCTCGGTTGTCGGAGTGGCGATAGAGACAGCATCGCAATTTTCGAGCAACTCCTTAAGGCTTTTGAAAGATTGAACATTAAAACGGTCGGCGGTATCTTTGGATTTATTTTTATCTATATCATAAATACCCACCAATCGGGATCCCTCAATTTCCTTATATGCCTTACAATGGAGGCTTCCCAAATGTCCCACACCTATTACCGCTGTCTTTATCATCTTTTTGTTAACCCTCGACGCGATGAGGCGATAAATTCGAGGATGGTTTGGATTTCTTTTATCTGAGGCAATTCCTCTTTGATTTTTAATACGGCATCACTTGTATTATATGGCGAGTTGAATAGAAGGCGAAAAGCGGATTTAATTATTTCGATTGTTTTCGGTGGAAACCCATGCCGTTTCAAGCCGATATAATTAATAGTTTTAACCGAAAGTGGATACCCTTGGGCAAGCGCATAAGGACATATGTCATTCGTAACTCTATAACTGCCGCCAATCATACTATGTGTGCCGATACTTACAAACTGATGAACAGCCACTAATCCGCCGATGGTGGCATAATCCTGAATATGGACATGACCGGCTAATTGAACCCCGTTGGCGAGGATAACATT
>Ga0256841_1003741_pt1 | contig 11225 bp, 8 predicted proteins | sample 356308metaG_FD_185971 | JGI IMG/M metagenome (GOLD analysis project Ga0256841, IMG submission 185971) | Hydrothermal vent microbial communities from Mid Atlantic Ridge, Atlantic Ocean - 356-308 | ecosystem: Environmental > Aquatic > Marine > Hydrothermal vents | place: Atlantic Ocean: Mid...
CACAAGTACAAGCGCTACCTGGGGCAATACTGGCGGCCGGGGCGGATGGTGATGATCAACCACCGCAACGGCAAGGCCACCGCCCTGGTATGGCAGCACTACCGCTTCCGCGATCCCGGCATCGACGCGGGCCGCTTCGATCCCCAGCGGTTGGCGGCGGATTGGTGAACTGAAATGGGAGAAGCGATATGACCATACCGCGCCTTCAGGCGTTCGAATTCTGCGACCAGCCCTGGCTGCCGGCCCTGATCCGGGAAGGCTACATGGATTGTCTCGACCAGATCCACCGCCTTTTCCAGCCTTACTGTCACGTGGCGCCCTTGGTCGCCGAGTGGGCGCGACGGTTGGGGGTTTCCGAGGTGCTAGATCTGGGATCCGGTGGCGGCGGCCAGGTGGCGACGATCCTCGAGCACCTTTCCCGGCAAGGCTTGAACGGCCCGCGCTTCGTGTTGTCGGACCGCTATCCCGAAATTGAATCCTGGCGGGCGCTGGAGCGGCGTTTCGGACCCGAGCGGATCGGTTTCGTCAGCGAGCCGGTCAGCTTCGATGCGATTCCCTCCCGTTACCGCGCCGTGACGATCTTTTCCGCGTTCCACCATCTGCCGCCACCGGCGGCTCGGGCGCTGCTGAAGGAGGTGGCGGAAAACCGCGACGGGATTCTGATCGTCGAATTCACCCGGAGAACCTGGACGGATCTGGCCGGCATGCTGCCGGCGTTCTTTCTCAACCTGCTCGCTCCCTTGACCACCGAGCGTTTCCACTGGGGCAAGCTGGCGCTCGCTCCGCTCGTCGCCGCCATGGTGAGCTTCGACGGGATCGTCAGCGTTTTGAGAAGCTATACGGAAGACGAGATTCGCGATCTGGCCGTGGCAAGTCTTCAGTTTTCCGGGCAAGAGGTGCCGTGGGGGCGGTTGCCGGTTTCGGTGGCCGGTTGTTTTTCGTTCCTGCGCCAGGCCGGGTGGAAGAGATAGTGCGTCAGTTTTTTTTACAAAACGTTCCAGGTCTTGAGGAAGGGGCCGTAACATTTAGACATTTACGTTTGAAATCAATGGCTTTTTTCTGTTGGCATGGATTGTGCTTTTTTGGAAGTGCAACGTTTCGATTTTGCGCTATCACTTTGGTAAGGAGATTGACATGAACACGAAACTGAAGATTATTGCAGCGGCATTGGGCTTGGGTCTGGCTTTCCAGGCCCCTGCGGTTTCGCTCTGGTCGTTTGAAGACGATGACATCGACTTCATCATCAGGGATACCGATGGGGACGGCGTGTACTCTGATGAATCCCCTCTCACCAGCGGTGATTTTCAGAAGGGCGATCTTTTCTTTGCCGTTTTCGAAGTTCCGGCGTATCGGATCGACGGTGTCGACGCCATTCCTACCGGGATGGAGTTGACCGGTGTCAGTGCGGTGGTGGTTGATGAGATTGTTGGGAGTGGCATTGGCGCCACCTATCGCTTCAAGCCCTTTTCACTGGCGGCGGGTTTCGGGGAGAATCTCGATGGGTTCTTGAGGGCATTGGGCTATGGCGGAGATTCTCTTCCGGATGGGACGGCGATAGCCATGTGGTTCAACGGAACAGGAGGGGGAGCTGACCGGGATTTGGTGCTCAACCGGGCCGTTGATCCGGCGACGAACTGCACGAGTTTGGCGGATTGCGCTAAGCAAGCCAGTTTGGGTAACCTGTTGCAGGCGGATGGAGCCATTGATCCTTCCGCTTTCGGTGCGGGTGACTCGGATGAGTACTGGAATGCAACACAAGTTGTTCCTGACCTTGGTGATCCCGATGGTCTCATCGGTCAAGTGCTCAATACGGATAACACTACCCTAGTGGCAACTGTCAATTTCGGTCTGAGCAACTTGATCAACCAGGTTGAGCCGGTGCATTGGATAAATGCAGGTGGTCTGGACTGCGGTTCTCCCGGATATGTTGCTGATGGGTGTGTGCAGTTGAAAGGAAGTGCCACGCTCACCGGTGGACAGGGGCTTTCGAACGGTGCTATTGCCCATAGCGATTTCGATGCCCAGAAATACGTCCCCGAACCCGCCACCCTGGCTCTGTTCGGCATCGGTCTGCTGGGCCTGGGACGGCGCATGAGGCAAGCCTGAATCCGGCTTATCTTTTCGACCGAAGCGCTAACGGCCGGCCCTGTTCAAGGGCCGGCTTTTTTCGAGCTGACGCATCAGGAACCAGCGTCGGAGACGCTGGTGCGGGGAACGGTTGCCGAAAGGCAGGCGGGTCTTGCGGAAGCGGTTCGCCAGGGCATCGAACTGATACACCCGGGGCACGGCCGCCGGCCGGCGTTTGCCGGTCAGCAGGGCGGTGACCTCGGTGGCGATCACCCCGGCGATCAGGAACGGCGCCGCCCCCACCGAGGGCAGGCGGCGTTCCCCGGGATCGATGTCCTCCCAGTCGAGATAGCGGGTGAACCAGGCGCGGGGGGCGATGCCGGCGACCAGGGCGGCGATGCGCTCGACCTCCGTCATCCCCGGGCGGAAGTCGAAATAGTCCTCGAAGGCCATCCCCTCGGGATCGAAGGCCAGGAGGGTGAAGCCGAAGCCCAGCGGCGGGGCGGTCAGCACCCACAGCCCCTTTTCCCGGGCCCGGGGATAGAGCAGGAGGCGCTCCTCGAAGCAGTAGAAGTCGAGGGAATCGACCACCACGTCGGCGCCGTCGAGGAAGGTGTCAATATTTTTGACATCGATGCCCCGGTCGAGACGGCGCACCTCGGCCTCGGGGTTGATGTCGCGGACAAAGCGTTCGGCCACCTCGGTTTTTTTCCGGCCGAGGGTGGAGAGGAAGGCGCCCGCCTGGCGATTGAAGTTGACCAGCTCGAAGGTGTCGGGGTCGGCGAGGGTGAATTTGCCGATTCCCATCCGGGCCAGCGCCTGCACCTGGGCGCCGCCGGTGCCGCCGAGACCGGCGACGGCGACCCGGGCCCGGCGCAGGCGTTCCTGTTCCTCCCGGACGAGAAAGCCGCGGTTGCGGGCGAAGGCGGTGTCGTAGTCGAAGGCCGCCGTCATGGGCTTTCTTTGGTGGCGACGATCAGGCCGTGGTTCAGGGGCAGGCCGTCGCGGCGCTCGACGGTGGCGAAGCCGGCCTGCCGGAGGAGGTCTTCGTAGTCCTTCCAGGGATAGAGCATGCCTTCGCCGGTGGCGATGGCGAGGAAATAGGGTGAGCCGAGGGCGGTGCTGAGGGGACCGGTTTCGTCGTCGTCCGCCATCATGTTGAAGATCAGCGCCGCCCCGCCCGGCGGCAGCGATTCGTGGGTCTTGCGCAGCAGGGCCAGATTGCGTTCCCGGGACCAGATGGTCAGGATGTGGCAGTAGATGACCGCGTCGATGCCCGACGGGAAAGGGTCACGGAGAAAGTCGCCCGCATGGGTGAAGACCCGGTCGCTCAGTCCCGCCCGGCGGATGTTCGCCTCGGCGATCCGGCACACCGAGGGGGAGTCGAACACGGTGATCTTGAGCTTCGGGAAGCGCCGGGCCAGGGCGATGGCGTTGGTGCCGTCGCCGCCGCCGGCGTCGACCAGATGGGTAAAGCGGCCGAAATCGTAGGCTTCCAGCAGGTGGGCGTTGGCCTGGCGCGACAGGGCGCTCATGGCGTCCTGGAACACCTTTTCCAGTTCGGGGTGCTGGGTGAGGCGCTGATAGAGGGTTTCGCCCTCGCCGGGAAATTCCGCCAGTCCCAGGTTGGTGCCCGCCTTCAGCGAGGCGAGGAAATGCTTGAGGCCGGGATAGACGATGTGGGCCTGCCAGCCGAGGATGGGGGCGGCGTAACCGGGTTTTCCCTTGACCAGCATCTGCTCGGTCAGTTCGGCGTTGCGGTAGCCGCCACCTTCCTTGGTGATCAGGCCCAGGGCGGTCAGGCCAGTCAGCAGGATCCGGGCCGGCTGATCGCCGATGCCTAGGGTCTCCGCCAATGCCTGGCGGTCCCGGCCGGGATGGGCAGAAAGGTGGTCGAAAAGCCCCAGTTCCACGCCGGCCCACAGCAGTTGGAAGGCGGTGTGGCCGCCGGCGATGAGGGTGAGGCGTTCGAGATCCAGGGGTTTGGAAGCGCTCATGTCTGTCTCCGGTTTGCTGTTCCTAGAGTGAGTATAGCTTCCAACGGCAATCTTGCCGCCCGGGGCGGGGTTTTTCGGGGAACGCCGGTGCGCAGCAGCATGAACAGTTGCGGCTCGCCGAGAAATGCCCGTGCGGCGGTGGCGGTGCGGCGGGCGAATTCCTGCTGGGCGGCGGGGATGTCGCCCCGGGCCAGGCGCTGGAGCAGGTCGGGGAGCACGAAGTAGGGATGGACGGCGATGCCGTCTTCCGTGAGGCGGAGCCACACCCGCTGCAGCAGGCGGCCGGCGGCGAGCCAGGCGGCCGCCTCGTCGGCAGGTCCGGTGAGGGCCACCAGGGCGCCGCAGCGGGTGAGCTGGGAAGCCTCGATCCGGGCCAGCAGGCGGTGAATCCCGAAGCGGTTGAGGAAGGCCTGGCGGCGCCAGTCGGCCAGAAAGCGGCTCAGGGCCCGGCCGCCGGGGGGCAGGGCCAGGGTTTCCACGGCCAGGCCGTCGCCGCGGGCGGCCTCCTCGGGGGTGAAGCGCAGGCTTTGCGCCAGCCAGCGGTGGATCTTCTCGCTCTGGAAGCGCAACCGGGAGGCGCGCCGGATCAGATCGGCCAGGCGGCGGATCTGGTCGCGCCGGTCGAAGACCTGCACCCGGACGTCGTCTTCCGTCATCGCCGCCAGCTCCGTTCCGAGGCTTTCCGGCAGCGGCTCGGTCCGGAAGGGGGCGCGGTTGGTGTGGCGCCGGGACAGTGCGGCGGGCGGAGTGTCGGGAACAGCGGTCTGGGTCGGTGCCGGGATGGTCAGCAGCCGCTCGTCGGCGGGAAAGTTTCCCCGCCGCCAGGCGGCGGCGTCGATGCCGGCGTGGGCGGCGGCCTGGCGCAGGTTTTCCTCCAGGGCGCCGAAGGCCAGCAGCACCGCCGGATGGTCCCGGCCCAGGGTGCCGCCGCGCGACGGCTCGAATTCGACGCCGAGAGCGTGGCCGTCGAAGACGAAGCGCCACGGCTGGGAATTGTCGGCCGAGGGGGTCAGACGGCCGGACTCGGCCAGATAGCGCACCCAGGCGGGAAAGTCGTGGTTCGTCGGTCGGGTCATGATCGTCTCACGGTTCGAGGGCTTGCAGCCGTTTTTCCGCTTCCCGGCGTTCGGGGAACGGCCGTTTCGAAGCCAGGGCCTGTTTCAACGTGGCGATCGCCGCTTCCTTTTGGCCGTTTTCCAGTTGCGCCAGGGCCAGATGGTAACGGATCGAGGGATCGGCGCCGGCCTTCCGGGCCGCCTGTTCCAGCAGGGAAAGGGCGCGGCGGGGCCGGCCGTTTTCCAGCAGCACCACGCCCAGGGTGTCGGCGATTTGAGGCGATTCCGGCGCCAGCTCGTGGGCTTTTTCCGCATAGCTCAGGGCCTGCTTGGGATCGCGCCGGCGCAGCAGCCAGGCCAGATCGTTCAGCACCCGGGGGTTCTCCGGCCGTTGCCGCAGCAGCGCGCGCAGGAGCCGTTCGGCCTCGGCCTCGCGCCCCAGTTGCAGATAGAGGCCGGATCGCACGTACATGACCTGCTGATCCTGGGGATAGGTGCGGTTCCAGGCTGCCAGGTGCTCGAGGGCACCTTCACGGTCACCGGCGCGCCACAGGGCGGTGGCCAGGTCGATGGCGAGGGCGGAGGTCTGGCGCCGTTCCAGGGCGCGGCGGTAGAAATCGACCGCCGCCGCCGGCCGTTTCCGGCGCATCGCCCACCAGCCTTGCAGGGCCAGTACCTCGGCGTCGTCGGGATGATCCTTGGCCAGGTTCGCCAGGCGTTTTTCAACCTCGCCGTTCTTGCCCTCCAGGGCCAACAGCTTGATCAAGGCCAGACGGGCGGGAAGAAACTTGGGATCGAGGGTAAGGGATTTCTCCAATTCCTGTCGCAGTCCCCGGCTGTCGCCGAGAGCAGCGTGGACCTGGGCCAGCAGGTAGTGGGTGAAAGCGGCCTTGGGAATGACCTGAACCAGAGCTTCGGCGCTGTCGAGGGCGCGCCGGGGCTGTTTGGCGGCCAGCCGGGCCTTGGTGAGCAGCGCCAACAGTTCCGGGTGGTTGGGATGGCGCGACTGGACTTCCTCGAGCAGGGTCTGGGCCCGCTGCGGCTGGCCGAACTGGAGGTAATGTTTGGCCAGCTCCAGGCGCGGTTGCAGCAGTAGGGGGCGGTCTTGAATCAGATCTTCCAGCCGTTGGACCATGCGTTCCCGCTGGCCGGTGCGATAGTCCAGTTCCGCCAGGCGTAGCCGCGCCAGGGCGTTTTCGGGATGGGCTTTCAGGATTTCCTCGTAGATGCGGCGGGCGTCGTCGAGGCGCTTCTGTTTGAAGGCCAGCCGCGCCAGGTTCTCGCCGGTGTTGGGATTGCCCGGGTCGAGCCGCCAGGCCTCTTCCAGGGCGGCTTGGGCGGCGGCCTCGTCGCCCTGGGCCATGTGCCACATGGCCTCCAGGTTGTAGGGCAGCGGGTGGTCGGGCATCTTTTGCTTCAACCGGTCGATGGCCGCCTTTGCCTTGGCGAACTGCTTGTCGCGCAGGTAGAGGCGGGCCAGGAGGAAATCGGCCTGTTTCAAATCCGGATGTTCGGCGCGCACCTTCTCCAGGGCGGCGATGCCCTCCCGGCGGAGGCCGGCCGCCAGCAGGGCCATCCCCAGACGGGTCTGGACCTGGGGGGAGCCGGGGTGCTGTTGCGCCAGTTTCTGTAGATATTCCAGTCCCGCCTTGGGATGGCCGCTGGCCAGTTCGATGTTGGCCATCAGGTTGAGGGCGAAGGGATCGTCGGGGCGGCTCAGCAGGACCGGCCGCAGCAGGGCGCGGGCGGTCGGGTAGTCCCGTTCCCGATACTTGACCAGGGCGAGGACCTGGTAACCCTGGACCAGCCCCGGCAGCATGGCCTTGAAGCGGGTCAGATGGGCGTCGGCCTGCTCCAGCTCCCCTTTCTGCAGGGCGACGACGCCGAGATAGAAATGGGTGAAGGGATAGCGGTCGTTGAGGGCCAGAGCCTTTTCCAACGGTTCCTTGGCCTTGTCGAATTCGCCCTGGGCCAGCTTGAGGTAACCGGCGGCGAAATGGGTCAGATGGAACTTGGGGGCGGTCCGTTTCAGGATTTCGATGTCCTCGGCGGCGCCCGCGAAATCCTTCAGGTCGATGCGCACCAGGGCGCGCTCGGCCCGCGCCGGCGCCTTGACCGGGAGATATTCGATAGCCTTGCCGTAGGCGGCCTCGGCCGCCTTCAATTCCCCCCGGCGGCGGTGCAGTTCGGCCTTGTAGCGCCACAGGCGCCCTTCCTCGGGGGCGGTCTTCAGGGCTTCGTCAACCAGCGCCAGGGCCCGGTCCAGATCCCGCTCGGCGGCGGCCAGATAGGCCAGCCCCAGCTTGGCTCTGGGGGACTGGGGATCGATCTCCAGGGCGCGGCGATATTCGGCCTTGCCCTTGTCGGGCTTGCCCAGGGCCAGCCAGGCATCGCCGCGGTAGGCGATCAGCGTCGCCTGGTCCCGGGGCGGGAGTCGGGGGGACGCTTCGATCTCGTCGAGGATTTCCTGGTTTTTGCCTTGGCGTTGCAGGGCTTCGGCCAGGGGCAGCGCCGCAGCGTCTTTGGCCAGTCCCAGTTCGACGGCGCGCCGCAGTTCCTTCTCCGCCGCCGCGCCGTCGCCGGTTTCCAGGTAGAGAATGCCGAGCAGGCGACGGGCCTCGATGTTGCGGGGGTTTTGCCGCAGGGCGTTCTTGAGTTCGATGACCGCGGTGCGCCGGTCGCCCTTTTCCTGGGCGGCCTCGGCCCTGGCCAGGTATTCGGCATCGGTGAGCGGCTTCGAGCAGCCGCCGGCGAACAGCAGCAGGCAGACGAGCGACAGGATTTTGGCGATTCGGGGTCGTGAGCGCATTGGCATACCCTTCAGGTTTGGGGGTCGTCGGAGTTTTCTACGGCCATCAACCGCTCCCGGGCGAGGACCGGTTTTTGCGGCGGGTTGTAGTTGCCGCCGGGATGGCACCAGTCTGCCTCGACAGGTGTCGAGCCGCAACCCGGCTGCGCCATGGTTTGAAACAAGCAGGCACCTTTGCGCGGTTATAATAAGCGTCCGATCCGGCTTTAAGGTTAGCACAGTGCGTTTCGTCAAGATAATGGGGCTGCTCCTGCTCGGATTGGCGGTGGCCGCCTGCAGTCGTCCACCTGTCTGGCGCACCACCGACGTCAGCGGCAAACTGCCGCCGCTGGAGTTCACCTTGACCGACACGGCCGGGCGGGTTCGTCACGGCGGCGACTGGCGGGACAGGATCGTTCTCCTGTTCACCGGTTTCACCCATTGTCCGGGTATCTGCCCCGCCACGCTGGCGCGCCTGGCCACGGTTCTGGAGGATATCGAAGGCAGCCGGGAGAACGTCCGGGTGCTGTTCGTCAGCCTCGATCCCGAGCGCGACCGCGGCGAGGTTCTGGAGAACTACGTCCGCCGCTTCGGCCCCTGGTTCGTGGGTCTGACCGGCACCCGGGCGCAGCTCGACGCCCTGGCGCGGCGTTATTTCCTCGGGTACCGCCGGGAGAAGACCGCCGCCGGCTATACGGTGATCCACAGCGACATCATCGTCGTTTTCGACCGCCGGGGAAGGGCCCGGCTGCTGGCCCGCAGCACGACGCCACTGGACGCCTTGAAGGCGGATCTGATCCGTTTGCTGGAGGAATGAATGAATCCCCGTCTCGCCGAGCTGCATCCTTATCCCTTCGAAAAGCTAGCCCGCCTCAAGGCCGGTGTCGAACCGCCCGCGGACAAACCCCATATCGCCCTGTCCATCGGCGAACCCCAGGACCCGCCGCCCCATTTCGTCAGCGAGGCGGTCATCGGCCATCTCCACGGCCTGGCCAAATATCCCACCACCCGGGGGCTGCCGGCCTTGCGGGAGGCCATCGCCGCCTGGTTGCAGCGGCGTTTCGCCTTGCCCGGGGTCGATCCCGAGACCCAGGTGCTTCCGGTCAACGGTACCCGAGAGGCGCTGTTTTCCTTCGCCCAGGCGGTGGTCGATCCGTCCCGCCGTCCCCTGGTGGCGATGCCCAATCCTTTCTATCAGATCTACGAGGGGGCGGCGCTGCTGGCAGGGGCGGAGCCGTACTATCTCAACGCCACGGCCGCGACGGGATGGCTGCCGGACTTCGACGCGGTGCCGGAATCGGTCTGGCGCCGCTGTCAGCTGCTGTATTTGTGTTCCCCGTACAATCCCACCGGGCAGGTGATCGGCCTGGAACGATTGCAGGATCTGATCGAAAAAGCCCACCGCTACGATTTCGTCATCGCCGGCGACGAGTGTTACAGCGAACTACACGACGGCGAGCCGCCGCCGGGGCTGCTCCAGGCGGCGGCGGAAATGGGCCACGGGGACTTTTCCCGCTGCGTGGTGTTCCACAGCCTGTCCAAGCGCTCCAGCGCTCCGGGACTGCGCTCCGGTTTCGTCGCCGGGGACGCCGGCGTGCTGGCGCGCTATTTTCGCTATCGCACCTATCACGGCTGCGCCATGCCGTTGCCGGTCCAGCACGCCAGCATCGCCGCCTGGAGCGACGAGGCCCATGTGGAACGCAACCGGCGGGCTTATCGCGAGCGCTTCGCCGCGGTCGCCGCGGTTCTCGGCGAGGTAGGCGAAGTCACGGTTCCACCGGCCGGTTTCTACTTCTGGCTCGAGGTGCCGGGGGGCGACGTCGAGTTCGCCCGCAGACTCTACGCCCGCCATAACGTCACCGTGCTGCCGGGTTCGTTCCTGGCCCGGGAAGTCGATGGTGTCAACCCCGGCGAAGGGTACGTGCGGGTCGCCTGGGTCCACTCCCTGGAAACCTGTATCGAGGCGGCGCGGCGCATCCGTGACGAACTAGCGGCCTGGTGAGCGCTTCCGGCGGTGTGGTTGCATTGTCCCATCGGGACAGGGATAATACGAAGTTTAACGCTGATTCTTTCAGCCGGACGGTTCCATGGTGGGCCGCGTCGGTCCCCTCGCAACGATAGGCTGTGAACCCCGCCAGGCCCGGAAGGGAGCAACGGTAGCAGCCGATTCGTGTGCCGGGGTGCGGCTGGCGCGGCCCGCCGCCTTATTCCGCAGGCACGCCTATGAGCTATCAGGCCCTGGCCCGCAAGTGGCGGCCGCGCCGCTTTTCCGAGATCACCGGCCAGTCCCACGTGGTCAAGGCGTTGCGCAACGCCCTGATCCACGACCGTATTCACCACGCCTATCTGTTCACCGGCACCCGCGGGGTGGGCAAGACCACCATCGCCCGCATTCTGGCCAAGGCGCTCAATTGCGGCCAGGTGCAGGAGGGCGAGCCCTGTGGCCGGTGCGACGTCTGCCGGGCGGTGGACGAGGGGCGTTTCGCCGATCTGATCGAGGTGGACGCCGCCTCCCGCACCCGGGTGGAGGATACCCGGGAACTGCTCGAGAACGCTCAGTTCGCCCCTGCTGCGGGGCGTTACAAGATCTATCTGATCGACGAAGTTCACATGCTCTCGAGCCACAGTTTCAACGCCTTGCTCAAGACCCTGGAGGAGCCGCCGCCCCACGTCAAGTTCCTGTTGGCCACCACCGACCCCCAGAAGATTCCCGTGACCGTGCTGTCACGCTGCCTGCAGTTCAGTCTCACCAAGCTGCCGCCGGCACGGATCGTCGCCCGCCTGGAGGAGATCCTGACCGCCGAGGGCATCGCCTTCGAGCAGGAGGCCCTGCAGCTCCTGGCCAGAGCGGCCGACGGCAGCCTGCGCGACGCCCTGAGCCTGCTCGATCAGGCCATCGTCTTCGGTGGCGGCCGGGTCCGGAGCGCGGAGGTGGCGGAGATGCTCGGCGGCGTCACCCGGCGTTCCGTGAAGGGACTGGTGGAGGCGCTGGCAGCCGCGGATGCCGGGAAGGTGCTGGCCGAGGTGGAGCGATTGGCCGCCGACGCGGCCGACTTCGCCGCGGTGCTCCGGGAGTTGTTGGGGATGCTGCACCGCATCGCCCTGGCCCAGCAGTTGCCGGAAACCGCCGCCCAGGACGAGGAGCGCGACTGGATCGTGGCCCGGTCCCAGGAGCTGGCGCCGGAGGACGTGCAGTTGTACTACCAGATCGCCCTGATCGGACAGAAGGACCTTCCCTGGGCTCCGGACCCGCGCACCGGCTTCGAAATGACGTTGCTGCGCATGCTGGCCTTCCGCCCGGTATCGCCCGCCCGGGGA
>Ga0256841_1003742_pt1 | contig 11224 bp, 10 predicted proteins | sample 356308metaG_FD_185971 | JGI IMG/M metagenome (GOLD analysis project Ga0256841, IMG submission 185971) | Hydrothermal vent microbial communities from Mid Atlantic Ridge, Atlantic Ocean - 356-308 | ecosystem: Environmental > Aquatic > Marine > Hydrothermal vents | place: Atlantic Ocean: Mid...
CGGGCGGCCCGGGCGGCGGGCCTGGCCGGTGCCGCCGGGCGGGTGGGTCGGGTCTCCGACATCGCCGGGGCCGATCTGGTGGTCCAGGCCACCCCGTTGGGCATGGACCCCCGACGGGATCCGCTGCCCTTCCCCGCCGACCTCATGGCTCCGGGACAGATCCTGGCCGACCTGATCTACCACCCGGGGGAGACCCCGCTGATGGCCGCGGTCCGGGCCCGGGGGGTCACCGCCGTGAACGGCTCGGGGATGCTCCTGCACCAGGCGGCCCTGGCGTTCGAGTTGTGGACCGGTGAGCCCGCCCCCCTGGAGGCCATGGCCGGGGCCCTGACGGCGGGCATCCGGTCCCGGGAGCCCCAGCCCTAGGGGGCCTTGAACCCCTCGGGTCGTGGCCGACATGGCCAGCATGGTTCAGACGTCGTCGCGCCAACTCGGGGAACTGCTGATCGAGCGGAAGGTCCTCTCCCGCGATGTGCTCGAGGTGGTCCTCGAGCGGGAGATCCGCGAGGGAACACCCATGTCGGGCATCCTCGTGCACGAGGGCCTGGTGGGGGAGAAGGACATAATCGCCGCCGTGGCCCAGCAGGTGGGGGTGCCGTTCATCGACCTGGCCGTGCAACCGGTCCGGCCCGATCTGGAGAAGATGCTCCCCGAGGACCTGGCCCGGATGCACCGGGCCCTGGTCGTGGACCGCGAGGGCGAGGTCCTGCTCCTGGCCATGGAGAACCCCGGCGACGCCGAGGCGGTCTCGGCCATCGAGAAGGCCCTCGGCTATCCGGTTCGGCCCTGTATCGCCGTCCGCTCGGAGATCCTCCAGCAGCTCGACCGGATGTACGGCCTGCGGGACGAGACCGCCGAGGGCTCCGACCTGCATCTCAACGACCTGCTGTCGCGGGTCCTGGACCTGGACGGTTCGGACCTCCACCTCTCCGCCGGCCTGCCTCCCGCCGTGCGGGTCAACGGTGAGATCAAGACCCTGACCGAGTTTCCGCTGATGAACCCCTCGGAGATCCGCCGGATGCTCTACGACGTCCTCACCCAGAAGCAGAGGGAACGCTTCGAGAAGGATCTCGAGCTGGACACCTCGCACTCGATACCGGGCAAGGGCCGTTTCCGGATGAACGTGTTCCTGCAACGCAACTCCATGGGGGCGGTCCTGCGGACCATCCCCGACACCATCATCCCCCTGGAGAACCTCGGGCTGCCCGAGTCGGTGGCCCAGTTCACGACCCTGCACCGGGGGCTGGTCCTGGTGACGGGACCGACCGGTTCGGGCAAGTCGACCACCCTGGCCTCGATGGTGGACATCATCAACTCCGAGAGGGCCGCCCACATCATGACCGTGGAGGACCCCATCGAGTTCCTGCACCAGCACAAGAGGTGCATCGTGAACCAGAGGGAGGTGGGGGAGGACACCGAGTCGTTCTCCTCGGCCCTCAAGCACGTGCTGCGACAGGATCCCGACGTCATCCTGGTCGGGGAGATGAGGGACCTCGAGACCATCCACACCGCCCTCACCGCGGCGGAGACGGGCCACCTGGTGTTCGGGACCCTCCACACCCAGGACGCCCCCCAGGCGGTGGACCGGGTCATCGACGTGTTCCCCGCCCACCAGCAGCAGCAGATCAGGGTGCAGTTGGCCTCCTCGCTGATGGGGGTGGTCACCCAGCAGCTCATACCCCGCATGGACCGCAAGGGCAGGGCGGTGGCCTCGGAGATCATGGTGGTGACCCCCGCCATCCGCAACCTCATCCGGGAGGGTAAGACCCACCAGATCTACTCCTCGTTGCAGTCCGGCGGTTCCTACGGGATGCAGACCATGGACCAGTCCCTGGCCCGGTTGGTTAAACGGGGATCAATCAGCCTCGATGACGCGGTCGATCGCTGCATCAACGAAAAGGACCTCAAGCGCATGATCACCCAGGGCTGAGGGCCCACCCATGGCATCGAACTACGCATACCGGGTCCGGGACCGAGACGGCCAGATCGTCGAGGGCGTGATCCAGGCCGAGAACCAGACCCTGGTGGCCAACAAGCTCCGGGAGATGGGCTTCGCCCTGATCGCCATCGAGGAGGAGGGCAACTCCGCCCTGAAGAAGGAGCTGAAGATCCCCGGTTTCTCCGACCGGGTGAAGCTCAAGGACATCTCGATCTTCAGCCGCCAGTTCGCCACGATGATCAACTCGGGGTTGTCCCTGTTGCGGGCCCTCAACATCCTGGCCGACCAGACCGAGAGCGAGCCCCTGGCCGAGGTGATCCGCCAGGTGGCGGCCGACGTGGAGACCGGCAACAGCCTCTCCGACGCCATCGCCAAGCACCCCAAGATCTTCGACCGTCTCTACGTGGCCATGGTCAGGGCCGGCGAGACCGGTGGTGTGCTGGACCTGGTGCTGTTGCAGTTGGCCGGGACCATCGAGAAGCAGGTGGAGTTGAGGGGCCGGATCAAGTCGGCCATGACCTACCCGGTGGCGGTGATGGTCCTGGTGATCCTCATCATCACCGGCATGCTCATCTTCGTGGTGCCGATGTTCGAGGCCATGTACTCCTCGCTGGGTGGCACCCTCCCCCTCCCGACGCGTCTCTTGATCGGGGCATCGAACATCATCAAGAACTGGATCCTGCTGGTGATCGGGATCGTGGTGGTGTCGACGTTCCTGTTCCGGAGGTGGATCGCCACCGAGAGCGGTCGGGCGGCGTGGGACGCGTTCAAGCTGAAGGTGCCGGTGTTCGGTGGTCTGATCCACAAGACCTCCATCACCCGCTTCTCCCGCACCATGGAGGCCCTCCTGAGGGCCGGTGTGCCCATCCTGGAGGCCCTGGAGATCACCTCGGGAACGGTGGGCAACGACGTCGTGGAACGGGCGGTGCGCGACATCCAGCGCCGGGTCAAGGGAGGGGAGTCACTGGCCGCCCCCATGGCCGACCACCCCGTGTTCCCACCAATGGTCACCCAGATGCTGGCGGTGGGCGAGGAGACCGGTGCGGTCGACACCATGCTCGAGCGGGTGGGGGCCTTCTACGAGCAGGAGGTCGAGGCCACCGTGGACGCCCTCACCTCCCTGCTGGAGCCGATGCTCATCGTGGTGCTGGGTGGAACGGTGGGGGGCATGGTCGTGGCCCTGTACATGCCGATGTTCAACATCGTGAACCTGATCCAGTAGGGACTCCCCGGGGAAGAAATCCCCGAAAACCTCTCAATGCCACCGAGAGTGACTCCGATGGGTTGACTGCCACCACCTCCGTGGCGGCACATCCATTGAACAATCGGAGATTCACATGCTTGCTCAGCTGCAGAAGCGGCGCGACGAGGAAGAGGGCTTCACTCTCATCGAGTTGATGGTCGTCGTTCTCATCATCGCCATTCTCATCGCCATCGCCGTGCCGACCTTCCTCGGCGCCCGGGAGAGGGCCCAGGACCGGGCCTCGCAGTCCAACCTGCGCAACTCCCTCACCGCGGCCAAGACCCTGTACGCCGACGACGGTGACTACTCCGGTGCCACCGCCGCCGCCCTCGGCGCGGTGGAGCCCAGCCTCACCTTCGTCGCCGGCAACGCCGCCTCGGCCGACTCCAAGACGGTGAGCGCCGCCGTCTCGGGAGGCAACAAGGTGGTGACCCTGGCCGCCATGTCGGACTCGGGTATCTGCTTCTACATCCGTGACAACATCGGTGACGCCGCCGCCACCGCCGGGACCACCTACGGTTCCCGGGCCCAGGGTGCGGCCGGCAACTGCCAGGGTGACGACACCGCCAACGTGGCGTTCGCCGCCGAGTGGTAGACCGGAAGCGAAAGGGACTCCCCCGGGGGTCCTGAACGATGAGGCCCGCCCCCTCCGGGGGGCGGGCCTCGCCGCGTCGGGGGCGCGCAAGCCGGGGCGGGGACGGTCGACGGGGGGATGGTGGTCGCCACCATCGCCGGCCTGTACGGGCTGATAATCGGATCCTTCCTCAACGTCGTCATCCATCGGGTCCCCCGGGGAACGTCGGTCATCAGGCCTCCCTCGGCGTGTCCGCGGTGCCACCACCACATCGCCTGGTACGACAACCTGCCCGTCGTGTCCTGGCTGCTGCTGGGACGCAGGTGCCGCAACTGCTCCGCCTCGATCGCCTGGCGCTATCCCCTCGTGGAGTTGGTCACGGCCCTGGTGTTCGTGGCCGTGAGTCTGGCGGTGGGGCTCAGGTGGGTTCTGGGGGCCTATCTGTTCTTCGCCGCGGTGCTGGTGGCCCTCTCGGGGATCGACATCGACACCCGCAAGATCCCCAACGCGGTGCTGTTCCCGGCTTGGGCGGTGTCAGCGGTGCTGCTGGCCGTCGGAGCGGGCCTCGACGGTGATCCCCGTCGCCTGGTGTGGGCCGCGGTAGGGGCCGCCATCGGATTCGTGGTGCTGTTCGTGATCTGGTTCGTGGCCCCGGGTGGCATGGGCTACGGGGACGTGCGCCTGGCCGGCTACATCGGACTCCACCTCGGCTACCTGTCCCCCGGTCACGTCGCCGTCGGGCTGTTCCTCGGTTTCCTGGCCGGGGCCCTCGGCGGGGCGGCGGTGCTGCTGACGACCGGGCGGGGTCGGGGCACCAAGATCCCGTTCGGTCCCTTCCTGGCCCTGGGGGCCCTGGTGGCGGTGGTGGCCGGTCAGCCCCTCATCGACGCCTACCTGAGCCTGTGACCCGGCGACCGACCACGGGAACGGAACGGGGGCGGATCACGGTCCGCGGTCCCCGGGCCTTATCAGAATCGGAACGGAGACGACCTGAGATGTGTCCTGACAGTCACAGGTTGGCGCGCCCGACGGTTGTGCCGACCACGAGGGAGACATCGGTGTTCACCCGGGCGTCGACAGCACGCAAAACACAGACAGGGAGCCCGCACCGGGCCGTCCCGCGGATCGGGAGGTCGTGGTGAGCCACAAGGTCGTCGGTCTCGACATAGGCACCCACGCGGTCACCGCGGCGGAGCTGCGGCTGGGCCGCGCTGAGGCGATCACCGTGGTGCGCTTCGGTCAGGTGGCCCTACGGCCCGGGGCGGTCGTCGCCGGTGAGGTGGTCGACGCCGGTGAGGTGGGGGCGGCGATCAAGCGCCTGTGGCGGGAGACGGGATTCTCCACCAAGAAGGTGATAGTCGGCGTGGGCAGCCAGAGGGTCGTGATGAGACCCACCGAGATGCCCGCCATGAGCGACGCCGACCTGCGTTCGGCCATCGAGTTCCAGGCCCAGGAACTCGTCCCGATCCCCCTGGAGGACGCCATCCTGGACTACCAGGTGCTCGAGCGCTTCCTCGACGCCGAGGGAGCCGAACGTCTCAAGGTCCTGATCGTGGCCGCCCAGAAGGGCCTGGTCAACGGACTGCTCGGGGCCGTGGCCGAGGCGGGGCTCGAGGTATCCCTGGTGGACCTGGTGCCCTTCGCCCTGCTCCGTTCGCTGGCCGACGTCTCGGGCTTCGCCGATCTGGAACCCGGGGCGTCGGGGGCCGAGGCCATCGTCTCCATCGGTGCGGGAATCACGACCGTCGTCGTGCACGAGTTCGGCATTCCCCGTTTCCTCCGCACCATGGTGATGGGCGGCCAGGAGGTCACCCAGGCCATCGCCGACGAGTTCGGGATCACCCTGGAGCAGGCCGAGTCCCTCAAGCGGCGGGCCGGGCTGGGAATCGAGGGTGATCCGCCCCTCGAGCAGGTCCGCACGGTGGTCGCCCGTCGGGCGATGACCATGGTGGACGAGATCAACGGAAGCCTGGAGTTCTACAGCACCCAGCCCGACAGCGTTCCCCTGAGGCGGATCGTCCTCATCGGCGGTGGCCGACGCCTGGCCGGTATCTCCAGCCGGCTGGCGGAACGCACCGGGGTCCCCGTCGTCATCGGCGCCCCCTTCGCCCGTTTCGAGATCGGTTCCACCGGGCTCACGCCCGAACAGCTCCGGGAGGCCGAGGATCTGTCGGCGGTGGCTCTGGGGCTGGCCCTGGCCGGTCGTCCGGTGGAGAAGGGGGCCCGCCGTCTCAGTCTCATGCCCCCCGAGATCGGGGAGCGCAAGGAACGCAACCGTCAGGTCGCCGCCGCCGGGGCCGGGTTGATGCTCCTGGCCGCCGGGTTGTTCTGGCTGGGATCGAATCGCCGCAGCCAGGTCGACGTGGCCGAGAGGAAGGCCGCCGGGGCCGAGGCCGAGATGGCCTCACTCCAGAGTCAGATCGCGGAGCTGATTCCGGTGGCGGACTTCGAGAGCCAGGTCCAGCAGCGGCGTGCCCTCGTCGAGGAGGCACTGTCGACCGACGTGGCCTGGAGCAAGTTGATCCAGGAGGTGGCGACCGTGATGCCCGACGACGTCTGGCTCTCCAGCTTCGTGGGCTCGGCCCCCGACGACCTGGATCCGGGTACGTTCACGGTCTCGGGCAAGGGCTTCGACCACACCTCCTCGGCCCGGTGGCTGCTGAGGGTGGAGGCCCTCGACTCAGTGTCGTCGCTGTGGCTGCCCTCATCGGTGCGCAAGCCCGAGGGTGAGTTCGGCGAGCTCAGCGAGGCCACCTTCGCCTCATCGGGGACCCTAACGGACAAGGCGGCCTCCAATCGCCTGGCCGACTATCTGGAATCGGGTGAGGGGCCCTCGGTGGACCTGCTCGGATCGGATCCGACCGCGGAACCGGCGCCGGGTGAATCGGGGGCCGATCCGGTCTCCACCGGAAACGACGGAGGGTCGTGATGTCAGCACGCCTGGAATGGCCGCATCGGCCCGTGGAGCGACCGGGAGGGATCCGGATATGAATCGTCGAATGGCCCTGTCGCTGGGCGGGATCGCGGCGGTGATGGTTCTCGCCTGGTGGATGTTGATGTGGAAGCCGGCGGGAGGCGACCTGGCGGCGGCGCGCAAGCGGACCGACCAGGCCACCCAGCAGATCAACCAGATGCAGGTTCAGCTCAGCCGTCTCGAGGTGATCCGGGATGAACTCCCGGCCCTGCAGAGCCAGGTCCAGAATCTCAGGACCGCCATACCCGACAGCCCGGGGCTGGCCGATTTCCTCCTGGCCGCCCATGACGCCGAGGCGGCCTCGGGCCTGGAGTTCCTCACCGCCACCGCCAACGAACCGGCACCGGGACCGATCCCCGGCCTGCAGGTCATCGACGTGCAGCTGACCGGGAACGGTGGCTACTACCAGGTGCTCGATTTCGTGAACCGGTTGCAGGCCATGCACCGGATCATGTCGATCAGCAACATCACCGTGGTCTCGGCCAACTCCGAGGACACCGTGGAGATCGGTCCCCCGAATCTCCAGTTGACCATCTCGGGCCGTCTCTACATGGCAACCCCCGAAACACCCACCGATCCCTCGGTTCCGGAGGCCTCCCCCACGCCCGACACCGGAGCGGGAGCCTGACATGAGCTTTGAACCCCTAGCCCCCACACCGATGCTGCCGGAGAACCCCCCCTCCCGGGGCCGGGTGGCCCTCAAGCTGGCCGCCGGGGCGTCCCTGCTGGCGTTCGCCGTGTACGCCCTCGTCCCCGCCCTGGCCGACCGGGGATCGGCTGATCCCGAACCCACCCCGGCCGCCCCGGCCCGGGTGGTGGTCGCCAACGCCGGGTCGGTGTCTGCCCAGCCGCCCTCGGGCCGTCCCGCCGTGGTGGAGACCTTCGAGGTGTTCGGGGGCAAGAACCCGTTCGAACCCCCCAGCGTTTTCCCGGTGAACAGCCCTCCCGACACCGTCGGCGAGCCGGCCTCGACCCCGACCGGCAACGGTTCGGGGGTCACGACGACGACCACACCCACCGACTCCGGTGGTGGGGCCGCGACGACCACCACCACCCAGCCCGTGGTCCAGGATCCGGGTCGGGCCGAGTCGGTGGCCCTGCTCGAGATCTTCGCCGACTCCGAGGGGACCGTCGCCACCGTGAGGGTCTCCGGCGTCGTGTACCAGGTGAGGGAGGGTGACGTGTTCGCCGAGTCCTACCAGGTCGTCTCCCTCGATCAGGGGACGGGGTGCGGCGAGTTCCTGTTCGGGGACAGCCAGTTCAGCCTGTGTGAGGGCCAGGAGATCCTCAAGTAGGTCACCCCCCGGAGAGGTCCATCTGGGCAACTACCTGGGGGCTGTGTGAGGGCCAGGAGATCCTCAAGTAGGTCACCCCGTCCGTGGGACCGGGGCCCCGGGGCCCTACCGTGTTGACCGATGTCCCCCCAGCACCTGATCCTCACCGGAATGCCCGGCGCCGGCAAGACCTGCGTCGGTCGGTCCCTGGCCCGGATCCTGGGGCGGGAGTTCGTGGACCTGGATCTCGAGATCGACCGCCTGGGGGGCCGGAGCCCGGCGGAGATACTCCGTGAGGACGGTGAGGACGTCTTCCGGAGGTTGGAGACGAATACCCTCGAACGGGTCCTGGGGCGCGAGGCGCCCCTGGTGGTGGCCCTGGGTGGGGGTACCATCGTGACCGCGGCGGCCCGCGAACGACTCCGGCCGGAGCTGGTGGTGTTCCTCGAGGTGGACCTGTCCGATCTGGTGGCCCGGGTGACCCCGTCGGGATCGGCCCGACGTCCCCTCCTCGGAGCCGACCCCCGGGCCTCGATGGCGGAACTGCTCGCGGCCAGGGAACCCTGGTACCGGGAGACGGCAACCATCAGTGTCGCCGCCGGGGCCCATCCCGACGCCGTGGCCCTGGGGGTGCTCGAGGCCCTGGCCGCCATCGACGTCGGGGCCGGGGCGCCCCAATACCATTGGGCCCCCACCACACGAGGGGAGGAGGCCGATGTCCCCGGCGGAGACAACTGATCCGGCGGCGGAGCAGCCCGTGACCGAGGTGGGCCCGGACCGCGGGACGCCCGTGATCGAGCCTGATCCGGCGGCGGGGATGCACGTCATCGAGGTGGGCCTGGGCGACCGGTCCTATCCGGTCGTGGTGGGCGACGGCGCGGTCTCCGCCGTGGCCGGGCTGGTGCCCGGCGACGTGCGTCGGGCCACCGTCGTCACCCAGGAACCGGTGCGGTACGTGGCCGAGACGGTGGCGGGGAGTCTCGGGAACCTCCTGGGATCCGAGCCCGAGGTGGTCACCATCGCCGGGGGAGAGGGGGCCAAGACCCTGTCCACGGTCGAGGAGCTCACCCGCCGCTGGGTCCGGGCCGGTCTGAACCGGAGGGACCTGGTGGTCTCCGTGGGTGGGGGTGTGGTCAGCGACGTGGTCGGATTCGCGGCCTCCGTCTACCACCGGGGAACGAGGGTGCTGCACGTGTCCACGACCCTTCTGGGTCAGGTCGACGCCGCGATCGGTGGCAAGACCGGGGTGAACCTGCCCGAGGGGAAGAACCTGGTCGGGGCCTTCTGGCAGCCCACGGCGGTGGTGTGCGACACGGCCACCCTGGCCACCCTGCCACCGCGGGAGCTGGCCTCGGGGATGGGCGAGGTCGCCAAGTACCACTTCCTGGGGGGAGGGGAGCTGCTCGATCCCGCCGGGGACGGCGCCCGGACCATGGACATGGCGACCCGGGTGGCGGTGTGCGTGGGCATAAAGGCCTCCGTCGTGGCCGCCGACGAACGCGAGTCCGGGTCCCGGGCGACCCTGAACTATGGCCACACCCTGGCCCACGCCCTGGAGATCGCCGGGGGGTTCGATCTGCGCCACGGTGAGGCGGTGGCCATCGGGCTGATCTACGCCGCTGAGGTGGCCCGGGCCCTGGGGCGGATCGACGACCTTCGGGTGGCCGAGCACCGTCGGGTGGTGGCCGCCCACGGGCTGCCCGACCGCATCCCCGGTGGTTTGGACCCCGAGGAGTTGTTGGACCTGTTCGGGAGGGACAAGAAGGCCCTCAGCGGTGTCACCCTGGTGCTGGACGGCCCGGCCGGGGTGGAGACGGTGACCGGTATCGATCCGGGCGTCCTGCGGGGAGCCCTCGACGCCGTGCTGTGACCCCGGCACACCCGCCCCGGACCCGCCGGGCCCGTCGGTCTGCGCCGGGGAGGGCCGGTCTGGCAATCTGGGGGTCCGACGACCCGAGGTGCCCATGTCCCGACCCGTGGTGATGCTGCTTTCCGGACCCAACCTGAACCTCCTGGGTGAGAGGGAGCCCGAGGTCTACGGCCGCGCCACCCTCGCCGATCACGTGGAGGCGGCCCGGGCCGAGGCCGAGAGCCTGGGGTGGGAGCTCGAGCACCACCAGAGCAACCACGAGGGCCACCTAATAGACCTGATCCACACCGCCCGGGGAAGGTGCGGGGCCCTGATCATCAACCCCGGGGCACTGACCCACTACTCCCGGGCCCTGGCCGACGCCCTGGCCACCTTCGAGGGGCCCACGGTGGAACTGCATCTCTCCAATCCCGCCGCCCGTGAGGACTGGCGGCGGGTATCGGTCGTGGCGCCCGTCGTCACCGGCACCATCGCCGGATTCGGGGGGGTGGGGTACCCCCTGGCGGTGAGGGCGGCGGTGGGGGCCGGTTCCGGGTGAACCCCGCCCCGGCCCCCGGTGAGCTACCGGGATTCGACATGGCCCGTCGCCGTGGGGGCGTCCTCAACGCCCTGGAGGAGGCGGGGATCGATTTCCTCATCGTCACCTCGGGGGTCAACATCAGGTACCTCACGGGTTTCACCGGCTCGGCGGGCAGCCTGGTCGTGTCCCCCTCGGAGTTCACCCTGGTGACGGACGGCCGCTACGCCGAGCAGGCCTCCGAAGAGATCACGCCGGCCCGGGCCCAGGGACCGGTGGTCCTCGAGGTCGTCGACTCGAGCGACCAGTCGGGCGTCATCGCCTCCCTGGTCCCGCGGGGGTCCAGGGTCGGGTTGGAGGCCCCGCACGTCAGCTGGGCCCGGGCCCGGACCATCAGCGGGGAGTGGTTGCCCCACTGCTCGGTCGTGCCCACGTCGGACCTGGTCGAGGGGATCCGCCGGGTCAAGGACCGCGGCGAGGTGGCCCGCATCGCCGCCGCCGCCCGAATCGTGGACCGGGCCCTGGCCGAGGTGGCCGGGGAACTGGTCTCGCGGCCCACCGAGAGGGATTTCGCCCTCCTCCTGGACCGTCGCATGGTCGATCTGGGCGCCGATGGGACGGCCTTCGAGACGATCGTCGCCTCGGGTCCCAACGCCGCCCGACCCCACCACCGTCCCTCGGGGAGGGTCATCGGCGGCGACGGATCATCGGAGGGCCCGGAGACGGTGATCATCGACGTGGGGGCGATGGTGGAGGGCTACCGCTCGGACATGACCCGGACGTTCCTGGTGGGGGAGGGCGGCCTGGTGGGGGAGGGCGGCCTGGTGGGGGAG
>Ga0256841_1003743_pt1 | contig 11223 bp, 10 predicted proteins | sample 356308metaG_FD_185971 | JGI IMG/M metagenome (GOLD analysis project Ga0256841, IMG submission 185971) | Hydrothermal vent microbial communities from Mid Atlantic Ridge, Atlantic Ocean - 356-308 | ecosystem: Environmental > Aquatic > Marine > Hydrothermal vents | place: Atlantic Ocean: Mid...
GAGCGGCCGAGTTTTATCAGCAGTTTGGATTCATCCCCTTGCCCAGCCAACCGCTAAAACTATTCCTGCCAATGGATTCCGTAAGTTCCCTGATTGATTGAGTTGCTTCCAGTCGGGTTCAGCCCCCCAATCCGGCTATTCTCAACTTGTTGATGGACCAGCATGGCCTTGGTACCGCCAGCCTGCCTGAGAACGGTCACAAGTCTGCAGTAGCCGCCACAGTCGGGTAAGTGTAGCTTGGGCAAGAAACTGACCCAGGCAGTGCCGGCGAAGTTTGGAATCGATTATGGCGTAACTTCCAAAAAACAGCCTGGGAAAACTCAAACTCCAGGTACGCTTGCCATTATTCGGCCTGCGAGCAATTCTTTGCCAAGAATCAATAGAATTAGATGGCAATCCAATAGGGCTCGTGTCGGTTTCTGAAGGTTACAGCGAAGAGTTTCGTGGAATTGCGTAAATGGCGGAGAGGGAGGGATTCGAACCCTCGGTACGCTATTAACGTACACACACTTTCCAGGCGTGCTCCTTCAACCACTCGGACACCTCTCCGGTAAAAACATTGCCTCTCTTCCTGATCGGTCTTGCACCCCACCGCAAGCGGCTGTCGCCGCTGGAGAGGGAGGGATGACTCGGGCTTTCCATGCCCTCGCCCTTCGGGTTCGCTTCGCTCATGCCGACCCGCTCCCGGCGGCTCGGTCGAACCCTCGGTACGCTATTAACGTGCACACACTTTCCAGGCGTGCTCCTTCAACCACTCGGACACCTCTCCTGAGGGACGGCTTTTCGACCGGGAGCAGAGCGTAGGTCTTTCGGGCCGGGGCATGCCGCGTGCTCGTGCTTGCTTCCACCTACAGAGGGGATGCGTTGGCCTCCCTCGATTGTGGAGGCGCAAGGGTATATCAGAATAGGGGGCATATCAATGGTTGTCGTATTTTCAGTTGGATACTGATCTGAAAGTTGCGGCTTATACGGGTATTCCCTAGTGGGCGGGTTGGGTAAGATTTGACCAGCCCAAAAAGATTACTATACTTTAATTTCAACAGCCGACCTGTTTCGTGCTTCCCGCAGGAAAGGCGCCGACCCGCGGATGTGCGGGCGTATAACAACGAGAATCAAGGGAAGTGAACTGTGGTAAACCAAGTTGGAGGAGTATGTATGATGGCCACTGGTGTCGTTAAATGGTTCAATAATGCCAAAGGTTATGGTTTTGTCACCCCGGATGATGGCGAGCAGGATGTGTTCGTGCATTTTTCTGCCATCAACATGGATGGATACAAGACCCTGAAAGAGGGGCAGAAGGTGGAGTTTGAGGTCAGCCAGGGCCCAAAGGGCCTTCACGCTGCAAATCTTCAGCGAGTCTCCGAATCATCGATCTGACAAGGAGACATCTTCCTGAATTGGAGCCTGCCGTGGCGACACGGCAGGCTTTTTTCATTGGCTGGACCGGTCCGCGGCACGCCACGGCTTAATACGATATATAGTGTTGCCCAGTTGAATAGGTACCGACATGGGTGCTTACATGTTGGCGATCATTGCCTCGCCGAATCCGGAGCATGTCACCAACGTCGCGCCTTCCATGAGACGTTCGAAGTCGTAGGTTACCGTCTTCGCCGCAATCGCTCCGGCCATGCCCTTGACGATCAGGTCCGCCGACTCGTTCCAACCCATGTGGCGCAACATCATCTCCGCCGAGAGGATGAGGGAACCGGGGTTGACCTTGTCCTGGCCGGCATATTTTGGCGCCGTCCCATGAGTGGCCTCGAACATGGCAACGCTGTCGGAGAGGTTGGCGCCCGGCGCGATGCCGATGCCACCCACCTGCGCGGCGAGTGCATCGGAGATGTAGTCGCCGTTGAGGTTGAGGGTGGCGATGACATCGTATTCGGCCGGCCGTAAGAGGATCTGTTGCAGGAAGGCGTCGGCAATGACGTCCTTGACGATGATCTCGCTACCGGTCTTGGGATTCTCGATGCTGCACCAGGGCCCGCCATCCAGTTCCTTGGCGCCGAATTCTTCTTTTGCCACGGCATAGCCCCATTCTTTGAAGGCACCTTCGGTAAACTTCATGATGTTACCCTTGTGGACCAGGGTCACCGAGGCGCGATCGTTGTCGATGGCGTACTGGATCGCCTTGCGCACGAGCCGCCGGGTGCCCTCTTCCGAGACCGGCTTGATGCCGATACCGGAGGTCTCTGGGAAGCGGATCTTGGTGACGCCCATCTCGCCGGTGAGAAAATCGATGACCTTCCTGACCTCCGGCGTGCCGGCGGCCCATTCAATGCCCGCGTAGATATCCTCGGAGTTTTCACGAAAGATCACCATGTCGGTGAGATCGGGCCGCTTGAGGGGGCTGGGGGTGCCGGTGTAATAACGCACGGGACGCAGACAGACATAGAGATCCAGCACCTGGCGGAGGGTTACGTTGAGGGAGCGCATACCGCCGCCCACGGGGGTGGTCAACGGCCCTTTGATCGACACGACATATTCCCTGACGGCATCGAAGGTCTCCTCTGGCAGCCAGACGTCGCCGCCATAGAGGCGGTTGGCCTTCTCTCCCGCGAAGACCTCCATCCAGGCAATGCGGCGATCCCCACCGTAGGCCTTTGCCACTGCGGCATCGACCACCTTTTTCATCACCGGTGTAATATCGACGCCGATGCCGTCACCCTCGATATAAGGGATCACCGGCGTGGCCGGCACATTGAGGCTGAAGTCATCATTGACAGTGATCTTCTCACCGTCCGCGGGTAACTCTATCTTGTCGTAGGCCATGCGTCCTCCCCGTCACCATGAAAAATTGCCGCATTTTAGCACCTTGCGCCTATAATCCGCATCCATGGCGCGGCTCATCCTGTTCAACAAACCCTATGGCGTCCTGAGTCAGTTCACGGGCGACGGCCGCCACCCCACGCTGGCCGATCATATCGCCGTGCCCGATGTCTACCCCGCCGGCCGGCTCGACCGTGACAGCGAGGGGTTGTTGCTGCTCACCGACGATGGGGCCTTACAACACCGCATCACTCATCCGCGCCACAAGGGTTGGAAACGCTACTGGGTCCAGGTGGAGGGGATCCCCGACCGTGGCGCCCTGGAACGGCTGCGACGGGGCGTCGAGCTGAACGACGGGCCGACCCGGCCCGCCCGCGTCGAACACCTCGCGCCCCCGTCTCTCTGGGAACGTGATCCACCGGTGCGTTTCCGCAAGCGTATACCCACCGCCTGGCTAGTGATCGGAATTCGCGAGGGGCGTAACCGCCAGGTGCGGCGCATGACCGCCGCGGTAGGTCACCCCACCCTCCGGCTGGTTAGGGTCGCCGTGGGCGATTGGCGGTTGGGTACGCTCAGGCCGGGAGAATGGAGAGAGGTCCGGTTGCCGCGCCCCAAACACAATCGCCGTTCTCCGGTAAAATAGCCCCATGCAATGGCCACCCCATATCACCGTCGCCGCCGTGATCGAACGCCAGGACCGCTTTTTGGTGGTGGAAGAGGAGACCGACGAAGGCCGGGTCTTCAACCAACCGGCGGGGCACTGGGAACCAGGGGAATCCCTGATCGATGCCGTGATCCGCGAGACCCGGGAGGAAACCGCGTGGCGTTTCCGGCCTCTCGGAGTGGTGGGGATCTATCAGTGGCGGGTTCCCCGCACTGGCACCACCTATCTCCGTTTCTGCTTTCACGGCGAGGTGGACGAACCCCGCGTCGAACGCCCTTTGGATACAGGCATCCTGCGGGCGGTCTGGCTCAGCCGGCAGGACCTGGAGAGGGAACAGCGGCTGCGCAGTCCCATGGTGCTCCGCTGCATCGACGACTACCTTGCCGGCCACCGGTTTCCACTGGAGATACTGCATGCCATCGACTAACCCGAATTTGCCGGCATCGTTCGTAGCGAGACGGCGCCGGGGAACACCATCGGGCCGTGACGGAAGACGGATGAGAGATGCGGACTAAGGGGGGCGGAAAGGTCATCGTCGGCCTCTCCGGTGGCGTGGATTCCTCGGTCGCCGCCCTGTTGCTCAAGGAACAGGGCTACGAAGTGGAAGGGCTGTTCATGAAAAACTGGGAGGAGGACGATACGGAGGGCCACTGCGCTGCCGCCGAAGACCTCGAGGACGCACAGGCCGTAGCGGATATCCTTGGTATTCCCTTGCACCGCGTCAACTTCGCCACCGAGTATTGGGACCGCGTGTTCGCGCATTTTCTCGCCGAGTACCGCGCCGGCCGGACACCCAATCCGGACGTGCTGTGCAACCGTGAAATCAAGTTTCGCGCCTTTCTCGACCACGCCCTCGGCTTGGGGGCAAAGCACATCGCCACCGGACACTATGCCCGGGTCGCCTGCGACCCCCGCTGCCGTCTGCTCCAGGCGGCGGATGCGGGCAAGGACCAGACCTATTTCCTCTACATGCTCGACCAGTCTCAGCTCCGTCCTGCCCTGTTTCCGCTTGCGGACCTCCGGAAAAACGAGGTGCGGTCCATCGCCGAAACCCACGGGCTTCCAAACTTCCGCAAGAAAGATTCCACCGGCATCTGTTTTATCGGCGAACGCCGATTCAGGGAGTTCCTCTCCCGCTACCTCCCGGCCCGCCCGGGACCGATCCGGGACCCGGACGGCCGACATATCGGCGATCACCACGGCCTAATGTATTACACCATTGGCCAACGCAAGGGGCTCGGCATCGGCGGGCGCACCGACAGCGCCGAGGCGCCCTGGTACGTCGCGGCAAAGGATATGGCGCACAACACCCTGATCGTTGTCCAGGGACATGACCACCCCCTGCTCATGAGCCCGGCGTTGAAGGCGGGGCAGATCCACTGGATCGCCGGCCACCCTCCCGGAACCGACAACGAGGAACTTCATTGCGTGGCGCGCATCCGCCATCGTCAGGCGCTGCAACCCTGTCGCCTTGCGCCCCCCGCTGAAGGCGGCGCCTGCGTGGTGACCTTCGAGACCCCCCAGTGGGCCGTGGCGCCGGGACAGTCGGTGGTCTTCTACAAAGATGACGAGTGCCTCGGCGGGGGTATCATAGAGACTGCCATCACCGCAGACACAGAAGAATGAAAAAGGACACCCTGGACCAGATCATCGCCCTTGCGGGCATCTTTCAATCCGCCCATCTCGTCCAGCAGATCGCCCGCACCGGCGCCTGCGACACAGAGGCGTCGCAAGCCAGTATCTACAGCCTGTTCCAGACCCACCCCGAAACCGTGGAGGCGGTCTTCAACGGCGTGCGTGGCATAGAAACCGGGCTGAACATACTCATCGCCCAGCTCAGCGGAAAGGCCGGACGCGACATGGAACTCACCCGTTATGTCGTGGCCCTGATCCAGCTCGAACGCAAGCTCGCGCGCGACAACCCACGATTGCAACATATCGCCGGAGGAATCGAACGCGCCAGGGCACGCCTCGAACATTTCGAGATGGGGCACCCCAATATGCTTGCCCAACTGGCCGGAATATATGGCGAGACCATCAGCACCCTGCAACCACGCATCATGGTCCAGGGTGAACCGCTGCACCTGAACAATCCCGACAACGTCAACAAGATCCGCAGCCTGCTGCTGGCAGGCGTCCGGGCCGCCATGCTGTGGCGGCAGTGCGGCGGCAATCGCTGGCGCATCTTGTGGGGACGTAAACAACTGTTGCTAAACGCCCAGACACTTTTGAATAGGATTCATGAAGAGAACGCCACAACCCATGATTTCAATTGATATTTTTATAAATACGAATCGTTTTCCCTACAGATTCTATTGAACAAACCTCTTTTTCCCGTCGCAAATCACTGTATAGTTGCCCCGTTCAAAGAGGGAATACCCTTAGCTTATGAGAGAAATTCCCTCATGGATCATAAAGAAACAGGGGCTTCCCTGCCGAGGAAAACTGAAAGGAGATATGAAATGAAGAAACAACTGTTTGCCATTGCCGGCTTGACCTTTGCGCTTGCGGCTTGCAGCAACTCGGGTGACGGTGGCAAGAGCATGACCGAAAAGGCGGCTGACATGGGCCAGTCAGCCATCGAAAAGACCAAGGAAGCGGCGGGCAACATGGCCGACGCGGCGAAGAGCACCGTGGACAAGGCAGGCGCGGCCATGGGTAACGCAGCCGAAGCCACCGGCAATGCCGCCAGTGGCGCGATGGATAGCGCAAGCAGCGCGGCAGGCAATGCTGCCGACAAGGGAGGTGACATGATGCAGGCAGCGAAGGACAAGGCGGTCGAATACGGCAAGAACAAGGCTGGCGAAATGGTCGATGCCGCCAAGGAAAAGGGCAAGGAGATGCTCAACAAGTAAACGGGACGTTTTTCCACATCCCGAAAAAAGCAGGCGCGGGGAAATCCGCGCCTGCTTTATTTATGGATCCTGTTTTCAGGACTTCCCCAAGGCCCCGAATGCGGGACACATCGTTGCCGGGTTAATAATAAGAGATCACACCGTTCCTTCAACCGATCTCCGCAATCGGGATCCTCACTTCGTCCGCTTCCTTCTTGTACTCGCCGATCTCGTGGAAATTGAGATAGCGGTAGATATCCGCCGCCTCAGCCGCCAGACCCTTCACATGTTCCTGATACTCCGCCACCGTCGGCAGCCGACCGAGGATGGCCGCTACCGCCGCCAGTTCCGCCGAGCCGAGATAGACCCGCGCATCCTTGCCCATGCGGTTGGGAAAGTTGCGCGTGGAGGTGGAGACTACCGTGGCGCCATCCGCTACCCGCGCCTGGTTGCCCATGCAGAGCGAGCAGCCAGGGATCTCGGTGCGCGCCCCGACACGACCGAAGATACTGTAGTAGCCCTCTTCGATCAGCTGATGCTCGTCCATCTTGGTGGGCGGCGCGATCCACAGCCGCGTGGGCAGCGTACCGCCGAATGCCTCCAACACCTTGCCGGCAGCACGGTAATGGCCGATGTTGGTCATGCAGGAACCGATGAACACCTCGTCCACGGTGTCACCTTCCACCTCGGAGAGCGGCTTGATGTCGTCGGGATCGTTGGGGCAGGCGAGCAGCGGCTCGGTGATCTCGTTGAGGTCGATCTCGATGATCTCGGCATATTCGGCATTGGCGTCGGGCTCGAGAAGCTGCGGATCCGCAAGCCATCTCTCCATCGCCTCCACCCGCCGCGCCAGGGTCCGCTTGTCCTCGTAGCCCTCGGCGATCATCCACTTCAGCAGGGTGACGTTGGACTCGAGAAATTCCTGGATGGGTGCCTTGTCGAGACGCACCGTGCAGCCATTGGCCGAACGCTCGGCGGAGGCGTCGGACAGTTCGAAGGCCTGCTCCACCTTGAGATCGGGCAGCCCCTCGATCTCCAGAATGCGGCCATTGAAGACGTTCTTCTTGCCCTGCTTCTCCACCGTCAGCAAACCGCGCTGGATGGCCACATAGGGGATGGCGTTGACCAAGTCCCGCAAGGTGATGCCGGGCTGCAGCTCGCCCTTGAAACGCACCAATACCGACTCCGGCATGTCCAGCGGCATCACGCCCAGAGCGGCGGCAAAGGCCACCAGCCCGGAGCCTGCCGGAAAGCTGATGCCAATGGGGAAACGGGTGTGGGAGTCACCGCCGGTGCCCACCGTGTCGGGTAGAATCATGCGATTGAGCCAGGAGTGAATCACCCCGTCGCCCGGCCGCAACGAGACCCCGCCACGGGAGCTGATGAACGCCGGCAGTTCGTGCTGCAACTTGACATCCACGGGCTTGGGATAGGCCGCGGTATGACAGAAGGACTGCATCACCAGGTCGGCGGAGAACCCGAGGCAGGCGAGTTCCTTCAGCTCGTCGCGGGTCATGGCGCCGGTGGTGTCCTGGGAGCCGACAGTAGTCATGCGCGGCTCACAGTAGGCGCCGGGACGCACCCCTTCCAGTCCGCAGGCGCGACCCACGATCTTTTGCGCCAGGGTGAAGCCCTTGCCGGTATCCTCAGGCATGCCAGGACGGGTGAAGACTTCGCTGGGCGCAAGCCCCAGCGCCTCGCGCGCGCGATCGGTGAGCCCACGACCGATGATAAGCGGGATGCGGCCACCGGCGCGCACCTCGTCGGGCAGGGTCACGGGGCGCAGTTCGAATTCGGCGATCACCTCGCCTTCCCTCAACACCTTACCCTCATATGGCCGCAGGGTGATCACGTCACCCGTCTCCATCCGGCTGACGTCACATTCGATGGGGAGCGCGCCGGAATCCTCGGCGGTATTAAAGAAGATGGGCGCAATCTTGCCGCCGATCACCACTCCGCCCTGTCGCTTGTTGGGCACATAGGGGATGTCCTCCCCCATGTGCCAAAGCACCGAGTTGATGGCCGATTTACGCGACGAACCGGTACCCACCACATCACCCACGTAGGCGAGGGGATATCCCTTCTTCTTCAACTCCTCGATCTTTGCCAGGGCATCCGGCATCTTGCTCACCAACATCGCCTTGGCGTGCAGCGGTATATCGGGCCGGCTCCATGCCTCGGTGGCAGGCGAGAGGTCGTCGGTGTTGGTCTCACCGGGCACCTTGAAGACGGTGACCGTGATCTCCTCCGGCAACGGAGCGCGGTCGAGGAACCATTCGGCATCCGCCCACGCCTGCATCACCTGCTTCGCCGCGGCGTTGCCGGCATCCGCCTTCTCCTTCACGTCGTGGAAGGCATCGTAGATCAGCAAGGTGTTAGAAAGCGCCTTACCCGCCTCCGGCGCCGTCTCCTCATCGTCGAGAAGCTCGATCAGTGGCTGGATATTGTAGCCTCCGAGCATGGTGCCCAGCAGAAAGGTCGCCTTCTTACGGTCCATGAGATCGAGCGTCACCCGCCCCTTCGCCACATCGGCGAGGAAAGCCGCCTTCACATAGGCCGCCTGGTCCACACCCGGCGGCACCCGGTTGACCAACAGGTCCAGCAGAAACGCCTCCTCGCCCGCCGGCGGGTTCTTGAGGAGTTCGATCAGCTCGGCCACCTGGCCAGCATCCAGGGGCAACGGCGGAATGCCCTGCGCTGCCCGTTCTTCCACATGTCGTCGATAGGCGTCTAACACTTGAATCCCTCTGGGTTGATATCAGATAAGACCGCAAAGCGGTGCATTTTAACCCATTTCCCCACCCAAACGCAGAACCATGATTCTCATGGGAATGACGGTTTGGTATGGTAGGACGTCGCCGACGGCGGGCCGACCGCCCATCTTCATTCATAACACGCCACATGAGATTCAGCATGCAACTCTCTACTCTGACAGCCGTTTCCCCCGTCGATGGCCGGTACGGCAACAAGACCGAGGACCTCCGCCCCATCTTCAGTGAATACGGCCTGATCCGCCACCGCGTATTGGTGGAGATCCGCTGGCTCCAGGCCCTTGCTGCCCATGAGGCCATCGTCGAGGTGCCCCCTCTGAGCGAACACGCCGACAACATCCTCAACGGGATCATCGACAACTTCGGCGAAGAGGACGCCCGCCGGGTCAAGAACATCGAGCGCACCACCAACCATGACGTCAAGGCCGTGGAGTACTACCTGAAGGAGAAAATCGCGGGCAACACCGAGCTGGAGGCGGTGAGCGAGTTCATCCACTTCGCCTGCACCTCGGAGGACATCAACAACCTCGCCCACGGGCTGATGCTGCGTGAAGGCCGCGGCCAGATCCTGCTGCCGCAGATGGACGACGTGATCCACGCTATCCGTCAGCTCGCCCACGACCACGCCGGCCGGTCCATGCTCTCACGCACCCACGGCCAACCCGCCTCCCCCACCACCCTCGGCAAGGAGATGGCCAACGTGGCCCACCGGCTCCACCGGCAACGGGACCAATTGGCCCAGGTCGCGATATTGGGCAAGATCAACGGCGCGGTGGGCAACTACAACGCGCACATGATCGCCTACCCCGAAGTGGACTGGCCCGTCTTCGCCGCACAATTCGTCGGTTCGTTGGGGCTGGAATGGAACCCCTACACCACCCAGATCGAACCCCACGACTACATGGCCGAGATGTTCGATACCGTACGCCGCTTCAACGTCGTCCTCATCGACTTCTGCCGCGACGTATGGGGCTACATCTCACTGGGCTATTTCAAGCAACGCACCGTGGCGGGCGAGGTGGGCTCTTCCACCATGCCGCACAAGGTCAACCCCATCGATTTCGAGAACGCCGAGGGCAACCTGGGTGTCGCCAATGCCCTGTTCGACCACCTTGCCAGCAAGCTACCCGTCTCCCGCTGGCAGCGCGATCTCACCGATTCCACGGTACTGCGCAACCTGGGTGTGGGTTTCGCCCACAGCAGCATCGCCTACCAGTCGGCGCTGCGCGGCATTGGCAAGCTGGAGGTCGACGGTGACCGGCTGCTGGAGGACCTGCTCGCCAACTGGGAGGTACTGGCCGAACCCATCCAGACGGTGATGCGCCGCTACGGCGTGGAGAAACCCTACGAAAAACTCAAAGAACTGACCCGTGGCCATCGGGTTACAGCCGAAGACCTGCACCGCTTCGTGGAGGGCCTGGACATCCCCGAGCAAGGCAAGGCCGCGCTGCGGTCGCTCACCCCGGACACCTATGTTGGCAACGCCGAGGCGCAGGCCAAGGACGTGTAACCTTACATCGCCTGGGCGCCCGACCGACTTATCTGTCCAAGGCGAAACCCACGCTATTAACCCGGCGACAAAATATATCGCATTCAGGGCTTCAGGCAGGCGCCGGAACAAGGCGCAGTGCGCAGGCAAGGGGCATTCCCTTGACAAGGTCGCTCCAGCGCATCCATGCACTCGCGACACTTAGACATCCTGTCCAGCGCGCTATAACGCAGGTCCGGCGCCTACCTGAAGCCCCTCACCCTATGATATTCAAAGACAGGCCGCGGCGTGCCGGCCCGCAGGCTGCGTTGCCCCATCTTGCTGTAGGGTGGCTACAGCGGCGATGAAGCGCCTTGCTGCGAACCGGCACGCCACGGCTGAATACGATATATAGTGTTGCCGGGTTAATATTTGATGCAACAGATCACCTCGGCATAACGCGCAATCGTAGCCCACGGTATAGCGAGCGCTCCGACCGTGCCATTGGCACCGCCGTAACAGGTGGGCGAGAAATAGGGATTGGCATGCTGGCTTATTCATCTCCAAATAAAAACCGGGGCTGAAAACAGCCCCGGTTTATCACGGACCCTCCGCCATCGGGCGGAATGGGATCTATGTATTACATGGTCTTGATTTCAACCCGGCGGTTCTTGGAGCGACCCCCTTCGGTCTTGTTGTCTGCCACAGGCTCGCTCT
>Ga0256841_1003744_pt1 | contig 11223 bp, 9 predicted proteins | sample 356308metaG_FD_185971 | JGI IMG/M metagenome (GOLD analysis project Ga0256841, IMG submission 185971) | Hydrothermal vent microbial communities from Mid Atlantic Ridge, Atlantic Ocean - 356-308 | ecosystem: Environmental > Aquatic > Marine > Hydrothermal vents | place: Atlantic Ocean: Mid...
GGACTGAGAGTAAGCTCTGCTCCTGTGATTTCTAATACAAGATAAGGCTCATACCATATATCTGCAGATAAAATAGAATTAACTCTAGGGTGTTTGTGGTCTATCTGATGAGGTTTTAATAGCTGGTCTAATTTATCAAAGTCATCTTCTGTAAATCCACTTCCTACTTTACATACGGTTTTAAACTGGTCTGTTTCTGGGTCATAACATGCCATAAGTAAAGAACCAAATTTGCCAGCTCTTTGCCCTTTTCCATAGAAAGCACCAACTACTACAAGGTCTAATGTATCAGCGAGATGAGACTTGTAATCTCTTTTGTATTTAATCCATAAATAACCTCTTTTTCCTGCCTGATATATAGAATCAGGAGCTAAAGATTTACATACAAGTCCCTCACATCCATCTTCTATAGCTTGATGAAAAAAGGCTTCAAGGTCATCAACATTGTCTATTATTTTTCTTGTGGCAAGATTTATTCTGTCTGTTGTTTTTATAACTTCTTCTAATTTTTTTCTTCTTTCTGGATATGGTTTTATAGTATAGTCTTCACCTTCTAAATACAAAAGGTCAAAGAAAAATCCTGCTATTGGATACATCATTATATGAAATCTCGTTACATACTTTACTCTTCTGTTCATTAAATCCTGAAATGGTCTTATAGCTCCACTTGCTGGGTCTATAACAACAGCTTCAAGCTCACCGATATATTCTTCTGGTGTACTTTCTTTTAAAAACTCTATAAGGTCTGGAAACTGCTGAGTTATATTTTCAAGTCTTCTTGAGAAAAGATAAAATTCATCTTTTTTTCTGTGAACCTGTATTCTTTCTCCATCATACTTATATTCAGCCCCACACTTTCCACCTAATTTTTTCAGTATAAAGGAAGGAATAGCCATTCTTTCTGCAAGCATTGGTCTTATAGGTCTTCCTATCTGTATTTTAACCTGTTTTACACCTTCTAATCCTTTTTCTACCAGAATTTTCGCTACATATCCTAAATCTGAAGTTAAGTTATAAGCTCTTTCTATAATGGCTCTATTTTTTTGTTCTCCTGTAAAAGCAATTGCAAGAGCGTCCATTATTGTGTTATCTCCAATCCCAAGTCTAAGCCTTTCTGTTAGGGTTCTGATAAGATATTTGATTTCTAAAGGTGTTGCTTTCTTGACAAGTTCTTTAAATATTTCCATCTTTTTTGAAAGAGAACCGTATCCAGTTGTTTGTGCTATTTCTTTTAATTTTTCATAAACTTCTTTTACAGTTAATTTAGGTTCTTTTGAGATACCTTTTTCTTCTGCTATTGTTTTTGCTGCTTCTCCTAAATCTCCAGTTTGTATTACTTTTTGCTGTATTTCATGCTGGTCTACACCTAAAACTTCGGAAAGACCTTTAATAGCTAATTTTTCACCAAAATTATATTCTAACCCTGTATATTCTGGGGCTATCTTTCCTACAGAAAGATAAACAACTTCATCTATCAGGTCTTTAGGTGTGTTTTTAAAAAGTTCTACCAGTAGATTTGTCATCTGAATTCTGCTTGTTGTTTGTTCAATTTGATAATAAAACTGAGCAAGTAGTATGTACTTCATAATGCATCCCCTTTGTTTTGCTTTCAAGGTTTATTTTGCATTAGCATATAAAACTTTTCAATGGATTGTTTTAAGATTTTAGCTCTTTTAGGATTTCGAACTGTCTGTTTATAACATAATCACTTATTTTTTCTTCGGTAATAACATCTGGAGAATACTTAATACCTAATCTATACATACCATCCATATCAAGAATGTAAACTATTTGACCGTGTAAATTGACCTGAAAATCTATTGATGGGAGTTTAAAGGATATTTTTATTATGTTATCTTCTTCTAAGTCTTTTATATCAGCTGTATATATTCCTACACCTCCTATGGATATATCAGCTAACTTTCCTGTTATTTTTGTATTTCCTTTTTCTAATTGTACTGTTATGTTTTCTGATGGTTCTACTCTTACAAACTTCCTTTTTTCTTGTGGAAGGTCAGTAAGCTCAAATTTCCCAAGGGTTAGCTTCTCTTCTTTAGGAGATATATTAATAATCGTTGCTTTTATTTTCTTTTGGATGATATCTGTTTTTATATAAACATTTTTTTCAGGATAAAAAGCTTTAACACTACAGTTATCAAACTCAAGTACTGCAAATTCATCTGTGATTTTTTCTATCTGGGTTTTACATATGATTGGTACTTCTTTGTAATAAGATATTAGCCTGATGCTTTTTTTGTCTTCTTTAAGTTTGGAAAGTATTGATAGAGCCAGTTCTTTGTTTGCTTCTGATTTTTCTTTTGATAATTTCTCAATCTGCTTTGATATTTTTGATAGATAAGCTACATAAGCTTTGTCTATTATTGAGATATAGTAATTTATAAGCTGAAGAAGAGCTTTTACGTTTTTTACACTTTTTTTGTTTTTTATACAGTAGTCAAGGTATTCATTAACAAGGTTCATAAGGAAGTTTGTAAGTTCTGGTTTGATATCTGTTTTATATTTTAAAAGTCTTTTTACAAGTGTTTCTATGTTTTTTTCATTACTCTCAAAGGAAAATAAAGAAAGATAAAATTTGTCAGCTATTGTTCTTATTGAGCTTTCTGATAAAAATTCGCTTGAGTTCCCTACACATTTTAGGAACTCATCTTTTTTATTTAAAAAAAAGTCTTTGTCTTCTTCTAAAATATTATATATATCATTTACTTGCATATTGCTTACCTTTTATAACCTTAAGAAGCTTTTGATGTTCTTTTTGTACAAACTGAGATATGAATTCAAAAATTTCTTTTGGTACATTTTCAAACTTTATACCGTAGCATATCTCTTTTTTCTTTTCGTGTATGTTTACTACTGTCCCAGATACTTTTATTTCTCTTGAGTTTAATTCAAATTTAAGTTCTACTTTATGTCCTGTATATATATTTAGTTGTACTCTTTTTTCCTGGGGAATACATATTCGAACACCGCCAGCACTTATGTTTTCAATTCTTACATAGTGCCATTTCAATATTTTGTTTTTTACTATATCCTTATCATAGTCTATCCTTCTTATAAAGCCATCTAAATTCACTTTTATTCTGGGAAACTCTCTTCTTTGGATTCTAACAAGGTCAAATGTGTGAGGGAATTTTAGTAGTGTTTTATCTTCTTCCTTTATTATGTCTAAAACAGGAACATGAACGTTGTATACCGCATCATTTTTTCTTGTAAATGCTATTTTTACTACTTCTCCTTTTGAGACGTTTATATATTCATAATCTTTCATAACTATCCAGTACATAAATCTTTCATCTTTTTCAAAAAGAGCGATTTCATATGTGCTGTTATCAGGTGTTATAAGATTTCCAGTTTGGAAAAGGTCAATGTCTTTTGTAACTACAAGAGGCATCATATCAGGAACATTATCAAAACCAAGCTTTCTTCTTAAATCCTTTATTAAACTTTCATCAAAGTTTTTATCTGTATTTATATATTCATTTATTACTTTTTCAAAAGGAGCTTTAAATTCTAATGTTAAAAAAGGGTCTCTATTTAGAAATTTTGAATAATTCCACAATATACTAATCTGTTTATCATTTAACTCTTTTTCTTTTGCATATTTTTTAAATAGTTTTAGTTTGAAATTTTCTTTTATATTCTTACCATAAAGAAAAATAATTATAGCTACTAAAATAGCTATTAAAATAAAAAAGATAACAACCAGAATTAATGTAGTATCAGAAGATGCAAGCTCATCTACTATTTTTATATTTGATAAAGGTACTTTATCTACTTTTTCCTGTCCCAATCTATTCCTCTTAAGAAACCTTCTCTTTTGTTGGAGTGATTCTGAATATAAGATTTTTAACTTTTTCTTCCTTTCCTAGCTGTTTTGCTACATCTACAAGGTTTTGTAATATGTCTTGTTCTAAAGGATTTATAATTACAGCTTTGTAAAAGAACTTAAATGCATTTTCTAAATCTCTCATAAGATAATATACAACTCCAAACAAGTTATAAACAGGAGCTCCTTGATAGAAATTTATAATATCCTGAGAAGCTATAAGAATTTCCCCTGTTTTACCTTCTTTTACTGAGTTTTCTAATGATTGAACAAACTTTTGTATATTGTCAATATGTTGGCTTAACTGCTTTATCTCTTTTTGTTCTAAGCCTTGAGAAACTGATAAAAGTTTTTTAGCTTCACTGAAAAATCCCATATTTATATATGAGTTAATAAGACTTTGCAGAGAAAGTTTGTTATGAAAAGTGAATAAAGCCTTTCTATAAAACTCAGAAGCATTTAAAAAATCATGATATCTTGAAAGTCTATCTCCTATAAATGTATATGCAGTTGCCAGAGCTGAATTTTCTTCTTTGTCCCATGATAGATATGGAAATATTTCTGTTTTCCAGTCGTATTTTTGAACAGTATCTCTTAATGCTTTACTTCTATAGGAAGTGTCTATAAAGTCCTCTGTTAAGTGATATTCTACAAAACTTAAATCAGAATGCTTTAGCTTTATATTATCTAAATTATCGTACAGGAATTTATACAAATCAAAATCTTCAAACTCTTCATCAAAACCACCAAGTTTATTAAATGTATCTTTCTTTATCAAAATACCATACTCTGGTAAGTTTTCTTCTATAGATAATGTATGAAGAATAAGCTTTTCTCTGCCGTATAAATCATCAAAATTTCTAACTATCTCTTCTTCATCTTGTACAAGAACTTCATTAGGATAAATCAAGTCAGCGTCTGAAACTTCATTTATTATCTCTAAAAGTTCTTCTACTGTTGTATCCTCTAATACAGAATTTGAGCTAAGTAGTAGGATATAGTCTCCTTGAGCTTTTGATAGAGCTACATTTTTAGCAAAGGCTTTATTTTCTGATTTTATGTCTAAAGGAATAATAGGTATAGAGGTATCAATATCTTTAATATCTTCTTTAGAACCTGAATAAAGGACTTCTTTTACAGAAGATAAGTCATTTTCTTCCAAGGAATTCAATAACTTTTCTAATTTAGAAACATCTTCTTTGTAAATAAAGATAGATAAACTCATTTTTTACTCCTGTACAAAATTTTTGATAATTTGATTTTCGGCATAATCTCAGGGAATTTTAAAATTAATTAAATAGAAAATTAAAGATAATATACATTATCTTAGAAAATAATATATAAAATTTATATACTATGAAAACTTTAAAAATTAGCTTATGTTATAATTGTTTCCCCAGATTTTAAGAAAAATAAATGGAGGTGAAGAATTTGCATAAATATAAAAACTACACTCTAAGAAACTTCAAAGATATACCTCAGATAAGTAAGTTGCCTGAAGAATACATATTTGCTATAGAAGTTGTAGGACAGGTTCTGCCGTTTAAAGTAAATAACTATGTGATAGATGAACTGATAGATTGGGATAACTATGAAAATGACGCTATATTTACCCTGACTTTTCCCAGAAAAGAGATGTTAAAACCGCATCACTTTGAAAGAATTGCAAACTTACTAAAGAAAGGAGCTTCAAAAGAAGAAATACAAAACGCTGCAAATCAGATAAGATTTGAACTAAATCCTCACCCAGCAGGACAGTTTAAAAATATACCTAAATTTAATGGTAAAGAACTAAAAGGAATCCAACATAAATATAAAGAAACCGTTTTATTCTTTCCAAGTCAGGGACAGACATGCCATTCTTATTGTTCTTTCTGCTTTAGATGGCCTCAATTTGTAGGTATAAGTGAGCTAAAATTTGCTATGAAAGAAGTAGAGCTTTTGATAGAGTATCTAAAAGCTCACCCAGAAGTTACAGATGTTTTATTTACCGGCGGAGACCCTCTTATTATGAAGACTAGAATTTTAGAACATTATATAAGACCTATACTTGAGGCAGACCTTCCACACATAAAGACAATAAGAATAGGAACAAAGGCATTAGGATTCTGGCCATATAGATTTTTAACAGATGATGATGCAGATGACCTACTTAGACTTTTTGAAGATATAGTAAAGTCTGGTAAACATCTTGCATTTATGGCTCACTTTAACCATCCAAAAGAGTTAGAAACTGAGGCTGTCAAAAAAGCTGTAGATAGGATTTTAAACACTGGTGCAGTTATAAGAACCCAATCTCCAGTACTTAGAAATATAAATGATGATTCTGATATATGGGCTTCTATGTGGAAAAAACAGGTATCTATGAATATGATTCCATACTATATGTTTATAGCAAGAGATACAGGAGCACAGCATTATTTTGGTGTTCCTTTATATAGAGCATATGAGATTTTTAAAGGTGCCTATAAATCTGTAAGTGGAATAGCAAGAACTGTCAGAGGACCAAGTATGTCAGCAGAACCTGGAAAAATTCAGGTAAGTGGCATAACACAAATAAATGGAGAAAAGGTTTTTGTACTAAACTTTCTACAGGGAAGAAATCCTGACTGGGTTATGAAACCTTTCTTTGCAAAATATGATGAAAATGCTATGTGGATTTCAGACCTTAAACCTGCTTTTAGTGAAAGATTTTTCTTTGAAGAAGAGTTAGAAAAAATTCTCGCAGGGGACAGATAAACCTGTCCCTTTTTTTATAAATTGATGCCAATTTTTAAATAAATAAACCTTCCTGGTTCTGGTACTCTTATGCCTGTAGAAAATGGATTTCTTAGATACGAAAGATGCTGGTAATAAAATTTATCAAATAGATTATCTATACCTGCTGTTAAATCAAAAAAACTTTTCCTATAAGAAAGTTTAATATTAACAATATTCCAGCTATCTGTGGGAGTTTCATTTAGCTCTGTATCTACTTTATCCTGTTTATAGTTATAAATATCCTGTACAGTTACATATAGATTATCTTTTTCGTAAATTATAGAAACCATAGCTTTTAACGGTGGGATTTCTGCAAGGTCTTTATCTATACCATTTTTCTTTCTACCTATCTGATAGGAAATACCTGTAGATAATGATATACTGTCAGTAATTACAAAAAATCCTTCTAAAGAACCTCCATATATATATGCATCTATATTTTTGTAAGAAAAGGCTGGTATAGGGTTTGGTATTTTATTTAGATATATGTAATCCTTTAAATCACTGTAGAAAAGTTTAAAATCTACATTTCCTGCAGAATATTTTTTGTTTAATTTTATTTCTATCTGACGATTTTTTGTTGGTTTTAAATACGGATTTCCAATCCAGTTTGGTTTACCCATAGGTCTTTTTAAGGATATAAATAACTCCTGTGGACTTGGAAATCTTACCGAATTACTTAAGGATATAGAGATATTAGAAGTTTTTGTTATTGGTTTTGTAGCTTTTAATAATCCACTTAAATAATTAAATTCTGCTTTATTTTTTTCTTTTGAGTAATAGATAAAAAATAAATTTCTGTTATCAGCCATTTTTTGAAGGTTTGCTTTTGAATAAACGTGGTCAAATCTAATTCCTGCTTTTAGTTTGATATTTTTTAAATCTTTTGTATATAAACCATAAATTCCAAAGTTAAAACTTTTAACGTCTGGTATCATACCAGAGTTATTAATCATCATTAATACATTGTCTGCGTTCCACTTCCTAATAAAAGTTTCAACGCCTAAAGTTAATTTTTTTAAATGTGTTGATATATTTGTTCCGTAAACCTCTGACTCAGCATAAGTTCTCATCATATATCCTCTTGTTGAAAGGGTTCCGTTAGTCCATGCGATAGCAGAAACTCTATAACTATCACTCATATCATGTTTCATCTGGAAGTAGTAGAGATTTATCTTTAGTAGGTCTTTTAGATGGTAGTTTATATTAAATCTGTAATTGTCATCTCTTAGTGAATCCATCTTAAGATAAGGGTATAGTACACTTTCTGCCTTAAATTTTGAAGCTGTAAAAGAAATATTGTTAAAGCTTAACTTTAATGTTGTGTGTTTTAAATCAATAGCTTTTTTGTTCTTGTATTTATCCTGATATGCTGACATTCCTGTAGGATAATCAGTAATTTTTTTTCCTTCCCCTGTTTCATAAGGCTTGCTATATATATAACCAAATCCTAACCAGAAATTAGATAGGCCAACTTCAAAGTCTGTATAATTATAGTTGAAGCTACCAGTAGTAAGGTTTAGCTCAAAAAGTTTCCTATCTTTTTTTGGCTTTTTAGTTATTATGTTTATAGTTCCACCTAAAGCCCCTTGATTTTTTAAGTCTACTGTCTTTATAGATACTCCCTGAATTTCAAAAGGTCTTATAAAAAAACTCTTAGTATCCATTCCATTTGGACATGCACCATATACTCTTGTTCCATCGATAAGAATATTTATATTTTCTCTACCAAAACCTCTAAAAAATAGTTCTGTAATAAACACACCTTTCCTTGAGATACTAATTTCTGGTTTACTTTTAAATAGTAAATCTCCAAGGTCAAAATCTTTTTCTTTAGATATTTCTTCTTTTTCTACCTGATAGGAAGTCTCTTTTACAGGAAGCTTTTCATACTTGATAATCTCTCCAAAAGTGGTACTGCTAAATAGAACAGCTAATAGAAATACAAAACACCTTTTCAATTTTAACCCCTCCATTAAAAAATTTTGTTTATTTTAACATTAAAATAACATAAAAATAAAAAAGAAACAAAGTGTCTTATTATGAAATAATTTCCATAATTTCTTTTTAGAATAGTTTATAAGGATATAAATATTTATGTATATTTACGGTATTGTAATTTTTATATTTTCTGTAAAAATTAAATATTGAAACAGGTTAAGGGAGGATTTTTGGTTTATGATAAATAACGAGAAAAAGAAAAAAACATATGTTTTTGATAATAATATACTTAATCTTTTAGAGGAACTTAAGCTCCTAACAGGCAAAAGCGAAACTCGTATAATAAGTGAAGCTCTTGAGCTTTATGACAAACACATCAAAAAAGAAGAGAGTTTAAAAAACTCTTTAGAATTACTCCTTGATAAAATATCAGACCTTAGTTATAAACTTGGAAAGTGTGAAGCACAACTTGAGAAGCTGAAAAAGGAAAAACAACAAGATTAAAAAACTAGAAAATCTCTTTTATCAAGTTCCTCTAATCCTTCATAAGATGTTAAGTCTAGTTTTATAGGTGTTATTGATACAAATCCATTTTTTACAGCTGTATAATCACTTCCAGGTTCACATTCTTCTGATAAGCTTTCTTCTCCACCTATCCAGTAATACACTTCCTTTGATGGAGATAGATACTTTACTATCTGTTCTTTATAAGCTCCTCTTCCTTGTTTTGTTAATAAAAATCCTTTGATTTCCTTTCCTACAGGTACATTTATATTTAAAAACACTCCTTTAGGTAAGCCTCTATGTAAAACCTGCCATACAATTTTAAGCCCAATTTCTGATATAAGATTAAAATCAGGGTTTTTTGATGATGCAGGGGATATAGCTATAGATGGAATTCCAAAAAGAGTTCCTTCTCTTGCTGCTCCAACAGTTCCTGAATAAAAAATATCATTACCAAGATTTGGTCCCAGATTTATTCCAGAGATAAGTAAATCAGGTTTTTGTTCTTTAAGTATAACGTAATACCCAAGGTGTACACAGTCAGCAGGAGTACCATCAATTACAACATAAAAGTTTTCTTCTTTTTTATCTATTTTTAACGGTCTAGTGAATGTTAATGAATGACTTGTACCACTCATATTTCTATCAGGTGTTACTGTTATTACTTCAAAACCTTCATTAAGAAGTTTTTTTCTTATTGCGTTAAGCCCTGGCGAAAGATATCCATCATCGTTAGTTAGAAATACTTTATATCTACTCATTTAACTTTAAAACCTTTTGATATTTTAGTCTATATACTATTAAACTTATTCCAAAGATAACCATTAAAATGCTTACAATCTGATTCCAGGTTAAACCTATTGGTTCTATAGGTGGTGTTACATTTCTTAAAAATTCTAAAAAGAACCTCTCAGTACCGTACAAAATAAGGTACATACTAAAAATCTGCCCATCAAAAAATTTTTTTCTATAAACTAAAAACAAAATAAAAAATATAAAAATGTTCAAAATAGCTTCTAAAGGTTGTGTAGGATATAGTTTCATACCCGGTGGAGCTGCTGAACCTTCAGGAAAAGTAATTCCAAAATGTTCCCAGAAAGAATGTTCTGGAATAGGTTTTCCATAACAGCATCCTGCAAATGTGCATCCAATTCTACCTATTCCATGACCTATGATTAAAGCAACCGCTGCAGCGTCAGATATTTTCCAGATATTAACTTTGTAATATCTAATTAATAATAGAGCAGTAAATACACCACCTAAGAACCCACCAAACCAATCTATTCCTCCTTTCCATATAGCAACATAATCTACTAATGTTTTAAACTGGTCTGGGTGTTCTATTATGTATGCTATTCTTGCACCTATAAGTCCACCAACAATTGTAAATAAAAATATGTTTTCTGCCTTCTTTTCATCAATATTTTCTTTTTTAACAAAATAGAGAAAAATATAAAAGGCAATAATCATTCCAACAGCAACAAAAACCCCATATGTACTTATTACAAAATCTCCTATTCTAAAAAGCTCTGGACACATTATCTGGCCTTTGCTGTTTGTTTTTTATTTTTTAGATATTTATCAAGAACTAATCTTCTTTTTACTGGTGGAAGGTGATTTATAAATGGAATGCCATTTAGATGGTCTATCTCATGCTGAAGTACAATAGCAAGAAATCCATCAGTATCAATTTCTATATCTTCACCTTTTTCATTTTTTGCTATAACTTTAACTCTTTCTGCTCTTGGAATAGTTATTTGAACACCAGGAAAACTAAGACAACCTTCTGTAGATTCAACCTGTCCTTCTTTTTCTACTATCTTTGGATTTATAAGTGCCATTTTTATTCCTTCTTCTTCTTTTTCCTGTGCATCGTATTTTTTTACATTTGTATCAAGTACAAGTATCTGATAAGGTATTCCTATCTGATTTGCAGCTAATCCTACACCTTCTTCTTCATACATTCTTTTGAACATAATATCTATATAGTTTTGAAGTTTTTCATCAAAAAAATCTACTTCTTTCATTTTTTGTTTTAATATTCTATCTGGCCATGTTCTTATTCTGTAATCCATTTTTCTCACCTCTTATACTACAAATACATTCATTTTTTCTTTTAAAATTCTTACTGCTTCTTTTTTGTCTGAAGCTCCATAAACAGAGCTTCCAGCAAC
>Ga0256841_1003745_pt1 | contig 11222 bp, 5 predicted proteins | sample 356308metaG_FD_185971 | JGI IMG/M metagenome (GOLD analysis project Ga0256841, IMG submission 185971) | Hydrothermal vent microbial communities from Mid Atlantic Ridge, Atlantic Ocean - 356-308 | ecosystem: Environmental > Aquatic > Marine > Hydrothermal vents | place: Atlantic Ocean: Mid...
CGCTGCGGGGGATGGCGAAGAGGTAGCGGCGATAGGCCTCGCCGCTCACCAGCCACCAGAGGCCGGAGAACCCCTGGGAGTAGCCCCAGTTCACCGGGGCCGGGGGGCGACGGGCGGCCACCAGGGGGATGCGCAGGTAGAGGAGCAGAGGCAGCAGAGCGCCCACGCCCATCCAGAGCCAGAAACGGAGGCGGCGCAGGGGCGAGCCTTCCTCGCTCCAGAGCCAGTAGAGGGTGGCCGGGACGATGAGGGCGAAGGTCAGGTGGTGGGCCAGGCCCAGCCCCAGGCTGATCCCCAGGAGCAGAGGCCGCCGCCAGGGGACGGCCGAGCGGTAGGCCAGGAGCGCCCAGGCGTGGAAGGTGAAGAGAAGGACGTGGAAGGCGTAGACTTCCGTGATGAGGGCCTGGCCCCAGAGCAGGGGTGTGGCGGCCCAGGCCAGCCCAGCCAGAGCGGCCCAAAACCAGGCCCAGGCCCGCTCCTGGATCAGCCCGTGGGCCAGGCGCACGGTGATCCCCACGCTGGCCGCCGCGCTCACCGCGCTGAGCAGGTTGCCTCGCCAGGCCACGTTGCTGGCCGGGGCCAGTCCGCCCAGGAGGGCCAGCCAGCCCTGGAGCAGCAGGGTGTAGAGGGGGTAGCCGGTGGGGTGGGGCACGCCGTTGCTGGCCGCCGCGGCCAGGAGATCCCCCCCGTCCGCGCCGAAATTGGCCCAGGTTAGCCCTGGGGCCAGGGTGAGGAGGTAGAGGAGCAGGGCGATCCCGGCCGCGCCCAAGGCCAGGAGCCCCGGCCGGTTCTCCACCAAACCAGAAGAGCGCGCCGGGCTCCCAGGCCGGGCCGGCGGAGCGGACTGACTGCGTTTGCGGGCCATTATTCCAGGAAGTCGGGCAGGATCTTGGGCGGCATCCCGATGCTGAGGCCGGCGGTGCTGCTCTCCGCGTTGGCCGCGGAGACCACGGCGATGTTGTCGATAACCGCGCCGTCGGGCACGTCAGCGCCCACTTCCACTAGGAGCTGGACCGTCACCTGGGCGCCGGGGGGCAGGCTGGCCCAGCTCACCTCCAGCACCGGGGCGCCGGTGTGGGGATCCGCGTCCAGGAGCGCCTCACCCCCGCCTGGATCCGCCACACCCACCACGGTCAGCTCCGGGGGCAGGGCGTCCCGCAGGACCACGTCGAGGGCCGCTTCTCCCCCGGGATTGGTCACGGTGAAGAGGATGGTGGCCGCTTTCCCCTGCCAGACCAGCGGGGGCAGGAGCTCCTGGGCCAGGATCAGCCCGAAAGTGGGCGCGGGTGTCGCGGTGGCCGTGGGGGTGGGGGAGGCGGTGGGGGTGGATGGGGCCGCGGTGGCCGTGGGAGGCGGAGGTGGCGGAGGCGGAGGTGGCGGCGGGGTGAAGGTGGGGGTGGCCGTGGGCACGGGCGTGGGCGGGGGTGGCGGTGTGTTGCCCGGCACCGTCTGCTGAGGGGAGGCCGGCAGCGGTTGGGCCCAGGCCGATCTCTGACCCAGCCAGGCCAGCAGGATCAGCCCGCCAATGGCCAGCAAGATCCAGGGGCGTCCCAGGCCGGAGAGCCCCCGGGCCAGGCGGGATCCCCTGTGGCGCGCTGCGTTTGCGCCTGCTCTTCGCCCTTTTGGCGCTCGCTGCTCCCGTGCCTCGTCCATCTGCGTTCCTCCCTCTCCTCAGCCCTCAATGGGCTCCCTTCCCCTGCCAGACCGCGGGCAGGGTCCGCAGCAGGATGGCCAGATCCCGCCACAGGCTGTAGTTCTCGATGTAGTCGATCTCCAGGCGCAGGCGCTCGCTCAGGGGCAGATCTCCTCGGCCGTTCACCTGCATGGGGCCGGTCATGCCCGGCTTCACCGCCAGCCGCCGGCGCTGATAGTCGTTGTACAGGGCCACGATCCGGGCCTCCTCCGGCCGGGGGCCCACCAGGCTCATCTCCCCCCGGAGCACGTTCCAGAACTGGGGCGCTTCGTCCAGGCTGGTGCGGCGCAGGATACGGCCCACCCGGGTCACTCGAGGATCGTTCGGGAGCTTGTAGACCGGCTCCCGCAGGTGACGCAGGTCGACGAGCTCCTCCAGCCGCCGCTCCGCGTCCGCCTCCATGCTGCGCAGCTTGACCATGCGGAAAGGCCGTCCGTGCTCCCCGATGCGCACCTGGACGTAGAAGATGGGGCCTGGGGAGTCCAGTTTGATGGCCACCGCGGCCAGCAGGATGAAGGGGGCGGTGAGGGCCAGGCCGATGAGCGCGCCCACCACGTCCATGGCCCGTTTGATCAGCCGCTTCCAGCCCGGGATGACCGGCTGGTCCGTGCCCGGAGGCGTCCCCGCGAAGTGGATGGTGCCGGCCAGGTAGCCGCAGCCCAGGGCGATGGAGCGCACCGCCAGCATCAGCGGCCCGATGAGGGCTAGCCCCCAGGAGCGCCGGGCCAGCTTGGCCTCAAAGGGCAGGGTGGTGGCCAGGAAAAGCAGGAGCAGCAGCCCCAGGACCCACCACGTCCAGGCCAGGGGGGCCCAGAAGAGCCCAGCCACCCCCAAGGGCAGCAGCCCCAGGATCCCCGCCCAGAGCAGCATCTGGAGTTTCAGCACCTGGGGCGTGTGGCTGTCCTGGACCATGCGCTCCGGGTGCCAGCGGATGAGCAGGGCCTTCCAGAAGCCGATGTAGAACTTGCGGCGGAAATAGTCGGCCAGGCTGCTGTCGTGGAGGTGCTTGACCTGGGCCTGGGGCGCGAAGACCAGGCGGTAGCCCTTCTCCGCCAGGCGAAAGCTCAGCTCCTGGTCCTCCACGCTGGCCGTGGTGAAGGTGGGATCGAAGCCGCCGTTCTCGCAGAAGATGTCCCGGCGATAGGCCGCGGAGTAGGTGTCGATGAAGTCGATGCGCTCCTGGCCCCGCATGCGGTCGTAGCGGTCCTCGTACTCGGCCTGGACGAAACGGGGCACCAGGCCGGTCTGGTCCGTCAGGTAGGTGCCCTTGGCCCCCACCACGTCCGGCTCCTGGAAGGCCTGGAGCAAGGCCTGGGCCCAGTGAGGCGCGGGGGCGCAGTCGGCGTCGGTGAAGAGGATGAGCGGACCTTGGGCCACCTGGGCGCCGTGGTTGCGGGCCGCGGCCGGCCCCGCGTTCTCCTGGCGGAGCAGCCGGGCCTGGAGGTGAGGATGTCGCTCCATCCAGGCCCTCACCTGCTGGGCCGTGCCGTCCGTGGAGCCGTCGTCCACCACGATGATCTCGTACTGGCTCGGGGGCAAGGTCTGCTCCGCCAGGGCGTCCAGGCAGCGGTCCATGAGATGGGCGCCGTTGTAGACCGGCACGATGACGGAGCAGGCGATGGCAGAAGGGTGGGAAGGGTGGCGACTGCCCTGGGACATACGGAGGATCTCGTTATCTGGCAATGCCGAGGAACTGGGCCACGGCGATGATGCGGTGGGTGGTGGTGAAGTCCGGCCAGCCGGTGACCAGGGTCAGCTGAGGCGTGGCGGTGGGCCCCATGAACTGGGCGGCCAGGGCGGTCTCCTGGGCCAGGTCGTTGGAGATGGGCAGGGGATCCGTCACCTGACTGACCTGGTAGACGAACTCCCGGCCCTCCGCGTCGGTGACCAGGATGTGCTGCCCCGGCTTCAGCTGGCCCTGGGCCAGGGGGGCGAAGACCGCGGCGCCCAGGAGCTGGTGGCCGGAGATGACCAGGTTGCCGGCCCCGCCTGGCCCCACGCTGTTGGGATGCCAGCCCGCGCTCTCTGCAGGGACGTTCCACTGGGTGGTGCGTTCGCCCCCCACCTCCACGATGCGCCAGCCCATGGCCGTGACCGGGACGGTGCGATCCAGCTCCACGAAGCGCAGGCTCACCGGCGGGGAGGTCTGCTCCGGGGACAAGGGGTCCATGGCCTGGTAGGCCACCGGCGGCTCGGGCGTGGACGCGGGCGGGGCTGGGGTTTCCCCGCTGGGCTGGGCGGGCGCGGACGTGGGAGTGGCGGTGGGCAGGGCCAGAGGCGTGGGGGTGGGGGGCTCCTCCGAGCGGGAGCGGCCGCAGGCGCTCAGCAGCAGGGCCAGGGTCAGCAGCAGGAGCCCTGGCCACATCCATCCTTTGCGCACCTCTCCTCTGCCCATGGGCCCATCCCCTCCGCTCTCGCGCCAGCGCGCCCCAGAAAACATCCTGGCAGAAAATCCTGGCAGAAAAACGCCAACAGAACACACAAACAGAAAACACTTGACGGAAACAGAGCGCCAAGCGCAAGCATTGTAACGAATCCACCCCCTTTCCGCAAACCGGATCCGGTCGGTCATCCCTCGCGGTCACCGTTTTGATCGCTGCTTGAGCGCCGCTTGATCACCCACCTTTTGGCCGCCGCCTTCGGCCCTGTGCTATAATGGACCCCTGACGACCATGGTTCGGTCCTCTCGAACCATCCTCCCGGCCCTCTCCAGCCGGGGGTTCCCCGCCCAAGGAGCATCCCATGCCTGCACCGAAGACCCTTGCCCTGTTGGTCGGCATTGACCGCTACCGCAACACCCGGGAAGCCCCTCACCTGCGGGGCTGCGTGGCCGACGCGGAGGCCATGCGCGCCCTCCTGGTGGACCGGTTGGGCGTGCCCGCGGAGAACGTGCGCCTCCTCACCGCACGCATGGACGCCCAGGAGTCTCCGGAGGAGCTGGCCACCCGGGAGAACATCATCAAGGGCTGGCAGGAGCACCTGGGGCAGGCCGGTCCCGGGGACCAGGTCTTCTTCCACTACAGCGGGCACGGCGCCCAGGCCCGGAGCAACGACCCCACGGAGCTGGACGGCTACGACGAGACCATCGTCCCCCACGACAGCCGCACCCCGGGCGTCTACGACCTGCTGGACAAGGAGCTGGGCGCGCTGATCCGCCAGGTGGAGGCCAAGGGCGCGTCGGTGACGGTGGTCCTGGACTGCTGCCACTCCGGGAGCGGCACCCGAGCCGCCGGAGAGCCGGACGAGAGCCGTCCCCGAGCCCGGCGAGGCAAGGCCGACGAACGGGAGCGCCCGCCCGAGACTGTCCTGGTCGGCGCGTCCGCGCCCCAGGCCAGCACCCGGGCCCTGCGCCGCCCCAGCGGGTGGACCCTGCCCGGGGGCGGTCACGTGCTCCTGGCCGGCTGCCGGGACGAGGAGCTGAGCTACGAGTACCGGGACCCCCAGACGGGCCAATGGCACGGGGCCACCACCTACTTCCTGGTCAAGGCCCTGAACAACTACCGGCCAGGCATGACCTGGAGCCAGGTCCACGACTTCGTCTACACCAACGTGCACGCGGTCTATCCCCAGCAGTCCCCCCAGCTGGAAGGGCCAGAGAACCGCCAGGTCCTGGGTGGCCTGGCCGGGCCCAGCCGGCCTCACCTGCTGGTCCTGGAGGTGGAGGAGGGGCCGGACGGGATCTTCGTCAAGGTGAACGGCGGCGCGGCCCTGGGCTTGACCCCGGAGAGCCAGGTGGCCATCCACCCGCCGGGCAGCGACCTGCAGGGCCCGCCCCAGGCCACGGGCAGGGTGGTGGAATCCAAGGTGGACCACGCCTGGGCCCGGCTGGAGGAGATGAGCGCCCCGCCCGGGACGGCCATCCAGCCCGGCAGCCCGGTGACGGTCACCGCGCTGGGCTACGAGGCCCTCACCTACCCCGTGGCCGTGGACGACCCCCTGGTCCAGCGGGCTATCCAGAGCCCGGAGCAAGGGAGGCCCTCCCCCTTCCTGGAGATCGTCCCGGCGGACGAGCCCGGCGCCATCTTCCGGGTGGATGTCCAGGAGGATCGGTACCGGGTCCTGGACAGCGACGGGGTGCAGATCCTGGTGGAGACGCCTCCCCGCAACCTGGAGGGGGCAGCCAAGGTGGCCCGAAGCCTGGAGCACCTGGCCGTCTTCCGCAACGTGCAGCGCCTGCGCAACCCCGCCCCCATCCCAGTGCTGGAGGGCGCGGTGAGCATCGAGGCGGTGAGCTACACCAAGATCGGCCGCAGCGGACGCCCCTACGATCCCCAGGATCTGCGGGAGGCCGGCCACGAGGCGGTGCTTCCCCCGGGCCGCAAGCTCCACGTGACCATCCGCAACAACACCACGGAGACCCTCTATTTCTCGGTCTTCAACCTGAGCGCCAACTTCGGCATCTTCCGCCTCTACCCAGAGACCGCGCCTTACGCCACTGTGGCTGGAGGCAAGGCCATCCAGCTCGTGGGCCTGGAACCGGAGGTGAACAACCCCTTCGCCTCCCGCAGCACGGAGATCATCAAGGTCTTCGCCACCCGCCAGCCCATTGACTTCGACGTGCTCCAGATGCCGGAACTGAACGAGCCCCAGCCAGTGGCCCGCACCCGAGCCAGCGGCCCCCTGGCCGAGCTGCTCAACGGCATCCGCCACGACGGCAGCCGCACCCGCCGCCTGGTGGTGCGCCAGGACAACGTCCACAACCAGTGGATCACCGAGCAGCTGGAGATCACCGTCCTGAACCAGCACACCCGCCGCCAGCTCACCCCCGGGGAGACCCAGGTGGAGCTGGGCACGCCCCTGGCGATCACCCTGGAGAAGCCAGCAGACTTCCAGGGATCCCTGGTCCTGAGCAGCCTGGGCCAGGCCAGCCGGGGCCCGGACGTGGCGCAGCCCCCGGCCCTGCCCCCAGGCCTGGAGAGCCCGGAAGCCCAGGCGCTCTTCCAGCCCCTGGCCCTGGGACCGGGAAGCCGATCCCTGGGCGCGGATCCCGCGGTGGTGGCCATCCAGGGGGAGCCGGACCAGCTGGCCAGCGTCTCCCCGGAGGCGCCCCTGCGCCTGGAGCTGAGCCTGCCCGACGAGCCCGGACTGGCCGGGGTGCTGCCCGTAGCCTTCGACGGCCAGTTCTATCACCTGGTGGGGCAGGTGGACGCCCCCAGCGCCCGCGCCACAGCCGAGGAGGGCCAGCGCCGTCTGGCTGTGAGCATCCAGCACCTGCCCCCGCCCCAGGACCAGCCCCGGGATCAGGCCGCCGGACAGGCGAACGGCCCGGAGGAGGCGGAAAGCCGGGACCTGAAGCGCACCGTGCGCCTCTTCCTCTACAAGGTCTTCCGCCGGGAGCTGCCCCCGGACACGGGCCTGCGTCGGGCCTTCCTGGACCAGGCGGGCGAGCCGGTCTACGCGCCGGTGCGGCCCGAGGATCTGGCCCAGGCCCAGCGGGTGGCCCTGCTGGTCCACGGCTTCAGCAGCAGCACCGAGTGGCAGGTGCGCAACGCCTGGCCCCGCTTCCAGGAGCTGGGCGGCTACGATCTCTGCCTCACCTTCGACTACGAGACCTTCCACACCTCCCTACGGGAGAACGGCCGCATCCTCTCCCAGGCCCTCCAGTTCGTGGGCTTCGGCCCGGACGACGGATGGACCCTGGATGTCTTCTGCCACAGCATGGGCACCGGGGTGGTGCGGGCCGCGGTGGAGCTGGCTGGAGCCCACGCCTTCGTGGATCGGGTCTTCATGGCCGGCGCGCCCAACAACGGCACGCCCCTGGCCAAGGGCAAGGACATCCTGGTCTGGCTGGGCACCATCGGGCTGAACCAGGGAGGACTGGTCCCGCCGGCGCTGATCGCCAGCTGGGTCCTGAAACAGATCGGGGATGCGGCGGCAGGGGTGGACGACCTGGTCCCGGACTCGGAGTTCTACCGGGAGCTGAACAGCGAGAGCGCGCCCCTGGACGTGCCCTACTACGTGCAGATCGGCACCAATCAGGCCGCGGACGCCCCTCTGGACTGGCGCAAGCTCTTCAGCACCGCGGGGCTGATCAAGGTGGCGGACCAGGGGCTGGACCTGGTCCTGGGTGGGCAGAACGATCTGCTGGTGAGCGTGGAGAGCGCCCGGGCTGTGCGGCACGGTCACTGGCCGAAGCTGCAGGTGGCCGTGCTCAAGGGGCATCACTTCCAGTATTTCCGCACAGAGGAGAGCCTGAGCAAACTGAGAGAGTGGTTGACGTAACCCCGATTTTTCCCCCTTAGCACAGAGTAACGCACGAAGAAATTTTTCCTCCTTGCGCGAATCCCCGCCTCTGCCTATAATGGGCCCCACCCCTGGACTCCCCCGAGCGTTTCCCCCTGACCCGCCAGCCGAGCGCCCATTTTCCCACAACTTTTTCACGGATATTTTCACGTTCACCCTACTGGACAAAGGAGGTTTTTGCCCATGTGTGTCCCTGCCTGCACCCGCAAGATCGCCCAGGACCTGAGCCGCCGCGGCTTCCTCCGCAAAGCCGGGCTGGCCGCAGCAGGCCTGACCCTGGCCGGCTGCAGTCCGGTGGCCCCGCCCCCTCCTCGGGCCCAGAGCAAGCCCGCCGGGCCAGCCAGCCCGGCCATGGAGAGCGGCGTCATCAGTTTCAGCCGCGTCCTGGACCTGACCCACACCCTGACCACGGACTTCCCCACCTTCTCCGGCCAGCAGAACCTGGAGCTGGAGACCCTCTTCACCTTCGCGGACGACGGCTTCAACATGTACCGCTGGCTGCTGGTGGAGCACACCGCCACCCACATGGACGCCCCCTTCCACTTCTCCGACGGCATCTCCGCGGACCAGATCCCCGCGGACCAGCTCTTCGGCCCCCTGGTGAACATCGACATCCGGGCCAAGGCGGCGGAGAACCCGGACGCCCAGCTCACCCCGGACGACATCGCCGCCTGGGAGGCGGAGCACGGCCCCATCCCCGCCGGCGCCATCGTGGCCATGAACAGCGGCTGGGACCAGTACGCTACCTCGGACAAGTTCCGCAACGCGGACGACCAGGGGGTGATGCACTTCCCGGGCTTCCACATCGAGGCCATCGAGCTGCTGCTGACCGAGCGGGACGTGAAGGGCATCTTCGTGGACACCCTGAGCCTGGACTACGGCCAGTCCACGGATTTCGCGGTCCACTACCGCTGGCTGCCGGCCAACAAGTGGGGCATGGAGTGCGTGGCCAACCTGGGCGAGCTTCCGGCCAGCGGAGCCCACGTCATCGTGGGCGGGCCCAAGATCGCAGGGGCCACCGGCGGTCCCTCTCGGGTCTTCGCCCTCCTGTGAGGCCACGCGCCCGCCCGGTGAGGACGGCCAGGTCCCCGGCGGCCTGGCCGTTCTTCGCGCCTGGGCCTCCGTCTTGGGCACTTCCAGTCGGCCCTATTTTCCGTCGCGTTTTCCCTTGCTCGACATAACCCCCATGTGATATACTGGCCATGAACGTTTGTTCTCATTTCCCTCGAACAGAGCCATGGCCCGAAAGACCCGCAGACGCCGCAAGAAACAGAACAACCTCGCCTTCCTGACCGGCCTGCTCGGCTGGATCAGCCGGGGCGACGTGGTGGGGACCAGCCTGGTGCTGGTCTCCGTCTTCACCCTGCTCAGCCTGCTGACCGGCAGCCGAGGACGCCTCACCGGGGCCTGGATCGACCTGCTCCAGACCGCGACCGGCGTGGGCGTCTGGGCCGTGCCCCTGCTCACCGGGATCATCGGCCTCTGGATGGTCATCCGGGCCATCGAGCGCATGCCGGACCTGCCCTGGCAGCGCCCCCTGGGCCTCACCCTCCTCTTCCTGGCTCTCATCACCGGCGCGACCCTGGCCCAACCGGAGCCCACCCGCCTGGCCCTGGCCGAGGATGGCGGCGCAGGCGGCTGGCTGGGCTACATCCTGGCCACCTTCCTGGAATCCAGCCTGCGCAGCTGGGGCGCCTGGGCCGCGGTCACCTTCCTGGCCATCCTGGGCCTGGTCCTCCTCACGGACCGGCTCCTGCTGGACGCGGCCCAGGGCCTCTGGATGCGCCTGGGCGAGCTGCTGGAAGAGCAGCGGAGCGGCCGCTCTCCCCGGATCCAGCCCACCTTGCCCCTGCCCTCGGGCCAGCCAGCCTGGTGGAAGCGCATCCTCAGTCGTCGGCTGGCCTCCTCGGACGAGCCGCCTGTCATCGGCCGCCCGGCCACCGTCGCCCCCCGGGAGGCCAAGCCCAGGCCAGCTTCCAGCCCAGCCCAGGAGAAGCCCCAGCCCAGCCGAGCCCCGGCCACCGCGCCCGCGGAGAGCGCCACCCTCACCCCCCGCATCGTGGGGGGCGGCCAGAGCTGGCGTCTGCCCGATCTGGACCAGATCCTGGACTCCTGGGACCGCTACGTGGACAGCGACGAGCACATCCGCAACCAGGGCCGGCTCATCCAGGAGACCCTGGCCCTCTTCGGCGTGCCCGCGGATTTCGAGGGGGCCTACAAGGGGCCGGCCGTCACCCAGTACCTGATCAAGCCCGGCTACATCGAGCGCACGGTCAAAGGGGAGGTGAAGCGCACCAAGGTCAAGGTGAGTAAGATCGCCGCCCTGGCCAACGACCTGGCCCTGGCCCTGGCCGCGCCCAGCGTGCGCATCGAGGCGCCCATCCCCGGCACCAGCTACGTGGGGGTGGAGGTGCCCAACACCGAGAGCAACGTGGTGGGGCTGAAGGAGCTCATGCTCAGCGAGGACTTCCAGACCCTGAGCAAGAAGGGACGCCTGCCCATCGCCCTGGGCGAGGACGTGAAGGGGCAGCCGGTGCTGGCGGATCTGGCCCGCATGCCCCACCTCCTCATCGCCGGGGCCACCGGCTCGGGCAAGTCGGTCTGCGTCAACGCCATCATCTCCTGCCTCCTGCTCACCCACACGCCGGACGACCTGCGCCTGCTCCTCATCGACCCCAAGATGGTGGAGCTGAGCGTCTACGACGGCATCCCCCACCTGCTCAGCCCGGTGATCACCGAGGTGGACCGGGCCGCGGGGGTGCTCTTCTGGGCGGTGAAGGAGATGGAGCGCCGCTACCAGCTCCTGAACAAGGGCGGCGCCCGGGACCTGGCCCGCTACAACGCCCGGCTGCGCAAACAGGGGGAGAAGCCTCTGCCCTACATCGTCATCGTCGTGGACGAGATGGCGGATCTGATGATGGCCGCGCCGGAGGAGGTGGAGAAACACGTCTGCCGCCTGGCCCAGATGGCCCGAGCCGTGGGCATCCACCTGATCATCGCCACCCAGCGCCCCTCGGTGGACGTGATCACCGGCCTGATCAAGGCCAACTTCCCCGCCCGTATCGCCTTCGCGGTGACCAGCCAGGTGGACAGCCGGGTGATCCTGGACACCCCGGGCGCGGAGCGGCTCCTGGGCCGGGGGGACATGCTCTTCATGGCTCCGGACGCCAGCAAGCTGGAGCGCATCCAGGGAACCTTCGTCAGCGACGAGGAGATCCAGCGCCTGATCCACTACTGGAAGGGCATCCGCAGCCTGGAGACGCCCGCCCCGCCCCGGGAGGAGATC
>Ga0256841_1003746_pt1 | contig 11220 bp, 13 predicted proteins | sample 356308metaG_FD_185971 | JGI IMG/M metagenome (GOLD analysis project Ga0256841, IMG submission 185971) | Hydrothermal vent microbial communities from Mid Atlantic Ridge, Atlantic Ocean - 356-308 | ecosystem: Environmental > Aquatic > Marine > Hydrothermal vents | place: Atlantic Ocean: Mid...
CAGTGTGAATCTTCGTCCAAACCTTCGATGATCGGGCAACCATCCTCTGCTCCCCGGCAGAGATTGACCAACAGCGTCAGTTCTCTGCGGAGCAGTTCGAGCGACTCGATCTGGGCCTCGACCGAGCGCAGTTTCTGGTGTGTCAATTCACGCACCTGATCGCGGGCATGTTGCGGGTTGTCGCGCATCTCCAGCAACTGCGCGATTTCATCGAGCGAGAAATTCATCGACTTGGCCCGCTGGATGAACCGCAGGCGCGAGAGATCCTTGTCACTATACAGGCGGGCACCGCTTTGGCTCCGACCGATGGCCGGCAACAAACCGATTTTTTCATAGTAACGCAGCGTATCCGGGCCAATGCCCAACTGCCGCACCACCTCGCCGATTCGTATGGCACTCATGTCTGACCCAGCCGCTTTTCGAGCAATGCGCGCAATTTCTTTTGCGACGGTAGCGAAGTGCATACCAACTCACCTTCGATGGCGAGCGCCGGGGTGGACAAAACACCCAGGCGCACGGCGTAATCCATTTCCTCGAGAATATTCACCTCACGCCACTGAATCCTGCCTGCCCCGATCTGCATCGCAACGGCCCTGAGCCGCTCCTTGGCCTGACCGCATTTGCTGCAACCCGGCACAGTAAACACTTCCAGCCTGATCATAGGTGCCAGCGCAGACTGAGCAGATAACGGGTGGCATCCGCCGGGCCATTCAGATCCCGGACCAGCGCCCCTTCGAGCACCCAACGGTCGTGAATGGCTTGCAAACCCACGGTTGCCTGATGTACCACATCACCGCCTTGCGACCAGCGTCCCCCCAGCTCCACATCCAGATCCCATTCACGGGCGGGCGTGCCCCAGGCCGGGTAACGCGCGGGATCCAGCCGGTACTGCCAGGCCACATCGTAGCGAGCACGATCCGGACGATCCCCCGAACCGCCGATCCAGTCGATATCCAGATCCCACTCCTGCCGCTGACGATAAAACGTCGCCACTGCAGCCGCCCGCAAGGCAGCGCTGCGGTCGCTGTCCGTCGGCGCCAACAAGCCTGCCAGCAACCCCACGCGCCGCGTGCCCTGGCGGGAATCTTGCTGCGCCACGATCTGCCGCAGCAAGATCGACAGATCCCCGGCACGATCGGGGCCCGAGGGTGACAACCGATACGGCAACCCCAGCAACAGCGTTTGCCGTGCATTGAGCCCATACGCCAGATTGGCAACCACGGTATCGACATCGGCCGACGCATTTCGCTCGGCCAGCAGCCGGGCGACAGCCCCACCCTGCTCCACGGGCAACGCAACGAATGAACGTATCCCCATCGCAACGCTCGGCAAAGGGGCCAGTCCCGCCAGCAAAAAAAGGATGACGACGCGCCCAAACATCGTCAGTCACCATTTGTGATAGGAGTCACTATAGCCTTGCCGGGCGTAAACCCTGCCGAGGTAATCGCCTGGCGGATGGCCTCCATATCCGGCTCGGCGCCAGGCTTCATCACCAACCGCGCCTTTTTCTCATCGAGACTGACTGCCACCTCATCGACGCCCGGCAGCTTGCTCAACTTCTTCTGGGTGCCGTAGACACAGAACGGGCAAGTCATGCCGCTCACCTCGATTTCCACCCTCTGCGCGCCAGCCGCCAGCGCGGCGGTAGAGATCGCCAAAAGCAGCCCGGCAACGGACCCAAACAGGAACTTCAACATCTCGCTTCTCCTCAAATATCCAGCCACAGGCGCAACGGCAGCGCCAGATAGGCGGCAAAAAACCCGATCATCCAGATGACGACCGAACCCCAGTAAACCCGGCGGTTCCAGCGCTGAGCGAGACTGCAAGCCTCACGCAACCCCGGCTCGGCGGGGCAACTGCGGCCCGGCCGGTACAGCAACCAGCCCGACAACATCAACATCACCGCCGCAAAGCCGAACACCCAGGTCTTGTATTCACTCAGCGTCACCAGAAACGGAAAAGCATGGGTCACAGCCGCCACAGTCGCGCCCATGCCCAACGTCACGAATACGATCGGCAAGGCACAGCAAACCAGTGTGGTGCTCGACGTGAGCAACGTCGCCCAAACACTGATGCGATGGGCAGGCGACGAATCGTTCATGGCTTCCTCCAATTCAACCTACGAAGAAGCATAAAGCCTGGAGTCAACTCCAGGTCAAGAAAAGAATAAAGAAGGGGTCAGGCTTGCGTTATTGCGTTATGAGGCTGCCATCCATGGCGCTGGATTCCGGCATCCTGCCGGAAAGACGGAACGTCGCCGTCATCCCCGACCGACGGGGATCCAGTCACAGGGATGTGGACCGGTGGAGCCACCCTATGTGGCACCGGATTCCGGCATCCCGCCGGAATGACGGGATGAATGGTGTCAGTTTGCAGGGGAATCGCGGTCGGTCATGACAGATACAGGGCGTCCAGTTGTTGCTTTTCTTCTTCGCTGAGATTGCCATGTGTGCTGACGATAATCGCTGCTTCGGAAGGTTTCAGATCGAAATGCATTTGCAGTTGTTCAACGCTGGCACCCTCGCGCGCCTGGCGAATCGCCTGCGAGATCCGGGTATCGTCATCGACTTGAGGGATCTGCAACAGTGTTGCCTGGCGGCGCGCCGTTTCCAGTTCGTTCTCCAGCCGCCGCGTGGTGTCTTCGAGCTGCCGCAACCGTTCATGACTGCCGCGCAGCGCCTTGCGCATCAACAGCTGATCCTGACGGAACAGGTAGAGAAAATAGCCGCAGACAGTCAGCGCCGCGAGCAGCAGGGTGAGAAAAACGGCGATTACGATGGCTGAGATCATCATGCGTTGCTCAATTCGTCGATGCGGGCACGCAGCCGCGCCACTGCCTGGCCGTGAATCTGGCTGACACGGGATTCGCTGACTTCCAGTACCGCACCGATCTCCTTCAGGTTCAGTTCCTCATCATAATACAGCGACATGACCAGTTTCTCCCGTTCCGGCAGTTCATCGATGGCCTGGATCAGCAAGCGGTTGAGATCATGTTCATGAGCGACTTCTTCCGGCTGCATCGCTGACGATTCGACTTCGCTGAATTCCTCGCCTTCGACTTCGCTCAGCTCTTCCGCGCTCAGGAGTTTGACCGAAGCGATATCGTGGGCAATTTTATGATACTCGTCCAGTGGCACCCCCAACTCGGCGGCAATTTCCCGGTCACTCGGCGCTCGCATCAGCTTCGCCTGGGCACGACCGATGGCGGCCGCGACATCGCGCATCTGTCGGGCAGTGGAGCGTGGCGTCCAGTCCGACCCGCGCAGCTCATCGATCATTGCGCCCCGGATTCGCGTGCCTGCCCAGGTCTCGAATTTCGCGCCCTTGCCTGCTTCGAAAGATTTGGCGGCATTGAGCAGACCGATCATACCCGCCTGGATCAGATCATCGAGCTGCACGGAAGCCGGCAGTTTGCCTTGCAGATGTAAGGCAATCTTTTTCACCAACGGAGCGTAACGGATCAGAACATCCTGATCCTCGGAATAGTGCATAGCCAGCATCGACACCTACCTGTCAGGCAACGCTCGCCTGGCGAACCAGCCGATCGAAGAAAAACTCCATCCCGCCTCGTGGCGCGGTTGGAGGCTGCCAGCGGGCGATGCGTTCCGCCACCATATTGAGCGCATGTACCGACGGACACTGCGGGTAAAGCTCATACACCAGCTTCTGCCGGCAATTGGCCTGGTGGAGGTATTTGTCCTGTGGCACCGAACCGAGGTAATTGATTTCGATATTGAGAAAACGATCGGTGGTATCGAGCAGACGCTGGTAGAGCAGAAAACCATCCGCGCTGTTGCCGTCCCGGTTGGTGAGCACATGGAATTTCTTGACACCATGACGGCTGGCCAGCACCTTGATCAGACCGTAACTGTCGGTCAGCGAGGCAGGCTCATCACTGAGCACCACCAATACCTCACCCGCCGCCTGACAGAAATTCAATACACTGCTGTTGATGCCGGCAGCCGTATCGACCAACAGGATATCGATATCACTTTTCAGCTCGTTGAAGGCATTGATCAGCCCGGCGTGTTCGCGCGAATCCAGATCTGCCATCTCCTGCAAACCGGAACTGGCCGGCACGATCAGGATATCGTCGGGGCCGCGAACGATCACATCCTCCAGCGTACAATCACCTTTCAGGACATGCGACAGGTTAAAACGTGGCTTGAGCCCAAGCAGTACATCGACGTTGGCCAGTCCAAGGTCGGCATCCAGCAGCATCACCGAACGATTCTGGCGACGCAGCGCAGCAGCCAGGTTGACTGAAATACTGGTCTTCCCGACACCGCCTTTACCGCTGGTCACGGCAATGGCCAATGTCGATCCTGGTGGCGTGAAAATATTGTCGGCACTTTTCATGATTGCTGAAAATAATTGGATTGCGCTGAAACGGATGGCGACTCGGCATCCCGGAACATATCCATGCCAGCTTGCGCCTTGAGCAGAGACACAGCCTTCTCCACCCATTGACGCTGGCTGGCGACATGCAACGCTGAAGTGATTTTTTGTGCTTCGGTCCAATACGACAGCGGGAACCGGTTGTTGATGGCGGCACTCAATATCTCACCGAGATTGGCCGCCTCATCCACCTTGGTGACGATACCGCCAGTGATCTGGTCACGAGGCAATGCGGAAACGATTCGGTCCAGTGTCTGATACTGGGCCGTCGCCGGCAGCACCAGGTAGTGCTGAAGGTTTGGCACATCCAGCGCCAGGGTTGGCAACTCCTCCTGGTGACGAAGATGCTTCTGCGTCAGGCCAGCGGTATCGACCAGCACCAAAGCCTTGTCCTGCACGGCGGTGATGATCTCGCGCACCTGACTGTCATCGGTGGCGCGGATCACTGGAATGCTGAGCAATCGCCCATAGGCGCTCAACTGTTCATGCGCACCGATACGGCTCGTATCGGTGCTCACCATCACGATATCGCGGGTATCACGCTGCCGGGAGAACTGCAATGCCATCTTGGCGATCGAAGTGGTTTTCCCCGCACCAGGCGGACCGATGAAAACACAGACACCCCCCTGCTTGGTGATCTTGTCACCGGTCACGCGAATCTGACGCGCCAACACCCGAAGTGCATCCCGAGTAGCCACCTGGGGCGCTACCGAATCGATATTTTTCAGCGACGCCACCAGCCTGGCCGCCAATTGCTCGCTCAGGCCCAGCTCGGTCATGCGCGTGAGCACCGTGGCGCGCGCCGGACTGTTTTGTGCCCAAAGTCCCATATGCATACTGCTGAACTGGTTTTCCATCATGCCACGCAGGCGGGCCAGTTCTTCACGCATGATATGGATTTCATGCTGTTCGCTGGAGGTGGATTCCTCCGCTCTGCCTTTCGCCGGAGCAACGGCTGGCTCAGCCTTCTCCACCGCAGTATCACTGCGGGCCTTCAGTGATGATTTGGCCCGCGCCACCGCCGCCGCGAAACCGCCAGACTTTTCAGGCTTGTTATAGGGTGGAGACGGCTCATCTGCGCCTTGGGCCACCGGATTGGTCAGCGTTGGCGGCTCTTGTTCAGAGATGGCCTGATCGGTGCTGTCGGGCGCGCCAATGCCTGTATAGGGACGCGCAAAGGCATCCGGCAGCTCGCTGGGCTCGGCGGTAACGGGTTCGGCAGGCGCCGATTCGGAAACAGTCGTCTCTCCCCGGGCCGGCTCTGGTGGTGGTTCGGCAGTCACAGCCGGCGGCGGTGAAGCGGTTTCCACCGCGCTGGCATCGACGACTGCCTGATCGGCCTGGCCGAACAACATCTCGTCACTGCCATCGGCGGCGATGATCTCGACACCATCCGGAACCTGGCGATTACTGAGGATCAGCGCATCCTCGCCGAAGACTTCCTTGACCTGGCGCATCGCGACTCGCGAGTCCGGCCCGATAAAGCGTTTTATTTTCATTCAGTCGTCCCTAACACGTATTGAATCCGGACAAAGCAGACCGAGGTGGCTTTCGATGTCGACGGCGCGGCCTGCGCTCGCTCCCCGCGCGTACCGGCTTGGGCATCCCGCCCCTGCGCCTGTTGCGATCTTATCCCTGACCGCGGAAGACATCCCTGTCTCCCCGACATTCAAAAGCCATCCCGGCCTGCCTCGTGCACGAACCTGGCCAACGGTGCCACTCAAGCCGCCGCATGTGCCAGTTCCGGCTCCTGTTGTGGCCCACCAATGCTGGCAACCACTTGCAACTGCTTGTTCTCGGCAATCTCGTTATATGCCAGCACTTTCAAGCGAGGCAGTGCCGTCCGCAGCATTCGCGCCAGCCAGGGCCGCAGTGGCGAAGACACCAGCAGCACCGAGGGTTGATTGTTCAATTCCTGGCGCTGGCAGGCCTCTGTCAGCGCCTGGTTGATCCGCTCGGCCAGCGACGGTTCGATGATCAAACCGTCACCCTGGCTGTTCTCCAAAGACTGAAGCAAAAGCTGTTCCAACTCTGGCGCCAGCGTGATGACCGGCAATTCCTTCTCCAAGCCACTGATTTGCTGGGTAATCAGGCGACGCAGCCCAACACGCACCGCCGCCGTCAGGGTGTCAGCATCCTGACTGTTGACAGCTTGTTCCGCCAGCGTTTCGGCGATCTGGCGCAAATCGCGGATCGGAATACCTTCCGCCAGCAGGTTCTGCAACACCCTGACCACGGTCGCCAGCGGCAGCGCCTTGGGTACCAGATCCTCAACCAGTTTCGGTGACTGCAACTTGAGTTTCTCGAGCAGTTTCTCCACTTCCTCATGGCCCAGCAGATCGGCGGCATGTTCGAGCAAAATCTTGTTGAGATGGGTGGCAATCACGGTACTGGCATCCACCACGGTATATCCCTGCATCTGGGCATGATCGCGTTGTGCCGGCTCGATCCAGACAGCGTCCATGCCGAAGGCGGGATCGACCGTTGCGATGCCCTGCAATGAACCTTCGGCAGAACCGGGATTGATCGCCAGTTCACGATCGGCATGGATCTCACCCACTCCCTCGACGACGCCATGCAACAGGATTCGATATCCGCCGGGCGGCAGATCGAGATTGTCGCGAATGTGCACCGGCTGAATAAGAAAACCCAAATGCTCGGACAACTTGCGACGTACCCCTTTGATACGTGCCAGAATGCCGCCTTCGCCCTCACCGTCCACCAGCGGAATCAGCTTGTAGCCAATCTCCATGCCAAGCACATCGACTGGTTTGACATCATCCCAACTCAAGTCCCGCTCCTCGACAGGCGTCTCCGGCGCCGCCTCGACCGGCTGTGTCTGTGCCGACTTGCGGTTTTTGACGATCCACCACACGCCCGCGCCGCAAGCAGAAGCCAGCATCAGAAAAACGACATTGGGCATACCCGGAATGATGCCCAACAGACCGAGAATCCCGCCGGTCACCATCAAACTGCGCGGATCGGAGAACACCTGCCGGGAAATCTGCTGCCCCATATCCTCGGAACTGGAGACCCGGGTCACAATGACCGCCGCGGCCGTGGACAGCAGCAGTGAAGGCAACTGCGCCACCAGACCATCGCCAATGGTCAGCAAGGTGTAATTATGAACAGCATCGGGAAAAGCCATGCCGTGCTGCCCGACACCGATCGCCAGTCCACCGATGATATTGATGAACAGAATCAAAATCCCCGCCACCGCATCACCGCGGACGAATTTCGAGGCACCATCCATGGCGCCATAGAAATCGGCTTCCTGCGCAATCTCCTTGCGTCGCGCACCAGCCTCTTCCTGAGTCAGCAAGCCGGCGTTCATGTCGGCATCGACCGCCATCTGCTTGCCAGGCAAGGCATCCAGTGTAAACCGGGCACTGACTTCGGAAACCCGGCCCGCGCCCTTGGTGACCACCACGAAATTGATGATCACCAGAATCGCGAACACCACCAGCCCCACGGCATAGTTGCCGCCGGCGACGAACTCACCGAACGATTCGATCACCGCGCCCGCCGCACTCGTTCCGGTGTGTCCTTCGAGCAATACCACCCGGGTGGAAGCAATATTCAACCCCAGGCGCAACATCGTCGCCACCAGCAGGATGGTGGGAAACGAGGAAAAATCCAGTGGCCGCAACGCATAGATGGCCGCCAGCAGCACCACCAGCGACAAGGCGATATTGAAGGTGAACAACAAATCGAGCACGAACGGCGGCAACGGCACCACCAGCATGCCGAGCATGACGATCAGCAATGCCGGCGCCGCCAACCCATTTTTCGTCATTTCCTTCAAAGTATGTGCAAATCCTGTGCGCCCCATGGGGTTCTCCCTGCTAGCGATCAAACCTTGTGTTCTTGCGATTCAGTTCGAGAAACTCGCGTGGAATCTCGAGATCATCCGGTGCAACCACCGCGCCCGGCCCATGCAACTTGATCTGGAAGACATAGGCCAGCACCTTGGCGATCGCGACATACAAACCTTCCGGCACCATCTGATCGACTTCGGTGGAATAATAGAGCGCCCGCGCCAGTGGCGGCGCCGAAAATACCGGCACATCATGCGCCTTGGCGATCTCCCGAATCTTGAGCGCCAGATGTTCCACACCCTTGGCGACCACACGCGGCGCCCGCTCGTCGCCTTCGTTGTATTTGAGCGCGACGGAATAATGCGTCGGGTTGACGATGACGACATCGGCATCCGGCACCGCCTCCAGCATCCGCCGCTGCGCCATCTCACGCTGTACGGCCCGGATGCGGCCCTTGACCTCCGGATTACCTTCGGTCTGCTTGTTCTCGTCGCGCACTTCCTGGCGACTCATCTTCAGCTTGTTGCGATGATTCCAGAGCTGATACGGCACATCGATCGCCGCAATCAGCACCAATGCTGCCGCCAGTGCGAAAAATTCAACGAAGAATATCCAGGCGCCATGCACCAACCCTTGTGACACCGGTTCCAGCCCGAGGCCGATCAGCTCGTTTCGGTAGGAGTAGAGCACGGCCGCTGCAACCACGCCCAGCAGTATGAACTTGAGCAATGCCTTGGCCAGCTCCATCAAACCGTTCGGCCCGAAAACCCGTTTCATGCCACTGAGCGGATTGAGTTTGCTCAGCTTGGGCGCCATCGCCTGAGGACTGAAGCTCCAACCCCCCACCGCAATCGGCCCGACGAAGACAGAAACGAACATCAAGGCGAAAAAAGGCGCCAGCAACGCCAGCGATGCGGTGGCGTTGACCGCGATAGCCTCGAGTATTTTCGCCGGGTCGAACATCCAGGCCCTGGAGATCACAAAATCCGATTTGAACAGCTTCAGAATGCGGCCCACCATGAAATCGCCCAGCAATACGAATCCCAGCGAACCAAAGAACAGCGATATCATCGTATTCAGCTCGCGCGAGCGGGCGATCTGGCCTTTCTCGCGCGCTTCCCGCAGCCGTTTCGCCGTTGGCTGTTCGGTACGATCCTGAGATGAAGTTTCGCCTGCCATCGCCAACCCGCCTCAATGCAGCAGTGAATCGATCCGTTCCAGCGAGGTATTCAGCAATGCATCGAATACCGGTAACAGATTGGGAATCGTCAGCACCAACGCCACGAAACCCACCATCATGGTCATCGGAAAACCGATCGAAAAAATATTCAGCTGTGGCGCCGAACGGGTCATCACTCCCATCACCAGGTTGGAGATCAATACCGCCACGATGGCTGGCAGCGCAATCGACAAGGCGCCGGAGAACATGATCGCGGCCCACTGCAGAATGTGCCAGATCCCCTTGGTGGTAATGCCTGCGCCCGCCACCGGCAAATACTCGAAACTGGCGGCCACCGTCGAGATCAGCGCGAGATGACCGTTGAGGCTGAGAAACAGCAGGCTGGCAGTGATCGCCAGAAATTGGCTGACAATGGGAACCTGAACGCCATTGTTCGGATCCGAGATCAGGGAAAAACCCAGCCCCATCGACATGGCGATGGAGTGCCCGGCGATATTCACCGCCGCGAATACCAGCAAGAGGATGAAACCCATCGACAGACCAATCAGTATCTGCTGCGCGGTGATATAAACGCCCGGCGCCGACCAGGGCGTGACCGCAGGCACCTCCTGGCTCGCGGGCATGACGGCAATCGTCAGCAATACCGCGAGTACCACTTTGACGGGCGCCGGAATATTACGGCCTCCAATGACCGGCGTGATCGCCAGCATCGACGACACCCTCACCAGCGGCCAGAAGAACTTTCCCAGCCAGGCGGTGATATCGGCAGTGGAGAGCACCAACGGTTGCATGGCAATCGTCCGTCAGCCAATCAAACCAGGGATTTCCTGGATCAGGTTCTGGGTGAACGAAATCAGTTTGCCGAGCAGCCAGTGCCCCGTCATGAAAAGCACCACCACCAGACCGAGCAGCTTGGGAATGAAGCTGAGCGTCATTTCGTTGATCTGGGTGGCCGCCTGAAACATGCCAACCACCAATCCGATCGCCAACGCCGCACCCAGCAAGGGCGCCGACAGCAGCACGGTCAGCATCAGCGCATCCTGCGCCAGGCTGATGACGGTTTCCGGCGTCATGAGTAGAAACTCCCTGCCAACGTTCCCATCACCAGCGCCCAGCCATCCACCAGCACGAACAACATCAGTTTGAACGGCATGGAAATGATCATTGGCGACAACATCATCATACCCATGGACATCAATACACTGGCAACTACCAGGTCGATCACCAAAAACGGAATGAACAACAGAAAACCAATCTGAAACGCCGTCTTCAGTTCACTGGTGAGGAATGACGGCATCAGCACCAGCAAGGAGACATCCTCGGGCGAATCGATCTTCGATTTTCCCGACAGATTGAGAAACAGCGCCAGATCATCTTCGCGCGTCTGGTGGAGCATGAAATCGCGAACCGGCGATTCCGCGCGGGCCAGCGCCTCGGTCATGCTGATCTGATCGTCCATATAGGGCGAAATGGCATTGTCATAGACCTTCCCAATCACCGGCTGCATGACGAACAACGTCAGAAACAGTGCCAGTCCAATCAGAATCTGATTCGAGGGTGTCTGCTGCGTCCCCAGCGCGGTGCGAAGAATGGCGAGCACAACCACGATTCGGGTGAAAGATGTCATGGTCAGCAGCAGTGTCGGCAACAGCGTCAAGGCTGTCATCAGAAACAGCGCCTGCATGCTCAACGTGTATGTTTCACCACCATTGGGACCTGCCTGAACCGAAACCGCGGGCAGTCCCGGTGCCGCTGAGGACACAGCGGGCAGCAACAACAGCAACATCAGGCCCAACGACCCAACCCGGCGTACAAGCAACCGTT
>Ga0256841_1003747_pt1 | contig 11219 bp, 10 predicted proteins | sample 356308metaG_FD_185971 | JGI IMG/M metagenome (GOLD analysis project Ga0256841, IMG submission 185971) | Hydrothermal vent microbial communities from Mid Atlantic Ridge, Atlantic Ocean - 356-308 | ecosystem: Environmental > Aquatic > Marine > Hydrothermal vents | place: Atlantic Ocean: Mid...
GGGCCGCGGTGAGGCGGGCGGCCAGGGCGTCCAGATCCGCCACCCGGAAGGCGGGATGGGCCTTGCGGGCCGGGACGAAATCCGGCTGCACGCCCAGGTGCACCTCGGTTCCTGGTGCCGCGAACCAGCAGCCGCCTCGGGTCGCCAGAGGCGCTGGCTTGGGGATCTCCGCCAGGCCCAGGAGCTGGCCATAGAAGCGGCGGGCCTCCCCTTCCCCGCCTGGGGGCATGGCCAGTTGCACATGATCCAGGCCGGTGACCGTCACGCCGGGCCTCCTTCCCGGGCCGTGCCAGCCCATCTCTCCCGCAGCTTGGCCAGGATGGGGATGCTGGCCAGCTGGTCCGGCCGCACCCGGGCCCAGTCCAGCCCCGTGGGCCGGGGAAAGGGGGTGTGGGTCTCGATGACCTCGTCCGGGGTGACGATCCAGTCCAGGGGCCAGTCGTGGGGCTCCAGGGGCGCCTCCCCATCGTCCACCAGCTGCAGGGGATGCACCGTGGTGACGATGGGGGTCTCGGGCCCCACCAGGCCGAACTCCCGCAGGATGCCCAGCTCCAGGTCGGCGAAACCGGCCCCCTTGCCCGTGCGTCCCCCGGATCGGGTCACAGCCACGCAGCCCGTCACCACCAGGTCGATGGGCCGCATCTCCTCGAAGGCCACCGGACGTCCGTGGGCCAGCGCGCCCTGGGCCGTGGCGGCCTCGGCCAGGTCCACGCCCCGCTCCGCCAGCTCCTGGGGCAGGAGCTCCACGAAGCAGCGTTCGCTGACGAGCCGGGGCACGGCCATGTAGAGGCGCTTCCCCTGCTGGAGGGCCCGCAGGCGCACAGGGATCTGGGGCGTGTCCGGGTTGCACTTGATGACCTGGGCCCGCTGCCAGATGGGCAGGGCGGCCAAGCGGTCCGCGGCCTCCTCCGCGCCTCGGAAGGCGGGGATGTGGCCGAAGGGCTCCCGCCAGACCGAGTCGGTCTCCTTGAGCTGGCTCCAGATCCGCTCCCGCAGGGCGTCCTTGCCCTGGTGGCGGCCCTGCCAGGCGCTTCCGTGGTGGGTGGTCATGGCTTGGCTCCTCTTCCCTCCGTGTGGTGGGGCATGGAAAAAGGGTGCACGGATGTGCACCCCGGTCAACTCTCGGTTCTTGGGCCTCTGCAGCCGGAAGCGGCGTCAGCGGGGCGGGTGCATGGGCATGACCACATGCAGGAACTCCTCGGCGCCCATGCCTACTGGGCGGATGGCGCCGGGCCGGGTGGGCTGGGTCGTCTCCAGGACCACCTGGGGCCGGTCGATCTGGCTGAGCACATCGATGAGGTAGCGGGCGTTGAAGGCGATGTCCAGCTCGTCCCCTTCCACCATGGCGTCCAGCTCGTTGACGTTGTCCCCCATCTCCGCGCTGGTGGCGATGAGCTGCACCGCGCCAGGATTCTCTCCGTTGGTGGGGATCACCTTCAGGCGCACGATGTTGGCGTTGTCCCGGGCGAAGAGGTGGGCCACCCGCACGGCTTTCAGCAGCTCCTGGGTGTCCACCACGGTGCGGGTCTGGTAGCTCTTGGGGATGATGGCCCGGTAGTCCGGGAAGCGAGCGTCGATGAGCTGGCTCACGATGTCCACCTTGTGGAAAGCGCCTCGGGCCTGGTTTCCTTTGCCCTGCACCCGGAAGAGGATCTGGTTCCGGGCCTGGGTCACCGTGACCTGAACCGGCTGCTCGTCGTCCGCGTCGGCCAGGACCCGAGCCAGCTCGCCCAGGCTGCGGGCCGGGACGATGACGGTGATCTCCTCCTGGAAGGGCTGGTCCAGCTCCACGCTGCGCACGCTCAGGCGATAACCGTCCGTGGCGGCCATGGTCAGGCGATCCCCCTTGAAGGCCACCTCCACGCCGGTGAGGGTGGGTCGGCTCTCGTCGGTGGCCGCGGCGAAGATCACCTGGTCGATCATCTTGCGCAGGCCGGTGGTCTCCAGGGCGATGGTGCTGCCCTCCAGCCCCTCCGCGGTCTCCTCCGGGCCGCTGCCGTTGTCCACGGTGGGGATGATGGGGAACTCCGCGGCGTCGATGCCCTTGATGTTGGCGTCGTAGCGGGCGCACTGGAGGTGCAGGGTCTGGGTGCGGACGGCCAGCTCCAGGTCGATCCGCTCCGGGGGCAGGCTGTTGACGAACTCGGTCAGGAGACGGGCCGGCACCGTGATGGCCCCTTCGTCCTCCACCCGGGCGCCGATCCAGCAGTTGATGCCGATCTCCAGGTTGGTGGCGGCCAGGCGCAGCTGATTGTCCTTGGCTTCCAGCAGGATGTTGCCCAACACAGGCAGGGTGCTGCGAGAGGAGACCGCTCGCCCCACGATGGAGAGTCCTTTGGCGAGGTTTTCTTGGAAGCAGCTTACCCGCACTACGTCCTCCTAGCGATGAATTTCAGGGACAGATCTGAGAGGTGAAAAGATCGTGGCCGAAACAGTGCAGCCGACCGGTCAGCCAGGGGGTGTTGATTGACGATAATATAGCATATCTGAGGATTTGGTACAAACATTTTCAGGGTGAAAACGGACGAGGCAGAACGGACGGTGCAGAACGGACGGCAGAAGCCAAGATCCTGGGGCAGGAAATTGGGGGGTGGGAATGGGTGGCCTCGCAACACAACGTTTCACCTTTCAGCCGCTCCTCTCTTCGCCTGCTTCTGTCCGCTGGAACCAGCCCTGGCTGCCCAGGATGATGACCACAGCCAGGAGGGTGACCAGGGTGAGGAGGCCCTCGGTGGCCACCGGGTTGGTGTAGCGGATGGCCAGCACAGCCACGGCGTTGAAGAGGGTGTGCCAGAGGACCGAGAGCCAGAGCCAGCGCTGCTCCCCGAGCACCACCCCCCTCAACACCAGCAGAGAGGCGGAGACGTGGAAGGTGATGGCCAGCACCCGCTCCCACACCCCCAGGAAGGGCATCCACCAGGCCATGGCGCGCAGGGCCTGGATCTGCTCCTGGAGAAGCTGGGTCTGCTCCGGGCTGGCGCTCTGCAACAGGGGCAGGAGCCGCTCCCCAGCCAGGATCAGGACCAGGTTCACCGCCGCGGTCAGGCCCACCAGCAGGATGGCCTCGATGCCTCCATGGCCCACGCCGAACATGACCCCTTCCCGCCAGCTGCGCACGTTCTTGGCCAGGTAGCGCATGACCAGGTAGCGCCCCACCTCCTCGAAGAGGCCGGCGCTGACGGTGAGCGCCACCAGGTTGATCCAGAAGGCCGCGTCCGGATCCATGCCCGAGAAACGGCCTCGGAGGGCGATGGTGATCACGGCCAGGAGGGGGATGCGCAGGAGCACCTGGGAGGCGGTGAAGGTCAACGCGCCCCAGCCCCAGGAGCTCCAGGAGGCGCGGAAGCGGCGGTGGATCCACCAGCCCAGGAGGAAGGGGCCGCCCACCACCAGCAGGATCTGCAGGATGACTGTGGCAACGATCATGATATTTCACTCCTTTCGCGAAGGAAGCCGTAGACCTGGGCTTTGACCTGAGCCAAGCGCGGGCCGTGGAGGGGGTAGCGCCAGGCGGCAAAGAGGCCGATCAACACCCCAGCCCAAGGGGCCAGGACCATCAGGGCTCGGAGGCCTGTGGCCACGGCCGGGGGCTGGGCCGGCAGGGCGGGATCGTAGCCGGTGATGGCCAGCATGCTGCCGATGAGGACCCCCTGGAAGGCGAAGGCCGCCCGAATGACGAAGCCGTTCATGCCGAAGAACATGCCTTCCCGCCGGGCGCCGGAGTGCATGGCGTCCTCGTCGATCACGTCGGCCAGCATGACGTCCCGCAGCATGAGCAGCCCGGCCAGCCCCACCCCCAGCAGCCCGGTCACCGTCACCGCCTGGCCGAAGCGATCCACGAAAGCCAGGGGAATGAGGGTCAGGCCAAAGAGGAGCAAGGAGGCCATGAGGGCCCGGCGGCTGTCCCAGCGACGGGCGGCCCAGGTCCAGAGGAAGAAGGAGGGAATGGCCACCAGGAAGGCGGCTCCGCTGAGCAAACCCTGGCGCAGGCCGTCCGTCTCCCCCAGGACGTACTTGGCGTAGAGGGGCACGATGGCCGGCAGGATGAGCAGCACGAACTCCACGGCCAGGTTCATGAGGATGAACCAGCGGAAGGAGCGGCTGGCAAAGGTTCGGCCCAGGGACTCCAGCAACGGGATCTCCCGTTCCTCCTGGGCGGGATTCTCCCGGCTGCCCAGCAGGGAGACGAGGAAGGCCAGGGTGGTCAGGCCGCCCAGGAGCAGGCCCATGCGTCCCCAGCCCACGGCCTGGGCGATCTCCGCGGTGAAGGTGATGCCGATGATCACCGCCAGGATGGAGAACATCTGGCGCAGACCGGAGACCTTGGCCCGCTCCGCCTGGCTGGGGAACATCTGGGGGAAGAGGGCCACGTAGTTGATGGTGATGGCCGACCAGAGGGTGTCGAAGAGAAGGAGCGCGGCCAGGAAGTACCACCAGAGGGCCCCGAAGAGCCGTCCCCCCTGGGCCACGAAACTCTCCGGCGGCATCCACAGGAGGGCGAAACTGAGGCCCAAAGGCAGGCTCAGTCCGGCGATCCAGGGGATGCGCTTGCCCCAGCGGGTGCGGGTGCGGTCGCTGAGCTGGCCAGCCACCGGGTCGTTCACCATGTTCCAGAGGGTGAAGAGGGTCCAGGCCCAGCTCATGGCCAGGGGAGCCAGGCCCAGCACATCCAGGTAGAAGTACTGGCTCCAGCCCACGAAGGCCTGGTAGGAGAGGGCCACCCCGAACATGCCGAAGGCGTAGGCCAGGGTGCGGGGAAAGGAGTGGCGGCTGGAGGGAAGCTGGGCTTCCGTGGCAGGCATTTCAGTCACAGGGAGCGCCCTTTCCAGGTGGATTTCTTTCCAGGTTGACTCGAGAGCTTAAACTCAAGAGCCTGAACTCAAGAGCTTGGACTCGAGAATGTCGATCCGAGAGCAGCTGGGAACCGGGAACCACAGGGCCGAGAGAAGGTCGAGAGAGGCCGAGAAGCCTATTTGACAGCTTGAAAGAGGATCCCGTACAATCCATGCAACTATCAGTATATGCCATTTTCTGCATGTACATCACCATCTTGCCAGAGAGAGCCTGCAAAAAGAGGACGGCCACTGCCCAGGACAGGAGCGAACATGGCGTTACATCCCGTTTTTCCCTCCGTGGACAGCACCCCCAGCGTGGAAGAGGCGGCCGCGGAAGGCCCAGAGTACGTCGCCTCGGCCCAGCGGTTCAAGCTGCTGGCCCATCCTGTGCGCCTGCAGATCCTGGACATCCTGCGCCGCCAGGCCGAATGCGTCTGCCACATCGAGGCGGTGCTCCAGAAGCCCCAGCCCTACATTTCCCAGCAGCTGCGCTATCTGCGCCAGGCCAACCTGATCCGGGCCGAGCGCCGGGGCACAAACATCTTCTACCACCTGATCGATCCCCAAGTGGAGGCCATCCTGGAGCTGGTGCTGGGCCCGGTTCCAGAGGATGAGGAGCACGACTGCGCGGGCTACAGCGACTCCTGTCCATGCCCCCGCTGCAGCGAATGAGCCTAACTTGGGAGCCCTTTTCCCAGGTTCTGCCGCAAACATCGATCTCCGTCCATCGTTCCCCAGAGCCGGAGCCCCACCCGGGAGCAGACCATCCCGCTGGCGCCCCAGGCCCGAGGAAGGGAGAGAGCAGGCGAATGCCACAGAAGAAGCGAGTCCTTTTCCTCTGCACCGGCAATTCCTGCCGTTCCCAGATGGCCGAGGCCATCGTCAACGCCCGACTGGGCGATGGCTGGCAGGCTGTCTCCGCGGGGACGGCGCCGGCTGGCCATGTCCACCCCAAGGCCCTGCAGGCCCTGGCCGAGCTGGGCATCCAGCACAAGGGGCGCTCCAAGCATGTGGACCAGTTCCGCGACGCGTCGTTCGATCTAGTGGTGACGGTCTGCGACGATGCAGCGGAGCGCTGCCCCGTCTGGTTGGGCCCGGGGCAGCGGGCGCACCTGGGCTTCCCGGATCCAGCGGCCGCCGCCGGCGAGGAAGAGGATGTGATGGCCGTTTTTCGAGCTGTGCGGGATGCGATTGCCCGCAAGGCGCCGGCGTTGCTGGCGCAGTACAGCGACCACTGAGTCGCCGCCCTGGCAGCCGGTTTTCCCAGGAGGAGGGAGACATGACCCAAGCCGCGAATGTGGTTCCAAGCCCCAAAACGCCAGTGAAGAAGCAACTGTCCACCCTGGATCGCTTCCTGACCCTCTGGATCTTCCTGGCCATGGCCGGAGGAGTGGCGCTGGGATGGCTCTTCCCCGCGGGGGTGCAGTCCTTGAGCAACCGGGTCTCTCTGGGTGCCACCAACATCCCCATCGCCATCGGCCTGATCCTGATGATGTACCCGCCCTTCGCCAAGGTGAAGTACGAGGAGCTGGGCGAGGTCTTCCGCAACACCAAGATCTTGGGCTTCTCCCTGATCCAGAACTGGCTGGTGGGCCCAGTGCTCATGTTCCTGCTGGCCGTGCTCTTCCTGCGAGGCTACCCGGAGTACATGGTGGGGCTGATCCTCATCGGCCTGGCCCGCTGCATCGCCATGGTCATCGTCTGGAACGAGTTGGCCGCCGGTGACACCGAGTACGCGGCCGGGCTGGTGGCCTTCAACAGCCTCTTCCAGGTGCTCTTCTACAGCGTCTATGCCTGGGTGTTCATCACCCTGTTGCCGCCCTTCTTCGGCATGGAGGGGAGTCAGGTTCAGATCACCATCGGGGAGATCGCCCGCAGCGTCTTCATCTATCTGGGCATTCCGATGATCGCCGGCTTCGCCACCCGCTTTTTCCTGCGCCGGGCCAGGGGAGCCCGCTGGTACGAGCAGGAGTTCGTGCCCCGGATCAGCCCCCTGACCCTCTTCGCCCTGCTCTTCACCATTGTGGTCATGTTCAGCCTCAAGGGCAACCTCATCGTCCAGATCCCCATGGACGTGGTGCGCATCGCCATTCCGCTGACCCTCTACTTCGTGATCATGTTTCTGATCAGCTTCTGGATGGGTCAACGGATCGGCGCAGACTACTCCAAGACCACGACCCTGGCCTTCACCGCGGCCAGCAACAACTTCGAGCTGGCCATCGCTGTGGCGGTGGCTGTCTTCGGCATCGAATCCGGCGCGGCCTTTGCCGCGGTCATCGGCCCCCTCATCGAGGTGCCGGTGATGATCGGCCTGGTCAACGTGGCCTATCTCTTCCAGCGCCGCTACTTCCGACAGGAGCTCCAGCCCGTCTCCGAGCAGATGGTGGAAGCGGCGGCGGCAGTCTGCCCACCTCCAGGCCCCTCCCCTCAAGGGGACGGGAAAGGGTGAGCCCTGGCAAGAGAGCCGCTTGGGCCCGGAGCCCGAGAGAGCAGCAAAACAGGGAAGAGTGGAAAAAAAACAGGGAAAAGAACTAAGGGGCGCTCTCTTCGGCGCCCCTCCTGTTTTTGCCCTGGCAACGCCGCCCCCGCTAGCGACGACGTCCGAACTTGAAATAGGCCAGGGGACCGATCCAGTTGACGAAGGCCAGGGCGAACCAGAGCCGCTTGCTGCCCCGCACCTGCTCCGGGGGGCGTCGCCGCAGATCCCAGAGGGCGGTGAGGAGGAGAGAGAACTGCACCAGGCCCAGGAGCAGGACCCCCATGCGCTGAGGCGAGCTGAGCTCGCTCCACTTCCGCCGCCTCACCTCCACATGACCGCTCATGGCACACCTCCAGCAGGGATCATCTCTCCGGAACGAAATCGTCCTAGCGCCTCACAGCATCATCACGTCACTATTTTATCACGCCTCCGGCGGGGAAGCGGACTCGGAGCTGACATTTTCGGCCGACGGCTCCAGGCCTTGGAGCAGGGGGAAACGCACCCAGAAACGGCTGCCCAACCCGGCCACGCTCTCCACCCCCACTTGCCCGCCGTGGGCCACCACCAGCTCCTTGACGATGGCCAGCCCCAGCCCCGAGCCGTGATCCCGGCGGCGGGATTTGTCCAGCCGGTAGAAACGCTCGAAGAGTTTGGCCGTCTCTTCCCGGGGGATGCCCGGCCCAGTGTCGGTGACGGCCACCTCCGCCCAGGCCGTTCCCCCTTCCTGGATGGGCGCCAGGCTCACGGTGACTGTGCCCCCCTGGGGAGTGTACTTCAAGGCGTTGTCCAGCAGGTTGGCGAAGATGCGGTTCAGCCGGTCCGGATCCCCAGAGACCGTCAGTGGCCGGGCGTTCAGCTGGCGAACCAGGCTGATCTGGGCCTGGTGGAAGCGCTGCTGGTAGGAGTCCAGGAGCCAGGTGAGGAGTTCGGACAGATCCACTGGCCGGGCGTGGAGCTGGAGACGGCCGCTGTCCAGCCGGGCCAGCTCCAGGAGCTCGTTGACCAGGTTCTTGAGGCGGCCGGCCTCGTTGTGGATGATGGTCACGGCCCGCTCCTGGGCCTCTGGATCGCTGGCTGTGCCGTCCAGCAGGGCCTGGGCGAAACCGTGGATGCTGGTCAGCGGGGTGCGCAGATCGTGGCTCACATTGGCCACGAAATCCCGCTGGGCCTGTCGGGTCCGCTGCACCTGGTCCGCCATCTGGTTGAAGCTCTGGGCCAGGGAGACCACCTCCGCCGGCATGCCCTCGTCCACAGGCACCCGGTAGTCCATGTTCCCCGCGGCCAGCTCCTGCGTGCCGGCCACCACCCGCTGCAGGCCTGCGGTCAAGGATTTGGCCAGCCAGAGGCTCAGCCCCAGGATGACCACGCCCAGGAGCAGACCCACCAGCAGCAGGGCAGGCAGGGGAAGGGCGTCCACCATCTCGGTCAGGGCGGCTAGGGTGGATGGATCCGACGCCAGCAGGGCGATGCGCACCTCGCTGTCCACCCGGGGAAAGGTGACGGTGGCCCCCGCGTAGAGCCAGCGCTCGTCCCGGATGCGGACCACGCCCCAGGTCACGGAGTCGCCCAAGGCCTTCGCCGGGGTGCGCGGCGTGCGGGTGACCGGCCGCCAGCGGGCCTCGGTCAGGCCGGTGGGGTCCTCGCCGGTGTCCAGGAGCACCTCGTGGTTGCTGCCCTGGATGATCACCGCCCGCAGATGCTGGGCCTGGGCCTGTTCTTCGATGAGGCGCAGGAGCCGTTCCGGAATGGGGGGCTGGGCGGGACTGCGGGCGGGAGGGGCGGGTTGCTGGCCCACGGGGTTGGTCCGAGAAGGGTCGGTTCGAGGGGGAGTGGGACGGGGCAGTTCCATGGCCCGGCGCTGGAAGTTGCGGCTGAAGAGCACCACGGCCACCAGGTTGTCGTTCAGGCGACGGTAGATGAGTTCCCGCTGGATGGGGCGAGCGCCAGCAGTGAGGGCGACGGCCACCACGGTGAGGACCACCAGGGCCACCAGCACCTCGCTGAAGACGAATCGCCCGATGAGGCTGTTGAGCAGACGACGAATGCGAGCCAACACTACCTGTTGTCCGGTCCCACCAGTTTGTACCCCACACCCCAGACGGTCTCGATGCGCACGTCACTCTCCCGGAGCTCCTTGCGCAGATGGGCCACATGCACATCCACGGTGCGGGTTTCGCCGTAGAAGTCGAAGCCCCAGACCTGCTCCAGGAGCTTCTCCCGGCTCAGGACCAGCCCCGGGTGCCGCATGAGGTAGTGGAGGAGGTCGAACTCCTTGCTGCGCAGTTGCACTGGGCGATCCCCCACCGACACCTCGCGCCGGCCCGGGTCCAGCCGCAGGGAGCCCATCTGGAGCGGGGGTTCCGCCTGTTCCTCCAGCGGGGCGTAGGCTCCCACCCGGCGCAGAACCGCCCGCACCCGGGCCACCAGCTCCCGGGGGTTGAAAGGCTTGGTCAGGTAGTCGTCCGCGCCCAGCTCCAGCCCCACGATCTTGTCCACGTCATCGTCCCGGGCGGTGAGCATGATGATGGGGATGTTGCTGTTCTGGCGCACCCGGCGACAGACCTCCCAGCCATCCATCCTGGGCATCATCAGGTCCAGGACCATGAGATCCGGCGCTGTTTCGGCCAGCTTGGCCAAGGCCTCCTCCCCGTCCTGGGCGATGACGGTGGTGAACCCCTCGGTGGTCAAGTACATCTGGCAGAGCTCCAGGATGTGGGGTTCGTCGTCCACGAGCAAGATGGTGGCCTGCATGGAGTCCTCGAGAAGCTGGGCGGCGGTTCGCTGGGGCTCCTGCACCTGACGGCTGGCGGAGGAAGCCCGGCGATGTCTGATGGAAGCGTCGGGATTCATTGTAGCGGTCCTTTCCACATTCTGCAATGGATCTCCTGCCGGGATCTCCGCAGATCCGCGGCTCTCTCCCCACCATGGGCCACAACTGTAAACGGGCCATGGCCCAAATGTTAAAAAAGTGTAACCTCTCCGCCTCACCCCTTCGAGGAGCAGAGCGCGCTCCTGCCCGGGAACAACGGGCCCCTGTCCAGCGTTGTGACAGGGCAGGCTGGAACCCTTCCGGCAGGCTGGAACAGTCGAGGAACATGTCCCCTCTTCAGCCTCTTCAGGCCCTGTTTGCCCGGAGTTCTCTCCTGCGCGTATAATGAACGCCCATCCAGTGCGCTCTATCTCCCAGTGCGCTCCATGTTGGAGTCCACTGGGCTGCAGGGCGCTGTGTCGAAACAGGATGCGCCAAAACAGAGCGCGCCGAACCCTGTGTCCGGCACGGCTGGTCCCATGAGCCGCCCGCGACCAATGCGGGCCCCAGGTGTTACAGATCGAGGAAGGCATGGCCCGGAATTCGCGCCGGCCGGTGGAATCCCCGCCCATCGACGCCCCCACGCAACCGAATCCCACCGCCACCAACGGCGCTGGCGCGGCCCCCAACGCCAACGGCAGCGGGCCGCGGGAAGGCGCCCTGAGCCGCTCCCTGGAGTCGTTGCTCATTGAGCAGGCCAAAAAGGATCCCAACGCCTTCGGCGCCCTCTACGAGTACTACGTGGACCGGATCTACGCCTACATCTACAACCGGGTGGGCAACGCCCAGGACACGGAGGACCTCACGGCCCGCACCTTCTACCAGGCCCTGACCAAGCTCCCGGACTACGAGGACCGCGGCGCGCCCTTCTCCGCCTGGCTCTACCGCATCGCCCACAACCTGGTGGCCAACTGGCACCGGGACCGCAGCCGCCGCCACTTCGTGCCCCTGGAGGGGCTGAAGATCCCTCTGCTGGACCGCTCCAAGCCAGAGGAGACGGTGGAGAAGGCCGAGGAGATCCACGAGCTGTGGCAGGCCATCCAGCGGCTACCCACGGAACGGCAGCAGCTGCTGGTCTACAAGTTCGGCAAACGGC
>Ga0256841_1003748_pt1 | contig 11218 bp, 13 predicted proteins | sample 356308metaG_FD_185971 | JGI IMG/M metagenome (GOLD analysis project Ga0256841, IMG submission 185971) | Hydrothermal vent microbial communities from Mid Atlantic Ridge, Atlantic Ocean - 356-308 | ecosystem: Environmental > Aquatic > Marine > Hydrothermal vents | place: Atlantic Ocean: Mid...
CGCGAGGGCGGCTTGAATCCCGTATTCGCCGCATTGGATGCCGCCGGCATCCAGGTGCGCAGCATGCGCACCAAGGCCAACCGGCTCGAAGAGGTGTTCATGTCGCTGGTGGGCCGCGCCCTCGGCCCCGGGGAAGACGGGGAGGCCGAGGCCCCGTGACCGCCCGCGAGCAATGGACCGCCTACTGGACCCTGGTGGTACGCGAGACCCTGCGCTTCGCGCGGATCTGGGTGCAGACCGTGGTCCCGCCCATGGTGACCACGGCGCTTTACTTCATCATCTTCGGCAACTTGATCGGCGAGCGGGTGGGCCCCATGGCCGGGCATCCGTACCGGGAGTTCATCGTCCCCGGCCTGGTCCTCATGTCGGTCATCACCAACAGCTACGCCAACGTGGTCTCGTCGTTCTTCAGCGCCAAGTATCAACGCCACGTGGAGGAGATGCTGGTGGCCCCCGTGCCCCACTACGTGATCCTGGCGGGCTACGTCACCGGCGGCGTGCTGCGCGGCGTGGTGGTGGGCGTGGCGGTGACCGGCGTGGCCGCCCTGTTCGCCACGGTGCGGGTGCACCACGGCGCGGTCCTGGTCGCCGTGGCCCTGCTCACCGCCGTGCTGTTCTCCACCGGGGGATTCATCAACGCCATCTATGCCCGCAATTTCGACGACATCTCCATCGTGCCCACCTTCGTGCTCACGCCGCTGACCTATCTGGGCGGGGTGTTCTACTCGGTTTCGCTGCTCCCGCCCCTGTGGCGCGAGCTCTCGCTCGCCAACCCCATCCTGTACCTGGTGGACGGTTTCCGCTATGCCATGCTCGGTGTGAGCGACGGCCCGCCGTGGGTGGGTTTCATCATCGCGGGGACCGCCTGCGTGGCCCTGTGGGCATTCGCACTGGGGCTGCTGCGCCGCGGCGTGGGGATCCGGAGCTGATCCGCCCGGGACCGGGGCGGTCAGTATTCCCGCCGCGCCTCCAGGGCCTCCTCCAGGGTGGAAGCGTCGGCATACTCCAGCTCGCCCCCGACGGGCACGCCGCGGGCGATGCGGGTGACCCGCAGGCCCCGGGCACGACTCATCTCGGCGATCACGTGGGCGGTCACCTCACCCTCCACGGTGGGATTGGTGGCCAACACGACCTCCTCGAGCCCGGCCTCCTCCAGGCGGCGTTCCAGCACGTCCAGACCGATGTCCTCCGGGCCGATGCCGTCCAGGGGGGAGAGGCGCCCCATGAGCACGAAGAAGTGCCCTCGATAGGCCGTGCCCCCCGCGATGGCGGCCACGTCCGCCGGGCTCTCCACCACGCACAACAGGCGCGCATCGCGCTGCGGATCGGCGCACAGCGCGCACACCTCGCTCTCGGTGAGATTGCGGCAGCGGCGGCAATGCCCCACCCGCTCTGCGGCTTGTGTGAGCGCGCGGGCCAGGCGGCGGGCCCCGTCCCGGTCGCGTTCCAACAGGTGGTAGGTCATGCGCCGGGCGGTCTTGGGCCCCACGCCCGGCAGACATTGGAAGGCCTCGATGAGCGCCTCGACGAGTCCGCCACCGGCCATGGAGTTCAGAAAAGCTTCATGCCGGGAGGCAGGTCGATGCCCGCGGTCAGCCCCGAGAGCTTCTCCTTCATGGTGGCCTCGGCCTTCTGTACCGCATCGTTGAAGGCCGCGGCCACGAGATCCTCCAACATCTCCTTGTCCTCACTCATCAGGCTGTCGTCGATCTCCACACGCCGGACCTCGTGCCGCCCGTTGATGGTGACGCGCACCAGACCGCCGCCGGCCTGACCCTCGATGTCGAGTCGCGCCAGCTCTTCCTGCGCCCTGGCCATCTCCTCCTGCATCTTCTGGGCCTGGCGCATCAGATTTCCCAATGGACCTTTCATGGATTCAACCTCTCCTGTTCGTGCCTCAGCGACCGGCCGCGGCCTGCCACACGTTCAGCTGTCCAACGGATGGACCGACCCCTTGACGATCCGGGCCCCGAGCCGTTCCTTGAGCGCCTGGACCAGGGGATCCTCTTCGATGGCCCGCTCGGCCTCTCGTTGCCGGGCCTCCATGGCCCGGGCCTCGCGCGCGGCCGGGGTCTCCAGGGACCGTTCGGCCCCGACCCGGATCTCCACCCGTACCGGGCGCCCCAGGTGAGCCTCCAGGGCCTCCTCCAGGCGTTGGCGGGCGTTACGGGTGAGCAGTCCTCGGTGTCCTTCGGACAAGGCCAGCACCACCCGATCCGCCGCGCCGTCCACCAAGGCGCAGTTCTCGGCCAAGGCCCGGGCCACCCCCCGCAGGGACAGGGCCCGCACGAGGCCCGCCCAGTCGCCGATCACGCCGCCGTCCCCGGCCTCGTGGCCGGAGTCACCTCCGCCGCGCGCGCCCCTGTTCGGGGCGGCGGCATCCGCGGCCCCGGCCGCGGCGCTACCGTCGGCAGACTGCGCGGCAGCACCCCGCCGGCCGCCCGCCGCCGCGGCGCCGTCGCCGGCGCCCTGCCCAGCCGCTCCGGATACGGGCTCACCCGACGCCGTACCAAAGGGTTGGAAGGCCACCATGCGCAACAAGGCCATTTCCAACCCGATGCGCGGATCCGGCGCCCAGGGCAGATCGCGCCGGCCCTGGAGCCCGATTTGATAGAACACCTGCAGATCCTCGGCCGAGATCGCCTCGGCCAGCCACCGGGCCAAGGCGTCGGTGGGCTCCTCCTCCCGGACCTCGAACGCTGGCAAGGCTTGGATCAGGGCCGCGCGAGCCAGAATCTCCACCAAGTCGCGCAACACGCCCTCCAGATCCAGCCCCTGATCGGCGAGCGCGCCCGCCGCTGCGATCACTTCGGCCGCGTCGCGCCCGGCCAGCGCCCGCACCAGGGCCTCCATGTGCCCGGCCGGGGCCCAGCCGAGCATGTCCGCCACCTCACGGGCACGGACGGCCCCGGCACCGTAGGCGATGGCCTGGTCCAGGAGGCTGAGCGCATCGCGCATGCTGCCATCGGCGGCCCGCGCCAAGGCGCGCAACGCCGCCGGTTCGGCCTCCACGCCTTCCTGCTCGGCCACGTGTGCCAGGTGGCCGGCGATCCGCTCGGGCGTCAGGCGCTTCAGGTTGAATTGCAAGCAGCGCGAGAGCACCGTGACCGGAACCTTCTGGGGATCGGTGGTGGCCAATATGAACTTTACCCGTTCGGGAGGTTCCTCCAGGGTCTTGAGCAGGGCGTTGAAGCTGTGCCCGGAGAGCATATGCACCTCGTCGATGAGATACACCTTGTACCGCCCCCCGGATGGCGCGTACTGGACGTTGTCGAGCAGCTCCCGCGTATCGTCGACCCCGGTGCGCGAGGCCGCGTCCACCTCGATGAGATCCACGAAGCGACCCGCGTCGATGTCCCGGCAGGCCTCGCAGCCCCCGCAGGGCGTGGCGGTCACGCCCGTCTCGCAGTTGAGGCACTTGGCCAGGATGCGCGCCAGCGTGGTCTTGCCCACGCCACGGGTGCCGGTGAGCAGATAGGCGTGATGCAGGCGCCCCTGCTCCAGCGCGTTGGTGAACGCGCGCAGCACGTGCTCCTGCCCCACCATCTCGTCGAAGCTGGTGGGGCGCCACTTGCGCGCCAGTACCTGGTAGGCCATGGAGACAGGCTCAGCAAAAGGCGGCGACCCGCACCAGCCACACCCCGGCGCCCGAATCGGCTGCTACCGTTGCTCCCTTCCGGGCCTGGCGGGGTTCACAACCTATCGTCGCGAGGGGACCGATACGGGTCACCATGGAACGGATGGACTCGCAAGATCCGGGAAACGCGCCTACACCTCCACCATCTCGAAGTCTTCCTTGGTGGCGCCGCAGTCCGGGCAGGTCCAATTGAGCGGGACATCCTCCCAGCGGGTGCCCGGCGGGATCCCTTCATCGGGCGCGCCCTTCTCCTCATCGTAGATCCAGCCGCAGATGACACACATCCAGGTCTTGTACTCGGTGGCCACCGCCTCGCTCATCGCCTCTGTTCCATTCAGTTACCCATTACAATGGGGTCTTGGACATGGCACGAACCAAACCCCATCCGATGCCAGAAAACCCGGCCCCGTCCGAAACGGCCATTCCCGTGGTGCTCGTGTTCGGAGGCGCGGACCCGACCGGGGGCGCCGGCTTGCAGGCCGACATCGAGGCCACCGCGAGCCACGGGTGCCATGCCGCTTCCGTGGTCACGGCCGTGACGGCCCAGGATACTACCAACGTGGTGCACTTTACACCACAACCGCCCGAGAGCGTGTTCCATCAAGCGCGCCTGATCCTGGAGGATCTCGAAGTCCACGCCGTGAAGATCGGTATGCTGGGCACGCCCGAGATCGCCGAAGCCGTCGAAGTGCTGCTGGCCGGCCACTCGCACCTGCCCGTGGTGCTCGACCCGGTGCTGGCCGCCGGCGGCGGAGGGCCACTCGCCGGTGAAGGGCTGGCCGCCGCGCTGCGCCGCCTCTGCGGGCGGGCGACCGTGGTCACCCCGAATGGCCCCGAGGCCCGCACCCTGGCGCGGGGTGCCGACACCCTGCACGCCTGTGCCATGGAGCTCCTGGAGACCGGGGCCCGGCACGTGCTGCTCACCGGAGGCCACGAGCCCGGCGAGGAGGTGGTGAACACGTTGTACGACCCACGGGGACCAGTGCAGCAGTGGCGCTGGCCGCGCTTGCCCGGCGCCTTCCACGGGACCGGCTGCACCCTCGCCGCCACCCTGGCCGCACGGCTGGCCCAGGGCCAGCCGATCCCCGAGGCCGCCCGCATCGCCCAGGAATACACCTGGCGAAGCATCCGCCACGCCTTCCGCGCGGGCCGGGGCCAGTGCCTACCTGACCGGTTCCACTGGTGCCGCGGCCGATGAGGTTGCGCGGTCTGTACGTGATCACCGACACCCGGCTCACGCCGCGTCATCAACTCGGGACGCGGGTGGAGGCGGCGGTGCGCGGCGGCGCGCGCCTGGTCCAGTATCGCAACAAGGACCGGCACGACCCGGGCCGCCCGCAAGACGTGGGACTGCTCCTGGAGGTCTGCCGCCCGTTCGGCGTGCCCGTGATCGTCAACGACGATGTGGCCCTGGCGCGGCGCACCGGAGCCGCGGGGGTCCATCTGGGGCGCGACGATGCCGACCCGGCCGCGGCCCGGGAACGCCTGGGCACCGGAGCCCTGATCGGGGTTTCCTGTTACGACGATCTCGACCGTGCCCGGTCGGCGGCGCGGGCGGGCGCCGATTACGTGGCTTTCGGGAGTTTCTTCGCCTCGCCCACCAAACCCCATGCGGTACGGGCGAATCTGGATCTGTTGCGTCGGGCACGCAGCACGCTCGAATGCCCGATCTGCGCCATTGGCGGCATCGATGCCGCCAATGGCGCGGTGCTGGTCGCGGCAGGCGCCGACCTGCTGGCGGTGATCAGCGCCGTCTGGAGCGCGCGGGACATCGAAGCGGCCGCAAGGGGTCTGACGAATTGCTTCCCGCCGAGAAACGCCCCACCAGAGGCATCCCCACGGCTCACTTCCCCCTTACGCTAGAATGTCTCCCATGGACGCCTCCGTCATCGAACTCTACGAACAACTGGCCAACGCCCCCGATGAACGCACCCGCGCGCGCATCATCGCCGAGGCGCTACAGGCCTTGTCCGAGCGGTTTCCGCATCTCGATCATCTGGCCACCCGCCAGCACCTGTCCGAAACCGAGCTCAGACTGACCAAGGAAATCGAACAGGTCCGATCCGACCTGACCAAGGAAATCGAACAGGTCCGATCCGACCTGACCAAGGAAATCGAACAAGCCCGATCCGAGCTATTGGTACGCATCGAACAGGCCAAGTCCGAGACCGTGCGCTGGGTGGCCGGCTTGTGGCTGGCCCAAACGGCGCTGATCGCCTGGCTGATCTTGCGCGCGGCGGGTTGAGAGCGCCGTCCATCCAGCACACCCGTTTCCCGCCCCAAGCGCAACACCGTTGGCCGGCCGATGACCTGCAACCCCGATTGCCGCGTGGTGCGCCGTTCACTGCGCTAGCCCGATGCGTTGGATGAGGCTTGCTCGCTCCACGGCGTGAGCCTTGCGTGTGAACGGCCCGCGAGGCTTTGCCACGACGTACTGCTAGAATCAGCGCCCGCAACCCGTGCGCGTCAATTTCCGAGGAGAACCGTCATGAGCCGTTCCCACGACCTGTTCGTCCGTGCCCAGCGAAGCATCCCGGGCGGCGTGAACTCACCGGTACGCGCGTTCAAAGGTGTGGGCGGCGAACCAGTGTTCGTGGCCCGGGCCGAGGGCGCGCGCATCTACGACGTGGATGGGCGCGCATACATCGATTATGTGGGCTCCTGGGGGCCCATGATCCTGGGCCATGCCCACCCCGCGGTGGTGGAGGCGGTGCGCGAGGCCGCCGGCCGCGGACTGAGCTTCGGGGCCCCCACGGAGATCGAGATCGAGATGGCCGAGCGCGTGTGCGAGCTGGTGCCCTCGGTGGAGAGGGTGCGCATGGTCAACTCCGGCACCGAAGCCACCATGAGCGCCATCCGGCTGGCGCGCGGTTTCACCGGCCGCGATGCCATCGTCAAGTTCGAGGGCTGCTACCACGGCCATGGTGACTCCCTTCTGGTCAAGGCCGGCTCCGGCGCCCTGACACTGGGGGTGCCGAGCTCGCCGGGGGTGCCGGCCGACCTGGCCCGCCACACCCTCACCCTGCCGTACAACGACCTGGAAGCGGTGCGCACCACCTTCGCCGAGGCGGGCGACCGGATCGCATGCATCATCGTAGAGCCGGTGGCCGGCAACATGAATTGCATCCCGCCGGTGCCGGGCTTCCTGGAAGGCCTGCGCGAGGTCTGCGACGCCACCGGCGCCTTGCTGATCTTCGACGAGGTGATGACCGGCTTCCGGGTGGCGCTGGGCGGAGCCCAAGCCCGCTACGGGGTGATGCCGGACCTCACCACCTTGGGCAAGGTGATCGGCGGCGGCATGCCGGTGGGCGCCTTCGGCGGTCGCAGGGAGGTGATGGAGATGCTGGCGCCCGTTGGGCCGGTGTATCAGGCCGGGACCCTATCGGGGAACCCGCTGGCCATGGCCGCCGGCCTCAAGACCCTGGAACTGATCTCCACGCCGGGTTTCTTCGAGGCGCTGGAAAGACGCACCGCGCAGCTGGTCGATGGGGTACTCGAAGCCGCCCATGAGGCCGGCGTGCCGATGACCGCCAACCGCGTGGGAGCGATGTTCGGTCTGTTTTTCACCGAGGCCGCGGCGGTGACCAACTTCGAGGAGGCCACCGCCTGCGATCTCGACGCCTTTCGACGTTTCTTCCACGGCATGCTGGAGCAGGGAGTCTACCTGGCGCCCTCGGCCTACGAGGCGGGATTCGTCTCGGCCGCCCACGGCGCGGAGGAGATCGCCGCCACGGTCGAGGCCGCGCGCCGGGTGCTGGCCATGATTTGAACGCTCGCCGTGGCGTTCAGCGGTCCACTTGACCTTTCTTCACGATCGGGTTGCGCACCCGGTAACCCTTCTCGTGGGCGATATATCCTCCCGCCGCGGCGGCACCGGCGATCACGGCCGTGGTACAGCCCGACAGACCTGCGGTGGCCGAAAGCACGGCCAGGACAAGTACGGCATCACGACACCAGTTCATACCGATCTCCTCCTTCGACCCATCCGGCGGCACGCCGACGGCCGGTACTGGGCCTGCCTTGTAAGATCGTACCCCACGAGCGGGTGGGCGGCGAGCCACGGCGGCCCGCCTCGATGCTCCGGCTCGCCGGCCCGGGCCGCTCGTGGCGTGCATGTTGTACAGTAGGTGGACCAGGCTTGGTCCCATCGAAGAAACGCTGAGCAGGGGAAGACCCATGGACGTGGAAATCGTTGCCACCCGGGGCTGCCGTCACCGACCCAATCTCGAGCGGGAACTGCAGGATCTCGGCGTCCCGTATCGGGTCCTCTACGTGGAGGACCACCCGGAGCTGGTGGAGAAATATCACATCCGCCATTCGCCCAATCTGATCGTCGACGGCCGGGTGGTCGCGCGCGGCCAACCCTGCGAGGCGACGCTGCGCAAACTGTTGGGACTGCCACCCGCCCCTTGAATCCGCCCCGCCTGCCGGCGACGCCGCCCTTTCACCCGGATTTCGTGGCACCTCGTCCCGTGCGCGCTACGCCACGGCCGTTTCCTTGTGGCACTCTGGCGATGGTGCCGGCCCAACGCCGTCCGGTGTCCATCCAAAGATTTCTCGCGGGTCTCCAGCGGGTTATGATGATGGAACGGCATGGGGCTTGGGCGATGAGGACCGAAGGGGAGGTGCGAGACGCCGATGGCGACGACCGCTGAAGCGATGCGCCTGGGAGGACTGGCTCAGCGGCTGGTCCGTGAGGGCGTGCTGTCCGAAGAGGAGGCTGCCGCGGCACAGGCCGAGGCCCAGCAGAAGAAAATCCCCCTCGTCACGCATCTGGTCGCCTCCGGAAAGGCCTCGCCGCTGGAGGTCGCCCGTGCGGGCTCCCTGGAGTTCGGCATCCCTTATTTCGATCTCGATGCGCTGCTTCCGGAGATGCTGCCGCGCGAGGCGTTCAAGGAAAAGATCCTGCGCAAGCACCAGGTGTTGCCCATATTCCGGCGCGGCAACCGGTTGTATGTGGCGCTGGTCGATCCGTTGAACCTCGCCGGCCTCGATGAGCTGAAATTCGCCACCGGCATGTTCACCGAACCGGTGCTGGTCGAGGAGGACAAGCTCACCCGCCTGCTCGACGCCGCGCTGGAGGAAGAAGACCCCACCTCGGAGTTGGGCGACCTCTCGGACGAGGACCTCGAAAACCTCGAGGTGGGTGAGGAGGAACCGCAGGCCGGCAACGAGGTCGCGGCCCCGGACGTGGACGACACGCCCATCGTGCGGTTCGTCAACAAGATCCTGCTGGACGCGGTCAAGAAAAAGGCCTCGGACATCCACTTCGAGCCCTACGAGAAGAAATACCGGGTCCGGCTGCGCATCGACGGCGTGCTGCAGGAGGTCGCCTCGCCGCCGGTGACCATCGCGCACCGCATCGCCGCGCGCCTCAAGGTCATGTCGCGACTGGACATCGCTGAACGGCGGGTTCCACAGGACGGCCGCATCAAGCTGCAGCTGTCCAAGAATCGGGCGGTGGACCTGCGCGTCAATACGCTGCCGACCCTGTTCGGCGAGAAGATCGTGCTGCGCATCCTGGATTCCTCTGCCCAGCTCCTCAGCATCGACGCCCTGGGCTACGAGGACGATCAGAAGCGGCTCTATCTGGAGGCGCTCGCCAAGCCCTACGGCATGATCCTGGTCACCGGCCCCACCGGCAGTGGTAAGACCGTCTCTCTGTACACCGGTCTCAGTATCCTGAACACCACCGACCGAAACATCTCCACCGCCGAGGATCCCGCCGAGATCAACCTGCCCGGCATCAACCAAGTCAATGTGAACCCCAAGGTGGGGCTCACCTTCGCCGAGGCGCTGCGCGCCTTCCTGCGCCAAGACCCCGACGTGATCATGGTGGGCGAGATCCGAGACCTGGAAACCGCCGAGATCGCCATCAAGGCGGCTCAAACCGGCCACCTGGTGCTCTCCACCCTGCACACCAACGACGCCCCGCAGACCCTCACGCGCTTGGTGAACATGGGCGTGCCCACTTACAACATCGCCTCCTCGGTGAGCCTGATCATCGCCCAGCGCCTGGCCCGGCGGCTCTGCCCCAACTGCAAGGCCCCGGCCGACATCCCCGAGCAGGCCCTGTTCGAGGAGGGTTTCACCGAACAGATGCTGGAAGACGCCACGATCTACAAAGCCGTCGGATGTGACCAGTGTACGAACGGCTACAAGGGTCGTACCGGCATCTACCAGGTCATGCCCGTATCCGAGGAAATGGGTCGTATCATCATGTCCGGTGGCAACGCCATCCAGCTGGCCGACCAGGCGCGCAAGGAAGGTGTCGCCGATCTGCGCACCTCGGGCCTCAAGAAAGTGGCCGCCGGCATCACGAGCATCGAAGAAGTCAACCGCGTAACCACCGACTGATCCGCCATGGCCACCGCAACCACCGCAGACACCTACGTATGGGAAGGCATCGACCGGCGCGGCAACCGCGTCCGGGGCGAGTCGGCCGCGCAGAGTGACATCCTTCTCAAGGCCGAACTGCGCCGCCAGGGCATCAATCCCACCAAGGTGCGCAAAAAACCCAAGCCCCTGTTCTCGCGTCGCAAAAAGATCACGGGCAAGGATCTGGCCTACTTTTCGCGTCAACTGGCCACCATGATGCAGGCGGGTGTGCCGCTGGTCCAGGCGTTGGACATCATCGGCCGAGGGCACGAGAACCCCGCCATGCAGGACATGGTCCTCTCCCTCAAGGCGGACGTGGAGAGCGGGACCAGCTTGTCCGATGCGTTGTCCAAGTACCCGCAGCACTTCGACGAGCTGTTCCGCAATCTGGTCCACGCCGGCGAACAGTCCGGGGCACTCGACCAGCTGCTCGACAAACTCGCCACCTACCGTGAAAAGACCGAGGCCCTCAAGGGCAAGATCAAGAAGGCCCTGTTCTATCCCGCGGCCGTGGTGGTGGTGGCGTTTGTCGTCAGCGCCATCCTGCTCATCTTCGTGGTGCCCCAGTTCCAGGAGCTGTTCCGCGGTTTCGGCGCGGATCTGCCGGCGTTCACGCTCTTCGTGATCAAGCTTTCGGAGATCTTCCAGCAGTGGTGGTGGGCCATCTTCGGGGGCATCATTCTGGTCATCGCGGGGATCATCGACGCCAACAAGCGTTCCCCCACCTTCCACCGCTTGGTGGACCGGATCGCCCTGCGGATTCCAGTCATCGGGGAAATCCTGCGCAAGTCCGCGATCGCGCGTTTCGCACGCACCCTGTCCACCATGTTCGCGGCTGGTGTGCCGCTGGTGGAGGCCATGGAATCGGTGGCCGGGGCGACGGGCAACGAACTCTACAAGGAGGCCACCCTGAAGATGCGCGACGACGTGGCCACTGGAACGCAGCTGCAGCTGTCCATGCGGCAGACCGGTCTGTTCCCGCATGTGGTGGTGCAGATGGTGGCGATCGGCGAGGAGTCCGGCTCCCTCGACGAGATGCTTGGCAAGGTGGCCGATTTCTACGAGGAGGAAGTCGACAACATGGTCGATGCGCTGAGCAGTCTCCTGGAGCCCCTCATCATGGCCATTCTCGGCGTGGTCGTGGGCAGCCTCGTCATCGCCATGTATCTGCCCATCTTCAAGCTGGGTTCGGTCGTTTGAGCG
>Ga0256841_1003749_pt1 | contig 11218 bp, 7 predicted proteins | sample 356308metaG_FD_185971 | JGI IMG/M metagenome (GOLD analysis project Ga0256841, IMG submission 185971) | Hydrothermal vent microbial communities from Mid Atlantic Ridge, Atlantic Ocean - 356-308 | ecosystem: Environmental > Aquatic > Marine > Hydrothermal vents | place: Atlantic Ocean: Mid...
GTTTCAGACAGCACTTTATTGCTTTATCACTTAAACGGCAAGCCAGTCGTTTTACTCAAACAATTTTTTCAGCATTCGCCATTGGTTTTTCTTTCCCGCAGAGATTCTGGGATTATCAGTCCCTATGAAATGGTTGGAAAAAGTGTCGCTTTTAATAACAGTAATAAAGGTGATGCGGCACTCAATACTTTGTTACTCAATACTTTGGGCGATTTATCAAAAATTAGAAAAATAAATTATGACAGCGGGTATTTTCAGCAGTTCGTTGATGGAAAAATTGATGTTATTTTTGCTTATACAACGTCGGAACCCTTTTTACTGAAGGAGCAAGGGGTTGAAGTCAATATTATCAATCCACAAAATTATGGTATTGATTTTTATGGTGATAACTTTTTTACTTCACAACAGGAATTGAGTCAGCATCCAGGGCGTGTGGCCCGAATGGTTAAGGCGACAGTTAAAGGTTGGCAATATGCTTTGGCTCATCCCGATGAGATCATTGAATTGATCCAGAAAAAATATAATCCGTTGATGTCGGCCGATTATTTACGGTATGCGGCAAATACTACCTGGCAGATGATTGTTCCGGAATTGATTGAATTGGGATCAATTAATCCTGATCGTTATCAACACACTGCTGAGGAATATTTGCGGCTGGGATTTGTCAAGACCAGCCGGATAGACAATAGTTTTTTTTATAAGCCATCAGTTCCTGATTTCAATAAAGTCAAATTAACTCTTAAAGAACAACATTGGTTAACAGAACACCCTGTTATTCAGTTAGCCAGCGAGGAGAATTGGCCGCCATTTGAATTTGTAGATGACTCGGGCCGTTTGCATGGATTGAGTGCAGATATCATTCATTTGATTGAGGAAAGGCTGGGTATTCATTTCAAGATATTGACGCACGATGACTGGGCGACAACAGTAAAAAACATAAAAAACCATAAGGTTGATATGGTTAGTAGTGTGGTAAAAACTCCGGAGCGTGAGCATTTTCTGAGTTTTACCTGGTCTTATTTTGCTCTTCCAACCGTTATTATTACTCGTAAGGGAAGTCCAGTTATTGCAGGCCTAGATGATTTAAACAACAAAACCGTGGCCGTAGAGGATCAATACTACATACACAAACAGTTGAAGAGCAAATACCCGAAAATAAAATTGCTAGTTGTTAAAACCACCACTGATGCATTGAAAGCGGTTTCTTTTGGTCAGGCAGATGCTTATGTTGGAAATCAGGCAGTTGCAAACTGGATAATTGAGCAGAATGCCTTGGCTAATCTTGAAGTTGCACAAGATTCTGGATTAGGCAAGGCAGAGCTTAGATTGGCTGTACGTAAAGACTGGCCAATTTTGCAGAATATTCTGGATAAAGCCATTGTTTCAATTCCCAGAACAGAAATATTAAAAATCAGTCGGAAATGGCTGGGTCTGGATTCAGGGTTAAAAAAAATATGGTTAAGTGGTGCTGAGCAACAATGGCTTGATGAGCATAAAGTTATCCGTTTTACAGGAGATCCCAATTGGCTTCCTTATGAGGCCTTCGACAAACAGGGTAACTTTATCGGCATTGTTGCTGATCATTTAAGGCTGATAGAAAAAAAACTCGGGATTAAGTTCGAAATTATTCGCCCTGATTCTTGGCAGGATGCTGTCAACAAGGTTAAACAAGGTGAAGTCGATGTATTGTCCGAAACGCTGGATTCTAATTTACGATCCAGTTTGATTTTTACCAAGGCTTATCTCACCAGTCCTATTGTTATCGTGATGAAAAACAATGAAGATTATGTTGAAAATATTGATCAAATCAGGCGAAGAAAAATTGCAGTGATTAAAGATTACGGATATGTGCCAGCAATTCGCAAAGCCTATCCTGATTTGGATTTTCATGTCGTAGCAACGATTCAGGATGGACTTATAGCAGTATCGACCGGTAAGTATGATGCGCTGCTCGCTACACTGGCTCAGTCAAGCTATCATATTTCTGATCTAGGGATAAATAATATTCGTATTGCTGGGAAAACAGAATTTACGACGAAGCTTGCTTTTGGCATGCGACCGGAATATGCACCATTGGTTCCGATGTTTAACAAGGCACTCGGCAAAATTACCCAAGCAGAAAAACAGCGTATTTTCGCAAAATGGGGCAAACAAAAATTTGCCAGCACAATTGATTACACACTGCTCATCTATCTTGCTACCGCATTTTTCTCGATTGTTGCAGTCATTTTGTTTTGGAACAGAAAACTGGCAAAAGAAATTAACAAAAGAAAGGAAATTGAAGCACAGACGCAGGTGCTGATTGATAATATTCCTTTGCAAGTTGTTGTGACATCATTGACTGGAAAAATCCTCACCGCAAATCCGAAAGCAATCGCAGTGCATCGCATTAAAGAAGAAGATATCCCCAAACTTAATATTTTGGATTTTTATGCCAATGCCAGTGACCGGGAAGCGGCGGTAAAAGAAATAGCAGAAAAAGGCAGAATTGAAGAAAAAATTATTCCCTTTATCAGGCCGGGAGGAAAAATTCATTCCATGATGGTTTCTATTATGCCCATTAAATATCATAACCGGCAAGCATATTTGAGTATCGGAATAGATATGACTGAACGCCTGGAAATGGAGGCCGCGTTACAAACAGCAAAGGAACAAGCTGAGGCAGCAAATCGGTCGAAATCGCAGTTTTTAGCCAATATGAGTCATGAAATCAGAACCCCGATGAATGCCATTATTGGTTTTACTGAATTACTTGATGAACAAGTCACTGATCCCCGCTTGAAATCATTTGTAAAAACAATTCAATCTGCCGGGAATTCACTGTTGCTGTTGATTAACGATATTCTTGATTTATCGAAAATCGAAGCAGGAAAAATGGATATCGAAAAAAGAGCGACTAATCCGCATTATCTTTTTGCCGAACTATCGGAAATTTTTATGGTGGATTTACACAATAAAAGTCTGGCTATGAATATCGAGATTGCTCCTGAAATTCCTGAAAGTTTGATGCTGGATCCGGTGCGTTTACGACAAGTGTTGGTCAATATATTAGGCAATGCCGTTAAGTTTACTGAAAAGGGAAGTATCCGATTAACGGCGGGGGTAGCCAATGAGGATAAAATTCGCAGTAAAGTTGATTTGATTATCGAAGTTGAAGATACCGGTATTGGAATTCCCAAGCAACAACTACAGGTGATTTTTGAAGAATTTGAACAGACTGAAGGACAGAATTTTTCAAAATTTGGAGGGACGGGTTTGGGTTTGGCAATCTGTCGCCGGTTAATTGAATTAATGGGAGGTAGTATTTCAGTTCAAAGCGAGCTTGGAAGAGGTTCAAAATTTACTATTTTTTTGAATAATATTGATGTGGGCTCAGTTAAACAAGTAGTCCTTCCAGCCAATGGAAAAGTTCCGGAAATTGAATTTGAACCAGCAGTCGTTATGGTCGTTGATGATATCGAAAATAACCGACAATTAATATGTGAAAATTTTTCTGGAACAGAAATTACTATTGTGGAAGCAGCAAATGGAAAAGAAGCCGTAGAAAAAGTATATCAGCAAAAAATTGATTTAATATTGATGGATATAAGAATGCCAGTGATGGATGGTTATCAGGCAGCGCAGATCATCAAAAAAAAGTTTAATGATTTGGCCATTATTGCGTTAACAGCATCTGTGATGAAAGATGAGCATGAGCGCGTTAAAAGCGAAAATTTTGACGGATATTTAAGGAAGCCGGTTTCTCGCCGTGAGTTGTTTATTTCAATGGCTCGATTTCTTGAGCATCATCAAATTGCCAAGGAAGAAACGCAGTCATTAATAAATATATCCTTGTCGGTATCTGAGCAAAAGGTTTTGCCAGATGTTTTAGAGAAGCTGGAAGAAATGACTGAAAACTGGCAGATTATTCGGGCGAATAATAATATTTCCGAAATTAAAAAATTTGCTAACGAATTGATTTGTGTTGCCGAGCAATATCATTTCGAACCTTTAATTCAATATGCCAATCAATTGTTAGAAAAAATTGCAGCTTTTGATGTTTATGGAATAAAAATTTTGCTGGATGGATTTTCCGGTCTTCATGACGACTTAATAAAATAGGAAGGGAGCGTGCATAAAATAATATGACACTTATTCCTATCTCCCACACCAGAAAACTTCAAAAAATAATTCCTACTGCTACACTTTGATTAAGAACGAGCATGGAATAAGTTGAGCAGCTGGCGCAGTATTATTATTCGTAGTCAGAGCGTAGAAATAGGCGCATAGCCCGCTATGTCACTATTTTTTTCAACCCGTGCTAAACCAATATCTTACCTCCTGTTATCCGCATTGAAATCACGGATTCAGGTTAAAGATTTTTTGTGAACAAATTGCTGATTTTAAGAATCGGTATTTGCCAATTCTAAAAGCACAGGAACTGAGGTATCAGGAAGTGACCATTCGAAATAAATTGATTGTAGGCTTTTCCAGTCTGGTAGGGGTTTTATTGTTATTTGGATTTTTGGTTTGGCTTTATATTGGATGGCTGAGCAAAAATGTGGAAGAAATCGTAAATTGGAAAATTCCTGCCGTTAAGATGGCAGTCAATGTCCATGCTGGAGTATACGATGCGACAATTGAGCAGCTAGAGTATTTGTTGTATGAAAAACCGGAAACGTATGCAAAAGCTAACAATGTTTTATCGAAAATGGAGCTGAATCTTGATGAAATTGATCAAATTGCCCGGCAATTTGATGATCAATCGCTATTATCCCAGTCAGCAACAGTGAGAAAAGATGTCGCCGACTTTAAATTGTTGTACGAAAAAGGAGTTGCCAGTTTAAAAAATAATAGGCAGGCCGTTAAGGATATGGTTGAAAATGGAAAAAAAGTGATTGCCGAAGCGGATGCGTTTGCCTTAAAACAAGAACAGGAATATGCGCGTTTGTTGCGTAATCAAGCTGCGCCTGAAATATTAAATGGTAAAGTCCAGAAATATATTCAGGTGAATAAGATCAAAGCTTTGGCATATCGAATCATTCAGCATGAAAAACAGGAGAGGTTATATAAGAATCGCCAATATTACCAATTAATGCAAAAACAATTGCCCGAGTTGATGGCAATGTATAAACACCTGGAAAAAATGACAAGGGATAGAGTCGAATTAGGTAAAATTGAGGTTGCACGCAAAGCAACTCAAAAATATGCAAAAGCTGCCGCGCAGTGGATAAAGAACGATACCGAACTTAGGTCGGTAGTGAACAAAATGGATCGCATTGCTGATGAAGCTAGGCATGCAGCTGCCAATGCGGAGAACGAGGGTTGGTCGAAAGCGGTAGAAATGGGCGAGCAAACTATTGGATTGGTTAACCGGGCAAATTTGACTATATTGTTTTCATTGTTAATTGGGACTGCAATCGGAATTGGATTGGCAATTTCGATACCTAAAAATATTGTTGCATCGATTACTGCTCTGACAGAATTTTCCAGGAGTTTAGGGTCAGGTGATTTAACAGCCCGAACCCATTTTAAAGCCACTGATGAAATCGGGGTGATGGCGCAGGATCTAGATAAGGCATCGAGTAATCTACAAAACATTCTCATAAAGGTCAGTGATAATGCAGATTCTTTAACCCAACATTCATTGACTCTAAATCAATCGGTTGAAAAAAGTACTGGCAGTATTCAGCAGCAGAAACAAAACACAGAACAGGTAGCTACAGCCATTACAGAAATGGCATCGACAGTTGTGGAGGTTGCCAGAAATGCTTCATTAGCGGCTAATTCTGCAAGTGAAGCTGACCACAAGGCTAATGAGGGTAATCAGGTGGTTAATGAGGTTGTTAATTCAATTAATTCTCTGGCCGGCGAAATTGATCAGGCGTCACAAGTTATTGCCCAGTTGGAGAATGATGTCGGAGATATCAGTAGTATTCTTGATGTGATCAGAAATGTTTCTGAACAAACCAATTTGTTGGCATTGAATGCAGCAATTGAAGCAGCCAGAGCAGGTGAACATGGTCGCGGTTTTGCGGTTGTTGCTGACGAGGTAAGAACGTTGGCAAGCCGGACTCAAACTTCAACTGATGAAATTCAGGCAATGATTGAAAAACTTCAAGCGGGTGCAAAAAGGGCTGTAAAAGCAATGGGGGCGAGTCAAAAGATGGCAGGTGAAAGTGTTGGTCAGGCCAGTGAGTCTGGGGCTGCGCTGGTTGCAATTACTGATGCAATATCAACAATCAGTAACATGAATACTCAAATTGCCACTGCCTCAGAGCAACAAAGTGCAGTGGCCGAAGAAATTAACAGAACCATTGTTACCATTAATGATATTACTGAAGAAAACGTTAGCAATGCGCAGGAAACATCCCGAGCAAGTGGCGAATTATCTGAGTTAGCGATTGAGTTGAAACAAGCTGTTGGGCAATTTAAGGTTTAACTTTTTTTGCTTGCTTCAGCTTCAATAAAAATCCGTTTGATTTTAGGGAATCGTTTTTTCAGATGTCGGTCAATATCCGCAATGGTTTTTTCTACTTCTTGAGCGGTTGCGTTATCTGTAAAATCCAGGCTCAGATTTACTAAAATAAAATCTGGTCCCATGTGCATGGTGAGAATTTCATTGACGTGATTAACGATTTTATGTCGTTTAGCATGTTTTTTGATGGCTTCAACAATTTCCGGTTGCGCGCTTTCACCAATTAACAGGCCTTTGGTTTCGTAGGCTAACCAAACTGCCGTGCCCCCCAGGATACAGCCAATGAGAATGGATGCAATGCCGTCAAAAGTTGGATTTCCGGAAAGTTGGCTGGTCACAATTCCTAAAAAAGCAATAACCAGGCCAAGCATTGCAGCGGAGTCCTCAAATAATACTACAAATAAATTAGGGTCTTTGCCTCGTTTGACCGCTTCAATATAATCCCATTTACCTTTGGCGCGGGTAAATTCCTGCAAGGCGTAAAACCACGCTGCACCTTCAAAGGCCATAGCGATAGCCAGCACAATATAATTGATGGTGGGATTTTCCATGGGTTTTGGATTGACAAGGTGATGAATACCTTCGTAAACAGAAATGCCAGCGCCCACTGCAAAAATCAGGATGGCAACAACGAAACTCCAGAAATAAATCTCTTTGCCATGTCCAAAGGGAAAGTTTTCGTCAGCAGGTTTTTTTGATTGTTTCAGTCCATACAATAACAAACCCTGGTTTCCAGTATCGACCAGGGAATGAATGGCTTCTGATAGCATGGCAGAGCTTCCAGTAAACCCAGCTGCAATAAATTTTGTTATGGCGATAAATGTATTGCCAGCCAGCGCGGCAAGAATGACTTTTTTGGATGATGTGTCCATTGAAAATTTTATTTTTTAGGGTTCAGATACATTGATTTCATTTTTTTCTTCCATAAGGGTGATACTTTGCTGCGCATTGTGCAAATTTTTCTGGATGCCAATACGCTGTTGAGTATTGATAACCAAAGGAGAGTTAATCGAACCTTTTATAACCGGTTTGTTTTCTTGATCAGTTTGATTTTCTTGCTCATGCAGTAAAATCAAAAAAGCGAGTTCTGTTGATTGGTTTGCTTGCAGGGTGTTTTGTTCTTGATCGGATAGCTCAAAACTGTAATTGATATTAAAATGGCCCGGATGAGTAACAGAAAAGCTCAGGCGCTCATCGTCAATGGATTGCAGCCAATAAATTTTATCGTTGCCTTCCTGGTTGAATAGTTTATAGCGTTTGAAGTTTTCAAAGCCAGGAATACCTTCCGGGAAAGTGATGATGCTGTCCGGGTCTATCGTTTGAGTGCCAAAAAATCGGGTTTTTATTTCCATAGTTTTTGCTCATTATTAAAGCTTGACGGTAAGTCTGTATTATATATAGCTTTTGCTGAAAGGAATACTCGTTTTCGGTTGATTCACAAAATGCGGGTTCTCTGAGGGAGCGGTATTGAGTACGAAAATTTCTGTACAGAAAAAAGGAATAACATGAAAAATCTGATACGTTTTTTAATATGGGGATGGTTTGCTGCTAACGTTCAAGCGGAACCATTAGGCATTGTTGGCAGCAGTTGGCCGCCATATATTGACAAGAGCCAACAATCAAAAGGCATGGCAATGGAAATCGTTACCGTTGCCTTGCAAAGACGGGGATATCAAACAAGAATCAGTATCGAAACCTGGCCGAGAGCGTTGGAAGGCGTGGAAATAGGGGTTTATGATCTGGTTGCCGCTATTTGGAAAACCCGTGAAAGAGAAAAGACCCTTTTTTTTAGCCAGCCCTACTTGGCCAACCAGATCAAATTTATCAAGAACAAGGATACTGAAGTTCAATATCGAACTTTGGAAGATTTGAAAGGCTTATTAATAGGTACGGTTAGGAATTATGCTTATGATAAGGATTTTCTTGAAACGCAGGATCTAATCAAAATTCCTCAAAATCATATTATTCAGAATTTGCTTAAATTGACACAGGGAGAAATTGATTTAACGCTCGGAGATGAAAAAGCGATACGATACGAAATCCATCAATACATGAAGGGAAATGAGCAGCAGCTTGAATTTTTAAACAAGCCACTTTCTAAAAGAAATTTACGCATCGCAGTAAACAAAAACAATCCTACGGCAAAAAAAATTGTCGATGACTTTAATCAAGCGATCGCTAAAATGAAGGCTGATGGGACGTTAGCAGAGATTATCAATAAATATCAATTTTGATCCTGATCGTAATATTGTTTTTGCGCATCATAAATAATTGCATCAACATCATCCCGGGTTCTATACATAATTTTGTCGAATTTTTTTCCTGAATTCTTGAAAAAGGCAAATACCCTTGCAAGTTCGTGGGTTAATGTGGATTTTGTTTCAACGGCAATTTTATCAGCCTGATTTCCCAGCTTTTGTTGTGGAAAAGAGGCGCAGCTAGTGACAAAAATAGATACAGTGCTGACCAGAAAAAAATGATGTTTATGTCGCATAATTGACTCCTTGATAAGTTAACTATTATCAAAGCAAAAAAGAAGCCAAACTGGTGGGTCATTGATTATCAAAATGATGTGCTTGCTGGTGAACAATTTTCAGGAATTCACATATATACGGAGTCGCATATTTTAGCAGAATGGTAAAGTGCGAAGAACACAGGAAATTGGGAGGCTGTTGAAAATTTAATGGCACAAGTATGTTGAATTGCTTTCTAAGCTTGATCCAATCATACACAGCAATATGTCGAGTATGGAATTTTCCGCGGCCATTCAATGAAAATATAATGAATGGGCGGCACAAGGGTTATTACTTTTTTCAAGATTAATTGAGTGAAGAGAAATGGCTCCAATTCAATTGGGGCTGTTTTTTAATAACCATATTCCAAGTTATTAATTTCCTTCAAAACACCGTCACGGAAAACCAGTTCCTTGATGAATTTACGTGGACCAAAATTGTATGTCCAGACTTCTATAAATTCTACATGACAGATTGGGAGTCTGGTTGAGTCGTATCGGTTATTGTAGTAACCATATTGATTGCATCCTGGGGGATAATATTTTTCTCGGGTTTCGACAAAGTCTGGTTCACCGCATCTGGCAAGGATTTTATACTTTGAATCGCCAGTATTAATGATTTTAGTGCCACATCTTAGGGCATGGCTTTGAACAGAACACAACAGCAGGGAAATAAGCACTAATAATTTATTTATATTCATAGTCTTTTTCTGCCTGGATTAAGGAATTTTAGAGGGTTTTGTTTGCTGTTCAACATTTACTTTCGGGTTTAAAGTAATTTGGGACAGGCCCATAACCAAGCATGGTTTTATAATTTGCCAAAAAACAAGCCGGAAAAAAAGATGCCTGCCAAGAAATTTGTGCGTTAAATGCTCCGAATGATTTCAGCTACAAGCTCTGGACCTTTATAGATTAAACCGCTATAGATTTGTATTAAACTTGCGCCAGCAGCAATTTTCTCTTGTGCATCTTTAGCGGACATAATTCCCCCTGCGGCGATGATGGGAATTTTCCCGGATAATTGTTCGCTCAATTTGGCAACAGTAGCAGTCGATACTTCTTTAACAGGTGTGCCGCTTAAACCACCGGTTTCGTTAGCCAAAGGGTGATCTTTGATTCTATCACGACTAATCGTGGTGTTGGTGGCAATAATGCCGTCCAGTTCCAATTCAATTAATAATTCAGCAATATGAGCTATTTCATCGGGTAATAAATCGGGAGCTATTTTAATAACCAGCGGCACATATCGGCCATGTTTTGCATGTAATTGGGTTTGTTGTTGTTTCAATGTGTCCAGAAGTTTTTTGATCTCGTCACCTTGCTGTAATTGACGCAAATTTTTGGTGTTGGGCGATGAAATATTAATAGTTATGTAGCTGGCCCAAGGGTAGGCTTTTGTAAGTCCGATTGAATAATCATCAATGGCTTTTTCAATCGACGTATCTGCGTTTTTACCGATATTAATACCTAGTATGCCTTGATATTTGCTTTTTTTAACCTGCCCTATCAAATAATCAATCCCTTTATTATTGAAGCCCATTCGGTTGATAATAGCCTGATACTCGGGAAGTCTAAACATGCGTGGCTTGGGATTTCCGAATTGTGGGCGCGGGGTTACTGTGCCAATTTCAATAAATCCGAAGCCCAATGACGCCAAGGCGTCAATGTAATCGCCGTTTTTATCTAGACCTGCAGCTAAGCCCACTGGATTTTTAAATTCAAGTCCCATGACAGTGACTGGAGCATCATTTGTGTTTTGGGTAATCAGCTTGCTAAGCCCAATGATATGAGCGATTTTCAAAGATGTAAGCGTGACGCGGTGAGCAGTTTCGGGATCTAGTTGAAATAATAAAGGTCGGATTAAAGGGTATAGGTTCATTTTAATGTTGGGCGGATAATTGATAGGGAGTTGGGTCAATGGATGTTGGCTGATTCATAATTAATTCGGTCAATAATTTTGCAGAAGCGGGGCCCATCACCAAGCCGTTTCGGAAATGGCCGGCATTAATATATAAGTTCTCTATTTCAGGATGTTTGTCGATATAAGGGATGCCCTGTTGGGTGCCTGGACGGAGACCAGCCCAATGGTGAGTTACTGGATATTCGGCTAAAGCTGGAAAAAGTCGTGTTGCAAAATTATAAAGTTGTTGTTTAGCGTCACTGGTGACTTGTTTATCGAACCCCGAAGTTTCAACCGTACTTCCAGCCAGAATTTTGCCATCACGTCTTGGAATCAGGTAGCGATCGTT
>Ga0256841_1003750_pt1 | contig 11217 bp, 11 predicted proteins | sample 356308metaG_FD_185971 | JGI IMG/M metagenome (GOLD analysis project Ga0256841, IMG submission 185971) | Hydrothermal vent microbial communities from Mid Atlantic Ridge, Atlantic Ocean - 356-308 | ecosystem: Environmental > Aquatic > Marine > Hydrothermal vents | place: Atlantic Ocean: Mid...
GATGATGCTGGAGCCCGCGCCGCTGCACGAGCTCCGTCTCGATCCCGACAGCCTCGTGCCCTACGAGGCGGAGATCGAGCTCCTCGAGGCGAACCGCACGCTCCGGCTTTCGATCGGCGGCATCCGCATGGTCTCCGCGAGCTGCTTCTGGGATCCGGCCTTCGGGCGGCCGGAGAAGGGCGATTCGAGTGTGGTGGCGGTGGTGTTCGCCGATGCCGAGGGCAACTACTACCTCCACGATCTCCGCTATCTCGACAGCAGCCCCGCGCGCGCGGAGGAGGACGAGGCGACCGTCATGTGCCGACAGGTCGCGGACTTTCTCGAGCGCAACGCCGTCCCCCACATCGCCGTCGAGAGCAACGGTCTCGGTCGGTTCCTCCCCGCCATCCTGAGGCGGGAGCTCAGCGCGCGACGCCTCGCGGTCGCGGTCGAGGAGCACCACAGCACGATTCCGAAGGACCGGCGCATCCTCGAGAGCTTCGATCCCCTCCTCGCCGCCCGGCGGCTGCGCGTGCACCGGCGCGTGCTGCGCACCCCGTTCGTCGCCGAGATGCGGGACTTCCGGCCCGGTGGCGGCGGTCGCGACGACGCGCTCGACGCGGTCGCCGCCTGTCTCGCCCGCGAGCCCGTGCGCATCGGCAGCGCGCGCCCCCTCGCGCGCCGCGACTGGCGACCGCAGGCGGCTCCGTTCCGCGCCCGCACCGTGCTCGACCGCTGAGGGCGCCTCCTCGCCTGGCGTCAGTCCTCGTCAGGCGGGCAGAGGTGGTCGAAGGTGCGACGTGCGACCTCCTGCATGGAGCGCAGGAAGCGCTCGAGCGCCTCGAAGCTTTCGAGCGGGAGCTCCGCCACCACCCGGTTCGCCGCGCGCAGCAGCGCGTCCCGTTGCCCCGGAGAGGCCTCCCTGGAGGTGAAGCCGGGAAGCGTGGACAGGCGGAGTACCGCCTGGAGGGCGTGCTGGAGGTCGAGCGCGACGGTGAGCTCCCGCGCGAGGGGGCCATCGAGCAGCCCGACCTTGCCGGCGCGGCAGAGGACTTCGCGCGTGCGCGTCGCGCGGATCTCGGGATGCCGCCAGGCATGGGCCAGCTGAAGATACTGGGCGGTGAACTCCAGGTCCACGAGGCCGCCACGCACATGCTTGAGATTCCAGGGATTGTCCGAGCCGTGCTCGCGGAAGATGCGCTCCCGCATGGCGCGCACCTCGCGGGCGAGCCGCACGGGATCCCGCTCGCGGCACACCAGCCGTTCGATGACCTGTGCGATCCTTTCCACGAGCCCGGGCTCGCCTGCCACGGGGCGCGCCCGGGTGAGCGCCTGCTGCTCCCAGGTCTCGGCCGTATTTTCGTGATAGCTCGTGAAATTGCGCAGGCTGCAGGCCACCGGGCCGACATTGCCCGAGGGCCGCAGCCGCATGTCGATCTCGAACAGGCGGCCCTGGGCGGTGCGCGCGGTGAGCGCGCTCACGAGCCGCTGGCTCAGCCGCGCGTAATAGGTGCCGGCGGCAAGCGGCTGCGGACCGTCGGAGCGGGCATCTTCCGGCGCGTCGTATATGAACACGAGGTCGAGATCGGAGCCGATCGTGAGCTCGCAACTGCCGAGCTTGCCCATGCCGACGATGGCATAGCTGCCGCCCGGGATGCGGCCGTGGGTCCGCTCGAGCCAGCTCCGGCTGTGGGGCAGCAGCGCGCGCAGCACGACTTCGGCGATGGCGGTGAGACAGGCCTGGGCGGCGCGGACGTCGCTCACGCCGAGCAGCACGTGGAGCCCGGCCTGGAACTGGCGTCCCTGCGCCCAGCGGCGGCAGATGTCGAGCACGTCCTCGAGCCCGCGGGCGTCTTCGAGCAGGCGCTCGAGCTCCCGGGCGAGCGCTTGCGGCCCCGGCAGAGCGGCGAAGAAGTCGGGGGCGAGCATGGCCTCGAAGAGCGCCGTGTTCGCGCTCAGATGGCGCGCGAGCTTCGGTGCCGCCCCCATGAGATCGGCGAGCAGGGTGAGGAGGCGGGGATGGGCGTGGAGGAGGGAGAAGATCTGCACGCCCGCGGGCAGGCCGGAGACGAATTCGTCGAACAGCCGGAAGGCCTCATCCACGTCTGGCTGACGGCGCAGCGATTCGAGGATCGCCGGCGTGAGTTCGGTCAGCAGCTCGCGCGCGCGGGCGCTTCGCGTGGCGCGGATGTGCCCGTGATGCCAGGTGCGGATGCGGGCCGCCACCGCCTGGGGGTCGCGAAAGCCGATCTCCCGCAGCGTCTCCAGGGTCTCGGGGTCGTCCTCGGTCCCCGTGAAGACGAGCCGCCTGCCGAGACCGAGATCGGACTCCTTCTCGAACAGGGCGGCATAGTGGCGCTCCACGGTTTCGAGCGCGGCGCGCAGATCACGCGCGAGCGCGTCCGCATCCGCGTAGCCGGCGAATTGCGCGAAGCGCGCGAACTCCTTCGGATTTGCGGGAAGGCGCTGGGTCTGGCGGTCGGCGACCATCTGCAGGCGGTGTTCGAGGGCGCGCAGAAAGAGGTAGGCGCGATCGAGCTCGTCGCGCACCTCCGACCGGATCCAGCCGCCCGCGGCGAGGCGCGCGAGGGCGTCGCGGGTGCGGCGGGTGCGCAGCTCGGGATGCCGGCCGCCGAGGATGAGCTGCTGGGTCTGGACGAAGAATTCGATCTCGCGGATGCCGCCACGGCCGACCTTGAGATCGTGGCCGAGCACCTGGATGTCGGCGAAACCGCGGTGGGCGTGGATCTGCCGCTTGATCGCGTGGATGTCGCGGACGGCGGCGAAGTCGAGATACTTGCGCCATACGTAGGGCGAGAGGGTGCGGAGAAAGCGTTCCGCGGCCTCGATGTCGGCGGCGCAGGGACGCGCCTTGATGTAGGCGGCCCGCTCCCAGTTCTGGCCGTGCCGTTCGTAGTAGAGTTCCGCCGCCTGGGTCGAGATGGCGAGCGGATGACCGGGAAGATGGGGGCGGAGGCGGAGATCGGTGCGGAAGACGAAACCGTCGGAGGTCTTCTGCTCGAGCAGGTAGACGAGCGAGCGGGCGAAGCGCACGGCAAGCGCCATGGGCGCCTCGCGCCCGCGGTAGGGCATGGTCTCCTCGTCGAAGAGGACGATGAGATCGATGTCGGAGGAGTAATTGAGCTCGAGGGCCCCGAGCTTGCCCATGGCGAGCACGACCACGCCGCTCCGCCACCCGGCCCGCTCGGGATCGGCGAGCTCGAGCTCGCCGCGGCGTGCGGCCTCACCCAGCAGGTGCTGCGCCGCGCGGTCGACGCAGATGTCGGCGAAGCGCGAGAGCGTCGTGCACACCTCCTCGAGGTCCCATGCTCCCGACAGGTCCGCGAGGGCCACGAGCAGGGCCATGCGTCGGCGCGTACGCCTGAGACCGGCGAGCAGGCGGGCGCGGTCGGAAACGTCCACTTCGCGGGCCTCGGCGAGGAGGCGCGCCCGGGTGCGCGCCCAGCCCTCAAGGCGCAGCTCGGCGAGCAGCTTCGGTTCGGCGAGCAGGCACTGGGTGAGAAACGGGCTCGAGCCGAGGATCCCCTCGATGACCGCCGGGCCTGGCTGTTCGAGCCAGCTCGCGGCCGCTTCGCGCTGCCATCCGGCGGGCAGGAGCTCGAGACGGCGCAGCAGCGCCTCGCGGTTCTGCCGCAGCCGGTCCCTGTCCGCGGCAAGCGGTGCTGCGAGCCGATCGGGGAAGCGCACGCCACGCCCTCCGTTACGCGCGGCAGGGTGGGGTGCGCGCGATCGAAGGTCAATGGGCGCCTGCACCGGGGCGCGATCGGGCCGCGGCGCCCGGGTAGATGACGGTGCCATCCGGGGTCACGACCGCCGCCGGGTCCATGCGCGCGGGCTCGCTGCGGCAGGGATCGAGGATGTGGATGACCGCGACGCCGCGGGCGAGCAGGTGATCGCTCACGATGCGGCGGTGACAGCGGAAGGGAAGGGCTTCGGCGCACATGATCGCGGTCGGATGCTCGCGGGCGAGCGCGAGAAGGCGCTCGAGGCCGCGGCGAAACGGCGGCGTGAGCGCATAATCGGCATAGTTGCGGAAGCCCTCGACGCGCCAGTGGGTGTTCGGCGACGGCCGGCCCAGCCGCTGCCGGCCGCGGCGGCCCCCGAGCTCGGGCATGTGGAGGTATGCGATCCCTCTGGCCTCGAGGGCGCGGCGGAGCGCATCGCCGTCATACTGCGGGTGGCGGCGCGACTTCGGCCAGCTGCGGATGTCGACGAGCCTGCGGATGCCGTGGTGCTCGAGCATGGCGAGAAAGACCTCGAGCGCTCGGGTCGAGTGACCGATGGTCCAGATCCGAAGCCGTCCGCGGGGGAGGCCTCCTGCGTCGGTGGCCGAGGCAGCGGATCCGTCCTCCGGTGTATCGGCACAGGCGCAGTTTCCTGCTAGCATCTGCATCCGCCGCGGGGAGAAGGGAACGATGAGCGGGCTTGCGAGCGGAGTGATCGTCGGTGTCGGGCCGGGTCTCGGGGCCGCGCTTGCGCGCCGCTTCGCCCAGGGTGGCGTGCGGCTTCTGCTCGCCGCGCGGGAGATCGGCCGGCTCGAGCGGCTCTGTGCGGAAACCGGGGCCGAGGCGCTCTCCTGCGATGCCACGGACGTGACCCTCGTGGAATCCCTCTTCCGCTCCGTCGACGCCCGCTTCGGCACGCTCGATCTTTGCATCTACAACGCCGGGCTGCGCCTGCGCGGGCCGTTCACCGAGCTCACCCCCGAAAGCGCGCAGCAGGCCTTCGCGGTCAATGCCTACGGCGCCTTTCTCGTGGCCCGCGAGGCGGCGCGCCGGATGGTGCCCCGCGGCCGTGGCTGCCTGCTGTTCACGGGAGCGACGGCGGGACTCAAGGGCTTCGCCGGGAGCGCGCCCTTCGCCATGGGCAAGTTCGCGCTCAGGGGCCTTGCCCAGAGTCTCGCCCGTGAGCTCCACCCCAAGGGGGTGCATGTCGCCCACATCGTCATCGACGGAGTGATCCGCCGTCCCGGGCAGACGGAGGCGGGCGAAGCTGCGGAGCGGCTGCTCGAGCCCGAGGCCATCGCCGAAACCTTCTGGCACGTCGCGAACCAGCCCCGCAGTTCGTGGACGGACGAGCTCGTGCTGCGGCCCTGGAGCGAGCCCTTCTGAAGTTCAGATCCAGCCTGCGAGTTCACGCCGGGCGAGCTCCTCGAGCAGGGCGATGTGATCCTCCCCGTCGTTGAGACAGGGGATGTAGGTGAAGGCCTCGCCGCCCGCCGCGACGAAGCGGTCGCGGCCGGAGATCGCGATCTCCTCGAGGGTCTCGAGGCAGTCGGCGGCGAAGGCGGGCGAGATCACGGCGATGCGTCGGATGCCGCGCTGCGGCAGCTCCTCGAGCGTCTCATCGAGATAGGGCTTGAGCCATTCCTCCGAACCGAAGCGGCTCTGAAAGCAGACGAGAATGCGCTCCTCGGGCCAACCGAGGGCGCGTCGGAGCTGCTCGCTCGTGACGAGACACTGGTGGTAGTATGGATCGCCCTCTTCGACCGAGCGCGCGGGCATGCCATGATAGGAGGTGAGGAGGAGCTGCGGTTCGAAGTCGAGGCGGGCGAGGTGGTCGGTGACGCGGCGCGCGAGCGCGGCGATGTAGCCCGGATGATCGAAGTAGGGAGGAAGGGTGCGCACCGCCGGCTGCCACTTCATCCCCTGAAGCGCCCCGAAAAGCCGGTCATAGGCGGTGGCGGTACTCGCGGCGGCGTACTGGGGGTAGAGGGCCATCGCGAGAATGCGACGGCAGCCTCGCGCCGTCATGGCGGCGAGGACGTCCGGGATCGACGGGCGTCCGTAGCGCATCGCCCAGTCGACGGTGATCCCGGGCGCGATCGCGGCGAGCCTCTGTTGGAGCTTCTCGGCCTGGTTTCGGGTGTAGGTCTTGAGCGGCCCCTCGTCGCGCTCGCGGTTCCAGATCTCGCGATACGCCCGCCCCGAAGTGAAGGGACGCCGCGTGAGGATGACGAGCTGCAGAAGAGGCTGCCAGAGCCAGGGCGAGTAGTCGATGACGCGGCGATCGGAGAGGAACTCGCTGAGATAGCGGCGCATCGACCAGTAGTCGGTGGCATCGGGCGTGCCGAGATTGATGAGCAGCACCCCCACGCCCTCGCCCCGGCGCGGCTCCGCGCGGACTCCCTCTTGCGCAAGGCTCGCCGTCTGCTCCATCGCCCGCTCCTCCGCTCTGGGGGGAGGTAACAGGCCGCCCGCCACCGGCAAGATGGGCGCGCTTCCTCAGCCTCCGGCGTGCGCCGCGAGCCGGTCGCGGTCGCGGATGAAGATCGTCGACTTGCCGCTCAGCGCGATCAGGCCGCGGCGGCGGAACTGCGACAGGGTGCGGCTCACGGTCTCGATGGTGAGCCCGAGAAAGTCCGCCATGTCGGTCCGGGTCATGGGCAGATCGAGGCGTCCGCCGTCCGCGCCGCCGAGCCGCGTCTCGAGCTTGAGAAGGAAGCTTGCGACCCGCTCCGCGGCCGTCTTGCGTCCGAGAAGCAGCATCTGTTCCTGGGCGGCCGCAAGCTCACTCGTGGCCCGCGAGAGCAGATTGTGTTCGAGCTGGGGATGATTGTGGACGAGCCGGAGAAAGGCGGTTCGCCGGAACCGGCAGACCGTGGCCACGGTGACCGCCTCGGCGGTGCAGATGTAGCGGTCGGCGAAGGCGAGTCCGAGGAAGTCGCCGGGCAGGAGAAAGCCGGTGATCTGCCGCCGGCCATCCTGAAGCAGCTTGTAGAGCTTGAGCACCCCGGAGGTAAGCGTGAACACCTCGCCTGCCGGGTCTCCCTCGTAGAACAGGGTGTCGCCGGAGCTGAGCCGGCTGCTCGCGCCAATCGCAGCGAGCTCGCGGCGCTCTTCTTCGGACAGTACGGCGCAGATCGCGAGCTCCTTCACCCGGCACGCCGCACAGTCGATCCGCGCGCCACGACAGACGGTGCAGCTCTCGATCGGCCCGAGCACTCCGCGTGACCTCTGCCCCCGACCTTAAGCCCATATGCGCTTCCCTTTGACATGGGTCAATGAGCGAGAGCGTCGCGGCCGTAGCGTTCGGCGATCGGAGGTCTGGCGTGCTCCATGAAGAGCTCGCGAAGCGGCTGGCACTGGCGGGAGCTCGGGAACGGAGAGTTCGACGCCCTCTGGCCTCTGGTACGGGCTCTCGAGGGGCGCGCCGACCGGACCCTCTGGGTCGGAAGCCTCAGGCGGTGGGTGGGCCGCGCACGCACCCGCCGGGGCGCCGCGGCCCTGCACTACGCATCCTCTCCCGTGCTCGCCGGCTGCCTCTACGACTGCTTCGAGGAGGAGGGCGGACAGGGTCGCTGTCTTCGGCTCTCCCGCGTCTGGATGGTGGAGCCCGGCCTCCCGGGAAGGGTCGCGGAGGGTTTGCTGACCTGCGCCCGGGCGTTCGCGCGCCAGCGCGGCTGCCTGCGTCTCTTCCTTCCGCGGCGCGCGCTCCGCGGTGGGGCGCTGCCGGCCGGACTGGACAGGAGCCTCCCCCGTCTGGCCCTTCGCGGCACGGCGGACGGTTGGCTCCTCGAGCTCGAGCGCTATCTCGACGATCCGCCACCTGCGCCGACGACCGATGGGAGGAGGCGGTGAGATCGCTCCTGCGGCTGCTCGGCCTGCTCCTGCTTCTCGTCCCGGGCGTGATCCCCGGGTCAGGGAGCCGGGCCGCGGAACTCGTGATGTTCGAGAGTGCATCCTGCGAATGGTGTGCCGCCTGGCACCGCGAGGTCGGCCCCATCTACCCCAAGACCGCCGAGGCACGGCGCGCGCCGCTTAGACGGGTGGACGTCGACGCACCCCGACCTCCGGATCTCGCCTTCATCAGAGGCATCCGCTACACGCCGACCTTCGTGCTCGTCGATCGCGGGCGCGAGCTGGGGCGGATCACGGGCTATCCCGGCGAGGACTTCTTCTGGGCGCTGCTGGACGAGCTCCTCGCGCGACTCGACCGGATGGCCCGGAACGAACGCTGAGCGTTTGCTGCGGCATATCCTCGCACTTGCTAATTCACGGATTCCGAATATGCTTGGCTGCGCCCGGTGGCGGCGCTAGGCTGTTTCCCATCACGAACAGCCGACGAAGGGCCAGAGGAGGGAGAAGAACATGACACGGGCCAAGCCGGCCGTTCTTCTCGGCGTCATCCTGCTGTTCGGTGGCGGCATCCTGTCCGGGGACGCCGGTGCTGCCGAGACGCGCACCGAACAGGGGATCACCTTCACGATCGTGGACCACGAAATTCCCGAGTCCCTGACCGGCAGGCCCGGCAACCCCGAGGACGGCCTCAAGTGGTTCGTGAACCGCAAGCTCGGCAACTGCCTCGCCTGTCACAAGGTCTCGGCGCTCGAGGGTGAACCTTATCATGGCGAGATCGGGCCGAGCCTCGACGGCGTCGCGAGCCGGCTCAGTGAAGGCGAGATGCGCCTGCGTCTCGTCGATCCCAAGGTCATCAATCCGGATACCATCATGCCCGCCTTCTTCCGCTCGAGCGGGCTTCGCAACGTGATGGAGAAGTTCAAGGGCAAGACGATTCTCACCGCCCAGCAGATCGAGGACATCATCGCCTTCCTCAAGACGCTCAAGGAAGAGTGACGCCAGGCGTTCGCACACGGAGGTCCGAGATGCGCAGTGCGACCCACGAATTCAGCCGCCGCAGGCTGTTCGGTCTCGTCGGCGGCACCGCGGCGACGGTGGCCCTGTCGGTGTTGCTCGGCACGCCGGCGCGGGCCGATCTCGCCGCCGTGCAGAAGCTGATCGCCAAGATCGCGGGCGACCGCAAGATCCAGGAGGGGCGGATCACCCTCGATGCCCCGGAGATCGCCGAGAACGGCAACACGGTGCCGATCGCGGTCGAGGTGGACAGCCCCATGACCGAGGACGACTACGTGAAGACCGTGCATGTGTTCGCGGCCGGCAATCCGCGCCCCGAAGTGGCGACGTTCTACTTCACGCCCAGGAACGGAATCGCCGCGGCGAGCACCCGCATCCGTCTCGCGAAGACGCAGAAGATCTTCGCGATCGCGGAGATGAGCGACGGTTCCCTGTACATGACGTCGCGCGAGGTCAAGGTGACCATCGGCGGCTGCGGCGGTTGAGACGAAGCGAGGAAGCGAGCTGACATGGCTAAGCCGAAACCCCGTGTTCGCGTCCCGAAGAAGGTCGCCAAGGGCGAGATCGTGGAAATCAAGACGCTGATCTCGCACCGCATGGAGTCCGGGCAGCGCAAGGACAAGAAGGGCAACCCCATACCGCGCAAGATCATCAATCGCTTCGAGGCGCGCTACAACGGCGAGCTCGTCTTTGCGATGGATCTGCAGCCGGCGATCTCGGCCAATCCCTATATCGCCTTCCATCTGCGGGTGGACGAGCCGGGCGAGCTCGAGTTCAAATGGGTCGACGACGACGGTTCGGTGTACACCAAGAAGGCGAAGATCGCGCTCAAGTGAGCGCGGGTCGTCGCGGGCCGGCCGGGCGCGAAAGGGAAGGAGAGGCGGCATGCGCGTTTGGAAGCTGCTGGCGGGAGCCGCGCTGATCGGCACGGCTCTCGGTGTGACGGCGAGCGTGGCGGATCCCATCCCGGGCTACAAATCCGTCAAGCCGCCTGCGGGCAATCCCCTGCCGGAGCTCATCTCCGGTTACTACTTCCGCTCGGAGGCGGTGCGTGCCCTGCAGGATGACGACTTCGAGAACCCGGGCTTCCTGTGGGTCGAGCGCGGCGCCGAACTGTGGGAGACGCCGGACGGCGAGGCGAACAAGTCCTGTGCCGACTGCCACGGCGATGCCGAGGAAAGCATGAAGGGGGTCGGTGCGAGCTATCCGAAGTGGTTCGAGCCGCTCGGAAAGCCGGTCAACCTCGAACAGCGCATCAACATCTGCCGCGAGCGCAACCAGAAGGCCGAGCCCTGGAAGTGGGAATCGGACGAGCTGCTCGCGATGACGACCTTCATCCGCTACCAGTCGCGCGGCATGCCGGTGAAGGTGGACATCTCCGGCCCGATGAAGGAGTGGTGGGAGCGCGGCAAGGAAATCTACTACATGCGCCAGGGCCAGCTCGACATGGCCTGCGCCAACTGCCACGAGGACTACTACGGCAAGCGCATCCGCGCCGACCATCTGAGCCAGGGCCAGAGCAACGGCTTTCCCACCTACCGGCTCAAGTGGCAGAAGATCGGCTCGCTGCACCGCCGCTTCCGGGGCTGCAACAAACAGATCCGGGCGAAGCCCAAGCCATACGGCCACGACGACTATGTGGCCCTCGAGCTCTATCTCGCCTGGCGCGGAACCGGACTGCCCGTGGAGACGCCGGCGGTACGGCAGTGACCGGCGCCTGAACCGGGGGCGGCCGCGGCCGCCCCTTCTCCCTCGCTTTCCGACGAGGACAGCGAACGCATGCTCTCCCGCCGCGAGCTTCTCCACCTTCTCGCCTGCACGGCACCGCTGGTCGCGGGCTTCGGCAATGTACCGCGGGCGCTGGCCCGCCAGCGCCTGACCCAGGAGGACATCCTCGCCTTCGCACCCAAGGGGCAGGTGACTCTCCTCCACATCACCGATCTCCACGCCCAGCTCGTGCCGATCTGGTTCCGCGAGCCCTCGGTCAACATCGGAGTCGGCGAGGCCGCGGGACGGCCCCCGCATCTCACCGGCCGGGCGCTGCTCGAACATTTCGGCATCGCGCCGGGAAGTCCCGAGGCCTACATGCTCTCGGCCGAGGATTTCGACGCGCTCGCCAAGGCCTACGGCAAGGTCGGGGGGCTGGACCGCATCGCGACGCTCGTGGCGGCGGTGCGGGCCGAGCGCGGCGATCGCGTGCTGCTGCTCGATGGCGGCGACAGCTGGCAGGGCTCCTGGACCGCACTCCAGACCCGGGGCGCGGACATGGTGGAGGTCGCCAATCTGCTCGGCGTCGACGCGATGACCGCGCACTGGGAATTCACTTACGGGCAGGACCGGGTCGAGGAGCTCATCGAGCGGCTGGAGTTCCCCTTCGTCGCCCAGAACGTGCGTGACGTGGACTGGGAGGAGCCCGTCTTCGACGGCGTCGCCTACTTCGAGCGTGGCGGCATCAAAGTCGCGGTCATCGGGCAGGCCTTCCCCTACACGCCGATCGCCAATCCGCGCTGGATGATTCCGCAGTGGAGCTTCGGCATCCGGGAGGACGAGCTGCGCGAGCTCGTGCGCGAGGCCCGCGAGGAGGAGGGTGCGGAACTCGTCGTGCTCCTCTCCCACAACGGGT
>Ga0256841_1003751_pt1 | contig 11216 bp, 5 predicted proteins | sample 356308metaG_FD_185971 | JGI IMG/M metagenome (GOLD analysis project Ga0256841, IMG submission 185971) | Hydrothermal vent microbial communities from Mid Atlantic Ridge, Atlantic Ocean - 356-308 | ecosystem: Environmental > Aquatic > Marine > Hydrothermal vents | place: Atlantic Ocean: Mid...
TGAAGAAGGCCGAGGCGGCGGGCCGGTTCGCCAAGGGGCTGCTGGTGCGCGGCGAGCACCCCGTCGAGGCGATCGTTTCGGAGGCGGAGACCGGTTACGACCGCATCGTCATGGGGCGCCAGGGCGGCGGCATGCTGCGGCGGCTGCTGCTGGGGTCCACCACCGCCGGGGTGGTGCAGCTCGCCCAGGTACCGGTGCTGGTCGTGCCCTGCGGTGACTGAGTCCCGCCGGCCGTCGCGAGCCAAGGAGGGCCGCGGCCCTCCTTCTTGAATGCTCGGTTCAGCCGTGCCAGGCCTGCAGGGGCCGCGGCTCCAGCCTGGCCGCGAGTGCGTAGGAATTCCGGCTTTTTGGCGTACCGGACTATCGGGAATCCGTGCATTCACTTACGCTCAGGCCTACTGGCATAGCTATACCAATGAGAACTAAGTCAGTGCTAAAAATACTGATACGCACCGAATGGGTGTACATAGCTTGATAGACTGTTTGTGTCGGGGGTACGGGTGCAAGCAAATAAATCTGACCTTACCTTTTTTACCAATGACGGCAACCATACGTTGCTGGATCGTTTTAAAGCCACCCTGGCAGATACGATGTACTTCGACGTCCTTGTGGGGTATTTTCATGCCAGCGGTTTCCACCAGCTTGCGGACGATATCAGCAAGATTGGCAAGACCCGCATTCTGGTCGGCCTCGGTGTCGATAGCGAGGTTTTTGACGCCTTGGATATGCAACGACAAGGCGAACTCGATTTTGAATCGCACGCGAGAGCCAAAGGCCTGTTTAAAGAAGAACTGGTCAAGATCGTGGAACACGCTCCAGTGCGGGATGAAGAGCTGGAGCAAGGATTAACGAAGTTTATTCAGCTACTGCAGGAAAATGCGGTATTGCCCGAGGAGGACAAGCTAAGAGGCGGCAACGGCAAGAAGCTGGAGATTCGCGTTTACCCATCGCGCAATATTCACGCTAAAGTTTACATCGGCAGGTTCAAGCCCGAGGACAGGGACTATGGGTTTGTCATTACCGGTTCGAGCAATTTTACTTACTCGGGCCTCGTGGCGAATCGTGAATTCAATGTAGAACTTCGTCAGAGGCGAGACGTAGAGTTCGCCCTAGACCGCTTCGAGGAGTTGTGGCGAGAGTCAGTTGAAGTATCGCGCGATTTCGTCGATACGGTTCGCAGCAGGACATGGCTGAACGACTCGATTTCTCCGTACGAGCTATACCTCAAATTGCTGTATGAATACTTACAGGAAGACATTAACCTGCAAGATGACATCGAAGTATTTTTGCCAGAAGGCTTCATACCGCTCCGCTACCAAAAGCAAGCAGTGGTGCAGGCGCTGAAAAAAATAGAGGAATACGGCGGGGTGTTTTTGTCTGATGTGGTTGGACTCGGCAAGACCTTTATTGCAGCTCAGTTGCTGCAGCAGGTCAGCGGCCGTATTCTGGTTATTTGTCCGCCCGGATTGAAAAACTACTGGGAAGAGAGCTTGCAAGATTTTCGCGTTCCGGCAAAGGTCGAGTCTTTAGGGAAACTGGATCACTTGGTAAAGTCCGATATTCGTCGCTATGACTATGTAGTCATTGATGAAGCGCACCGCTTTCGGAACGAGAACACCCAAACCTATGCAAACCTCTTGGATCTTTGTCGCGGGAAGAAGGTCATACTCATCACGGCTACGCCGCTCAATAACACCATCGATGACATTTACGCACAGCTTAAACTCTTCCAGTCCCCTAAAGAGTCAACCATTCCTGGGATACCGAACCTGGATCGCTACTTCGGTGATTTGAGGAAGCGGCTCAATGGTTTGGACAAAGGTTCGCCGGAGTATAAGGCGGTTGTCAAAGAGATCTCCAAGGAGATACGAGAAAGAATCCTGAAATACGTCATGGTGCGCCGTACTCGTAGCGACGTTCTCAAGTGGTTCAAAGACGACGTCGCCAGCCAGAATCTGTCCTTCCCTGAGGTTCAGCAACCTCGAAAAATTGTATATAACTTTGCGGGAAAAGTGGAGGATGTGTTTAACGAGACCGTCCGCTTGCTTAGGTCTTTTCGATACGCCAGATATATACCGCTTCTGTATTACAGGGACGGTGAAGCTCTAACGGAATTCGAGCGGCAACAACAGCGCAACGTTGGCGGCTTCATGAAAGGGATTTTGATCAAGCGCCTGGAATCCAGTTTTTTCGCCTTTCGCAAGAGCGTAGCGCGCTTCGTAAGGTCTTACGAGAAGTTCATCGAGATGTACGAAAACGGCACCGTGTACATTGCCAAGCGCGCTGACGTATATGAGCTGCTTGACAACGACGATCTAGAAACGCTTGATCGTCTCTTGGCAGAGGAAAAGGCCCAAATGTACGCGTCCAGCGATTTCAGCTCCGATTTCATTGAAGACTTACGCCACGACCTGAGAACGCTCAAGGCAATTCAGTCCTTGTGGCAAAAGGTCGAGCAGGACCCAAAGCTGGAAACGTTCATCAGGAGGCTAAAAACCGACCCCGTGCTTAAGGACAACCGCCTGGTTGTGTTTACTGAGTCGCGGGAGACTGGAGAGTACCTCTTTGAGCACCTGAACCGGGAATTCCCGAACGAAGTCTTATTTTTCAGCAGCCAGGGTGGCCGCACGGCATCTGGCAACCTTAGCCCCGCACCTGCCAGGGCGTTGATCAGAGAAGCGTTTGACCCCACCTGCAAGAACCACAATGACGATTTGCGCATCCTTGTATCTACCGATGTGCTGGCCGAGGGCATCAACCTGCACCGTGCGGCCGTGCTAGTTAACTACGACCTCCCATGGAACCCGACTCGGGTGCTGCAGCGGGCGGGGCGAATTAACCGTCTGGGAACCGAACATGCTCAGATCTTCATCTACAACTTCTTCCCCGCCACGCAAACGGACGCTCACCTGGGGTTGGAACAGAACATTACCAATAAGATACAGATGTTCCACGAAATCCTTGGTGAAGATGCAAAATACCTTTCAGACGGAGAAGAAATTGGTAGCCAGGAGTTGTTTGACACCTTGAACAGTCAAGAATCCTATACCGGCGAGGGCGAAGAAGGAGATTCCGAGCTGGAGTATCTCGACATGCTGCGCAGGATTAGAGACGAGGACCCCAAACTTTTTGAGAAGATCAAACGCTTGCCCAAGAAAGCCCGGTCGGGTCGTTTGGTAGGCGGCCTTTCTGGAGACCGGCTGGTTACGTTTTTTCGCGTCGGCAAGCTTAAAAAGTTTTATTGTAACGCGAGTGGCGAGAGTAAAGAAATAACGTTCTTTGACGCCGTCGGCCTGCTAAAATGCGCCCCGGATACGCCAAGGCATCCCGTTCCTGCCAATTACCATGCCAATTTGCTTGCGAATCGACAAAAGTTTGAGCAGGATTCCATCCAATCCGCTGAACCGGCCAAGGAAAAACGAGGCGGCCGTTCTAACCTCAGCTACATAGAAAAGCGGCTAAGAGACAGGGCATTCCGCAATTGCCGCAAGTTCACGGATGCGGACGACGAATTCATCGAAGGAGTCCGGCGAATGTTGAGTCAGGGAACGGTGGCCAAGAAAGTTGCCCAGGCCATAAAGAAGGAATTTGAAAAGACACTCGATCCCCTGGAGATGCTAGCCATTCTTCGCAAGCACATACGCGTTTTGGATGACCCCGGCCGGCGACGGGGCGACGGTAAACAGGCGCGGCGCGAAGTCATTTTATCCGGTTACCTGATCGCCAAGGGAGGCGCATGACCCATGGACGAGAAACAAGCAAAAGAGCTGATCGGCAACCTGTTTTCGCAGGCTTTTGATCGGCAGCGGTACGAACACTTTCTGCGGAATCTGCTGAATCACTTTGAACCGCGAAACGGTCACTACAGCGGTAACTATATCCCGGACGCATATAAAGAGCACGTCAGCCAATACTGGCGCGTTGGCAAATATGTGGACCCGGACGGCGAGGAGCTGGATCTGCTGATCGTGGAAGTTCCGACGCTTTCCAAGCTTGAGCGCGCCCGCTCCGCCCTGCGCAATTTTGCCGTGAGCAGGCTCAAACGGTTTGAGAAAGACGCCTCGCTGATCGCCTTTTTCGCTAAGGACGATGGCGGAGAGGACTGGCGCTTTTCCTTCGTCAAAATCGAGCACGAGGCGTACCGTGACGAAAAATCGGGCAAGGTCAAGGTCAAGCAGGAGCTGACCCCGGCCAGGCGCTATTCCTACCTGGTTGGCGTGCACGAAAACAGCCACACCGCGGCAAAGCAACTGCTGCCCATCCTGGCCATGGACTACGCTGACCCACGCGTTGGGGAGATTGAAGCCGCATTTTCGGTTGAGAAAGTATCAAAAGAATTTTTTGAGCAGTACAAGCAGCTGTTTCTCAAGCTGGCCGCGCATCTTAAGCAACAACCCTTCTTCCAACGCGGCAGCGAGGAAGAAGCAGACCGCGCCGTCAGCCGCTTCGCCAAGAAACTCCTGGGCCAGATCGTCTTTCTCTATTTCCTGCAGAAAAAGGGCTGGCTGGGCGTACCCAAGAATAGGAAATGGGGCGAAGGTTCAAAGCGGTTCATGCGTAAGCGTTTCGACCAGGTTGCGCAAAACGGAGGCAACTATTTTCACGATTTCCTAGAGCCGCTTTTCTACGAAGCGCTTGCCAAGGAGCGCAAGGGAGGAGACGATCCAGATTACTATCCTCGCTTTGACTGCAAGATCCCGTTCTTGAACGGCGGGCTTTTCGAAGCCGAGTACGACTGGGAAAAAGAGATCATCGATCTGCCCAACGAACTGTTCCACAACAATGAAAAAAACAAGACGGGGGACAAGGGCACAGGCATCCTCGATGTCTTCGACCGCTACAACTTCACCATCAAGGAAGACGAGCCCTTGGAGCGCGAGGTGGCCATTGATCCGGAGATGCTCGGTAAGGTCTTCGAGAACATGCTGGAGATCACGGAGCGCAAGAAAAAGGGCGCTTTCTACACCCCGCGCGAAATAGTCCACTATATGTGCCGGGAAAGCCTGGTTTATTACCTGGAGGATACACTTAGCTCTCTTCCTTCCCAAGGAGGAGTATCCGACGAAGTCGGGGGAGGTGGTTTAAACAATCTTCCGAATCTCAAGACGCTAAGAAAACGTCTTAGAAACAATCTGACGCCTGCCGAGGCTGCTTTGTGGAAGTTGCTGAAAGGTAAGAAGCTCAAAGGGCGGAAATTCAGAAGGCAGCACAGCGTCGGCAATTACATCCTCGACTTCTATTGCCCGTCGGAAAAACTTGCGGTGGAACTGGACGGCGAAGCTCACAACACCTTGGAACAGGCAGAATATGACAGGGAAAGAGACCTTTTTTTGACTCATACCGGTATCAAGGTTCTGCGATTCGAAAACAGAATTGTGTTCGATAATCCGGAGGGGCTTCTGCAACAGATTGAGAGTCAATTTGGTTGGTCTAAAACCCATGCCGCCGACCACCCCGCCCTTCGGGCACCCCTCCTTAACAAGGAGGGGAGTATTTGTGTGCCACGGGAAGACTTGGACCTTTTGATTCGCAATGGCCACCTGGCCCTGGAAAACGACCAGCGGGTAGTGAATGCAGGGAAAGAGACCGATACCTATAAGTTCCAGCTTCCGGAGACAGTGCGCAAGCACGCAAAGGACATTGACGAAGCCTTGGCTAATATAAAAATCTGCGATCCGGCCATCGGTTCCGGCGCTTTTCCGGTTGGGCTGCTGCACGAGATCGTCAACGCCCGCCTGGCGCTCGCCCCACACAGCGGCAACACCATGAGCGCCTACGAGCTGAAGCGCCATGCCATCCGCGAATCCATCTACGGCGTGGACATGGACGCCTCGGCCATCGACATCGCCCGCCTGCGCCTTTGGCTATCCATGATCGTGGACGAGGAAAACTACGACAACATAGAGCCCCTCCCCAACCTGGACTACAAGATCGTGCAGGGGGATTCGCTTCTGGGTATCGAGGTTGATCTTTACAACGTCCAACTGTTCAATAGGCTGGAGGCCAAGAAAAAAGCCTTTTTCGATACCACGAATCGCGAGGAAAAGGAACGGCTCAACAAAGAGATAGAACTGCTCATCTCTGAAATCACCAACGGAAGGGAGCTGTTCGATTTCAAGGTCTATTTTTCGGAAGTCTGGCACCAAAAAGGCGGTTTTGACGTCGTCATCGGCAACCCGCCCTACCTACGAATTCAGGGAATACGAGCAGCTGCACCAGAAAAGGCGGATGCTTACAGGAAGTTATTTACGTCGGCAACAGGCTCTTTTGATCTCTATGTACTATTTTTAGAGAAAGGAATGGAGTTGATCAACGAATCAGGAATTTTAAATTTCATCATGCCTGATAAATGGATAAACGCTTCTTTTGGTAAAGGTATCCGGAAAATTGTATCTAGTAGACAGAATCTTCAGAAATTAATCTCGTTCGGTGCCCATCAAGTATTTTCCGCTTCAACATATTCCTCACTGGTGTGGATCGTACACCGCCGCGTTGATTCTATACTATATCTGAAACTCGAACCAACCGGTGACGACACTACGCTTGAAGCGGCATTGAATAGTATAAACAACAACAGATTTTCAGCGAATGATTTTAGCCAATTGTCTGAACAACCATGGATTCTTGTCTCGGGTAGAAATGCTTATATAATGGAACGACTTAAAAGTGTTACAAGGAGATTGAGTATTATATTTGAAAAGATATTTCAAGGCATTGCCAGTAGCAAAGACTCAGTATATTTCCTAAGAAATGCCATCCTTGAGAATGGAATATATGAGGCAGATTCACTAGAACTTGGAATACGTGTGCGGGTGGAAGAAGGCTTAGTCAAGCCCCTGCTGCTTGGCGATCAGGTTCACCGTTACCAGCCCCTCCACTCGGATAATGTTGTTATCTTTCCTTATTTGATAGATCGCAATGCTGGCCCGAAGTTAATGACGGAGGAGTACATAGCAGAGAATTTTCCCAAAGGTTACGCTTATCTAAAAAAGTGTGAAGAAATTTTAAGGGCGCGAGAACGAGGAAAACTGAAAGATGACCCAGGATGGTTCAGGTATATTTACCCAAAAAATCTTATGTTATTTAATAGGCCAAAATTGATTGCACCCGACATATCGCTCGGTGGTAACTACGCATATGACAGGCAAGGAACATACTATATGACTACAACATTATACGGATACATAAAAAAGGAAAACATCTGGGAAAGCTATGAATACTGGTTGGCGTTACTCAACTCATCTCTGCTCTGGTTCTACCTGCAAAATACAGGAAGCGTTTTGGCCAATGGCTATTACCGGTATAAGCCGGCCTATCTCAAAAATATACCCATACCAGATGTAGACAAAGTAATGGAACGTGCGTTGTCACGATCGGCTGCATATCTTTTAAATATGAACAGCCATCCAAACAACAATAAACTGCCTATTGCCTTTTTTGAACAGCTCATCGACGGACTGGTCTATGAACTCTACTTCCCCGACGAACTCAAGGCTGCAGGCAAAGTGATCCTTCCCCATATTGGCGAACTGGAACCCATAACCGACGACATGAGCGAGGGGGAAAAGCTCGCCGTCATCCAGCGGGAGTTCGACCGCCTCTACGACCCCAGTCACCCGGTGCGCAACAATCTAGAAACGCTGGACAGCGTGGAGGTGGTTCGCATAATTCGAGATGCGTTGAAAAAATGACACAAGGGATAACGCTATGGCCGATAACCGCTTTTTCGAGGAAGCCGCTGAACAATCGCAGGTAAAAACCGCGATTGTAGAGAAATATTTTACAGCCTGGGCAAAGGTAATAGTCAATACCCAAAAGAAACACCCACATCATACTCAAAAGCTAGCCTATATTGACCTTTTCGCCGGTCCCGGCCGCTACAAGGACGGAACACTTTCCACCCCGCTGAAAATTCTTTCTCGGGCGGTTGAGGACGAAGACTTGCGAGGACGCCTGGTTACGATCTTCAATGACAAGGATCCGGAAAATGTTTCATCTTTAAAGGCCGCGATCGATGAGTTGCCTGGCATTGAGAGATTGGCATTCGCACCTAAAATCATGTGTGAGGAGGTTGGCGAACAAATCGTGAAAATATTTGAAGGCATGAGAATGATCCCGACATTGTTTTTTGTGGACCCATGGGGATACAAGGGCCTGTCGCTTCGGCTTGTTAACTCCGTTTTGAAGGACCGGGGGTGCGATGCCATTTTCTTCTTCAATTACAACCGAATCAATATGGGAATGAACAACGAAGCGGTAAAATACCACATGGAGGCGCTTTTCGAGGCCGAACGATTCGAGGAGTTACGAAGAAAACTTGAAGGCAAATCTTCAAGAGAACGTGAACTGCTCGTCGTAGAGGAAATTTGTGCGGCTATAAAATCTTATGGGATTGGGTATGTGCTTCCATTTCGTTTCAAGAATTCCAGAGGCACCAGGACGAGCCATCATTTGATCTTCGCGAGTAAACATTTTCGTGGTTATGAAATCATGAAGGATATCATGGCCCGCGAAAGCACGAGCAATGACGAGGGAGTGCCCTCCTTTCAATACAATCCTGCGGATCTTCTCCCCAGACAAGCGCTTCTTTTCAAGCTCTCCCAGCCCATAAAGGACTTGAAGGCTGACTTGTTGGTGAGCTTTTCCGGAAGGACCTTGAGGATGAAGGAAATCTATGAGCAGCATTCGGTGGACACCCCATACATAAAAAAGAACTACAAAGACGCTTTGAAGGAATTATTGGATGAGGGGAGAATAACGGCGATTTCCAAAAAGGGTAACCCACCGCGCAAAGGGACTTTCGCGGATGATATTCTGGTAACATTTCCGGAAAGAGGGGTTGGAAATGGCGAGCAGTAAAATCGAATGGACCGAATCTAGCTGGAACCCGGTTACAGGGTGCACAAAAGTCAGCGAAGGTTGCAAGCATTGCTACGCAGAGCGTATGGCCAAACGATTAAGGGCAATGGGGCAGCCTAACTATCAGAATGGATTCAAAGTAACTTGCCATCCCCATACCTTGACCCTTCCACTCAAATGGAAAAAGCCGCGCACGATCTTTGTTAACTCCATGAGCGACTTGTTCCATGGGGAGATACCTCTCGCTTTCCTCGACGAAATATTTTATACGATGAATGAAGCGCGCTGGCATACCTTTCAGATATTAACTAAGCGCGCAGAGTATATGGCGCACATAGCTAGTCGGTTCAATTGGTCGCCAAATATATGGATGGGCGTCACTGTTGAAAGCGCAAAATACCTTTATCGCGTAGATCTCCTTCGAGGTGTTCCAGCAGCTGTTCGCTTCCTTTCCCTTGAGCCACTACTGGGCCCCATACCCGATCTGGACCTTGAAGGGATCGACTGGGTAATCGTCGGAGGTGAATCAGGGCCCGGAGCGCGACCAATGCGGAAGGAATGGGTGTTGGAAATACGCGATCAGTGCATCGATGCCGGCGTACCATTTTTCTTTAAGCAATGGGGCGGCGTTCAGAAAAAGAAGACGGGTCGATTGCTGGACGACAAAATATGGGATCAGATGCCCTTGCGCCAAAATCCACTAGAGCACGAGGCCTTACCATGAAAATCCAGACCATCGAAATCACCAACTACAAGGCATTCCTCGGCACCTACAAGATCAATGTGGGCGGGAAAAACCTGTTCATCTACGGCGAAAACGGCAGTGGTAAAAGCTCGCTATACTATGCGTTAAAGGATTTTTTTCAGTCCTCCATTGAGGAAATCGACCTAACTGAGCTGGAAAATGTCTTCGTCGCAGACGACAAGAAAGGCGAGGTCCGTATCGAGGTCACTTTCAGGACCAACAACCAAGAGCGGAACAGAAAGGAGACCTATCAGTTCAGTGCAAGAAGGAACGACACCCGCGCAGCGGATGACACCAGCATTCGCGACGGCAACCGTCTCAAGAGCTTCCTGACTTACAAGCACCTGATGGATATTCACCATCTAAAAAAAGACGATTCCATCAACCTGTTTAACCTGCTGGTCAAGGGAGTGCTGAGACATTTCAGGTATTCCCTTACTGGCGGTAAGGAACTGGGCGAACTATGGGCCGAGGTGGAGGAGGCTGTTTCCCGGGCGACCGGTAAAGAGTATCCTATTAATAAGAAGCGGGTAGACGTAAACAACGCAATCAAGGCGTTCAACGAAGCGTTTGGCGAATTGTTCAAAAAAGACAGCCCTGAATATATCCTCAAACATGCATTGCCAATTTTGAGAAAATTCAATCACAATATCGAGATCGAGCTCCATTTCCCGCAGGTGCTGCCTAGCAAAGACTATACGCGAGTCGAAAACGCCCGTGTGGATATCGCGGTCAGGTACGGCGGGAAAATCGTAGACAGGCCCCACCTTTTCTTGAACGAGGCTCGCCTTTCCGCAATCGCCATATCCATCTACCTGGGGTTGATCAAGCGCCATCCCCAAGCTATTCTTTGCAAAGTCCTTTTTCTGGACGACATTTTCATTGGCCTGGACATTGGCAACCGGATGCCTTTGCTTAAAATCCTCGAATCGGAGTTTCCTGATTACCAGATCTTCATCACCACCTATGACAAACCCTGGTTCGAGTACGCGCGGGGTTTCTTAGAAGGGCGCGGCTGGAAGACCTTGGAGTTTTACGCGCAAACTGGCGGAGTGGGGTATGAGATTCCGGTAATAAGCGACAAGGATTTGATAGCAAAGGCAAAGCAGCATTTAGGAAATAGTGACTATAAGGCGGCAGCCGTGTATACTCGTAGCGCTTTTGAAAAAATTATTCAAAGATATTGTAAAGAGAAAAAGAAAAAGTTGGTATTTAAGTATAAACTAAAGGACTATAAGGCAGAAGAATTCTGGAAAGAAGTTAAAGAAGACCTTTCTGACGGGATGAAATCTGCCGTTGAGGAGTACCGTGCGCTGGTGTTGAATCCCTTCAGCCATTACAACACCGAAAAACATGAAATCGGCTCGGAGATAGCGGCTGCTATCTCCGTCATTGAAAAATTAAAGGACGAATTGGACAATAAATAAGCGCAATTTATCAACTACGCTGATTCACATATTGTCGTCTGCGTGCCAGGCCTGCAGAGGCCGCGGCTCCAGCTCGGCCTCGCGGGCGCGGCGCACGGCCTCGAGCCCCCACAGCGCCGCCTCGCGGGTGGTGAAGTAGGGCCGGCCCAGCTCGACCGCCCGGCGCAGCTCCGGGTCGGGCGACA
>Ga0256841_1003754_pt1 | contig 11213 bp, 7 predicted proteins | sample 356308metaG_FD_185971 | JGI IMG/M metagenome (GOLD analysis project Ga0256841, IMG submission 185971) | Hydrothermal vent microbial communities from Mid Atlantic Ridge, Atlantic Ocean - 356-308 | ecosystem: Environmental > Aquatic > Marine > Hydrothermal vents | place: Atlantic Ocean: Mid...
CTAAAAAAGAAACTCGAAGAAACAAAACGTTCTATGAGTAAAAAACAAGAAAAATACTTAGTTACTTTTACCAAAAACCTAACCGAAGGCATTGCCTATTATCAAAATTTATTTCATACCGTTAAAGACAGCTTTGAAGAACTAAAATCTTCAATATTCAATGAGTTAGACCACAGTAAAAAAACCTTACAAGAAATCACCCTGGAAATAGAAAATATAAAAAACCAATAATAGGCTGAGGCCTCATACACCTATTAAACTCGTTTAAACTTTTTGGATTGAAGCGAAAATTAGGAGTTTTTTACCCTATTGAAGGCTTTTTTGAGTTGCATAGTAGGGCTATGGAAGGACAAAAATAGGGTGCAAAAGGACAATTTTTTAGCTACTTGAAAAAGTTTAAACGAGTTCATTGAGTATTATAACAAATACACCTATTTTGTGATAATTTTCAGAAAAATTTTTAAGATTAGGTTGCGTTACCTATTTTTACCACTTCTAATTTTAGAATATGGATAGAAAATTTCTGTTATCACTAGTTAAAAAATACGAAAGCCCGTTATATGTATATGATGCCGATGCCATAGAAGCACAGTATAACCGCATGTGCCAAGCATTTTCAAGTGTAAAAAAATTAAAAATAAATTATGCGGTAAAAGCACTATCCAATATCAATATCTTACACTTGTTTAAAAACCTGCATGCCGGACTCGATACCGTTTCGGTTCAAGAAGTACAATTGGCTCTCAAAGCAGGTTTCGATTCTAAAGACATTATTTTTACTCCCAATGGTGTCTCATTAGAAGAAATAGAACAAGCTATGAGGTTGGGTGCACAAATTAATATTGACAACCTTTCCATTTTAGAACAATTCGGACAAAAATACCCTAAAATTCCGGTCAGCGTACGTATGAATCCACATATCATGGCCGGCGGCAATCATAAAATATCTGTGGGGCATATCGATTCTAAATTTGGCATTTCCATCCATCAATTACCACATATACACAGAATTGAAAAAAATACCGGAATGCTCATTACAGGCATACACATGCATACCGGTTCAGATATTTACGATGTCGATGCCTTTATCCGCGCTACAGAAATATTATTCGAAGCTGGAGCAACGCTAAAGAACTTACAATCAATTGATTTCGGTAGCGGATTTAAAGTCCCATATAAAGAAGGTGACATACAAACCGACATCGAAGAATTAGGGCAAAAACTATCCAAACGGTTTAATAAATTCTGTAAAGATATGGGTAGAGATCTCACCTTAATGTTTGAGCCCGGAAAATTTTTGGTAAGCAATGCCGGAAAATTTTTAGTCAATGTAAATGTAGTCAAGCAAACCACATCTACGGTATTTGCCAGTGTTGATAGCGGACTCAACCATTTGATAAGGCCTATGTTTTACGATGCCTATCACCATATTGAAAATATATCAAACCCTACCGGCAAAGAACGGTTTTATACCGTAGTAGGCTATATCTGCGAAACCGATACATTCGGTGCCAACAGAAGGATTAACGAAATTACCGAAGGCGATATACTATGCTTTAACAATGCCGGAGCCTATTGCTTTTCTATGGCTTCCAATTACAATTCACGGTACAGGCCGGCCGAAGTATTGGTTAAAAACAAAAAAGATTATCTCATCCGCCAACGCGAAAACATCAAAGATTTGCTAAAAGGGCAAGAACTCATTTCATTGTAATATGCCGGTAAAAAAAAATATCGCAATTTGTTTGCTACTGATATCGTTTGCCGGATATTCACAACAAACGGTTTTTACCCATCAAGATACCCTCCGTGGCACCATTACCCAAGAAAGGGCTTGGTGGGATTTACAACACTATACCCTAGATATAAAAATAGACATCCAACACAAAAGCCTTAAAGGAAGTAATATCATCCAATACAAAGTCTTAACCCCATACCAATGGATGCAAATTGACTTACAAAAACCAATGGAGATTACAGCTGTAAGCCAAGACGGAAAAAAACTTCATTACCAACGAGAAGGCAATGCCTATCATATAAAACTCAAAAAGAAACAAATAGCCGGTACCATCAACAGTATTACTATCAACTACCGGGGAATGCCGAAAGAGAGTAAAAATCCGCCTTGGGATGATGGTTTTACATGGAGCAACGATAAAAACGGTAACGATTTTATAGCAACAACATGCCAAGGAGGTGGTGCCAGTATTTGGTGGCCATGTAAAGACCACATGTATGACGAGCCTGACAAAGGAGTAACCTTGAGCCTCACCATCCCAAAAGACCTCGTAGGCGTTTCCAATGGAAGGCTGATACATACCCGAGAAAATACAGACCCAACCAAGACATTTACTTGGCAAGTGGTAAACCCAATTAATAATTACGGCGTGAATATCAATATTGGCGATTATGTACACTTCTCTTCTACCTATCAAGGCGAAAAAGGGCCATTAGATTGCGATTATTACGTATTATCTTACAACCTCAAAAAAGCCAAAGAACAATTCAAACAAGCCGATAAAATGCTCAAAGCCTTTGAATATTGGTTTGGCCCCTATCCATTTTATGAAGACAGCTATAAATTAGTAGAAGTACCTTATTTAGGCATGGAACACCAAAGCTCGGTAACCTATGGAAACGGTTATAAAAACGGATATTTAGGTTTTGACCTGAGTGGTTCGGGTTGGGGGTTGAAATTTGATTTTATTATCATCCATGAATCGGGGCACGAATGGTTTGCCAATAACATTACCGATAAAGATATTGCCGATATGTGGATTCACGAAGGCTTCACCGCCTATGCCGAAAGCCTTTATTTAGACTACTATTTCGGTACCAAAGCAGCCAGTGAATACATCATTGGAACCCGAAAAACAATTCATAATGACCGGCCTATCATAGGGCATTATAATGTCAACAATGCCGGTTCGGGCGATATGTATTACAAAGCAGCAAACATGTTACATACCTTACGCCAAGTAGTTAACGATGATGATAAATGGCGTTCGCTGCTCAGAGGGCTGAACAAAACATTTTATCACCAAACAGTCAGCAGCCAACAAATAGAAAATTATGTAAGTACACAGATGGGAATAAACTTACAACCATTTTTCAATCAATACCTGCGAACCGTAAAAATCCCCCTGTTAGAATACAGTATCAAAGACAATTATGTCGAATACAGATGGGCAAATACAGTATCCGGTTTTCAACTGCCTATCAAAGTTTCTATCAATAAAAAAATTCAATGGCTACGCCCTTCAGCATCATGGAAAAAACTATCCTTAGAAAATTCTATTAATATACCATCATTCAAGGTTGATGAAAATTGGTATATCCATACAAAAAAAATGAACTAAACCTTATGCTGACTTGCCCGTTGCGTCAGTAACATTAGACTTAATACCTTAACCTGTCTTTTTCGTAAAGCCATAGAGCAACCTTCATATCAATAAAACGAACATATAATTATTGAATAATTATAAAAAGTAATACGCCAAAATAATTGTTTCCATAAAAATGCCTTAAAAAACTTGCTATTAAAAATAGAACTATTACATTTGAACCATGAATTATAGTAATAACATAACAACCTCTTCTACACGTTCAATTTCTACGAACGCAACAGTTATGACTATTGGAACTACTATGATTACCCTTCGGGGTTAAGAATATACATATCGCACACCGTTTTTTATCGTTTTCACATCGTATTAGTAAATATTTTATATAAATTCATTTCAAATGAAAGTTTTAAAATTTGGAGGTACCTCAGTAGGTTCGGCTCAAAACATCCAAAAAATAATTAAAATTATTTCGAGTCATAAAACTCAAAATAAACACTACCCCCAACAAATTATGGTGGTTTCGGCATTTGCAAAAACCACCAATTTATTGATAGAAGCTGCCGATTTAGCTTCTTCAAAAAATAATAAATATCTAGCTGTATTAGAGTATATTAAAGACATTCATTTAACGATAAGCTCTCAATTTTTCGACACAGAGAGCCAACAAGGAATAACTAAATATATAAACGCTAAATTAGACGCTTTAGCGCAAATACTCAATAGCATTTCACACATCAATGAACTGTCTCCCAAAAGTAAAGCAACCATCCTGAGTTATGGTGAAATATTGTCGTCATATATTATCACTAAAGCATTGCAGGCTCATCAAATTGATGCCCTCCACAAAGATGCCCGAGAGCTTATCAGTACAGACAATACATACACAGGTGCTTCTGTAGATTTTAAACGTACCAATCAGCAAATAATCAATTATTTTAATACAGTTACCGCCAAGATTGTAGTAGTGCCCGGTTTTATAGCAGCAGCAGCCAATGGCGATACTACTGTATTGGGCAGGGGCGGCTCAGATTTTACAGCTGCCATCATCGCAGCAGCCCTAAATGTAGAAGTATTGGAAATTTGGACCGATGTAAGCGGTATGTTCACCGCCAATCCGAAATTGGTAAAACAAGCCCTGCCCATCGAGCGTATTTCGTATGAAGAAGCCATGGAATTATCACATTTTGGGGCTAAAGTAATATATCCGCCAACCATACATCCGGTACTTCAAAAAGAAATTCCTATCCATATCAAAAATACGCTGGCTCCCAAAGAAAAAGGAACGCTGATTACCAAAAAAGGCAATGGAAAAAACCTTCCTGTAAAAGGCATCACCCACATCGAAAACGTTGCCTTAATTACCTTAGAAGGTTCGGGTATGGTAGGCATTCCCGGATTTTCAAAACGATTATTTGAAACCCTGTCTGCCGAAAAAATTAATGTGAAACTCATTACCCAAGCCTCTTCAGAACATTCTATTTGTATAGGTATTGACGAAAGCAATGCCAATAAAGCAAAAGAGGCAGTAGACACCACTTTTGAATTTGAAATTTTACGAAAAAAAATCAGGCCTCTATTAGTTGAAAATCACTTGTCTATCATTGCTATTGTGGGCGATAACATGAAAAGCCATCAAGGCATTAGCGGTAAAATGTTTCGCACATTAGGTAAAAATAATATAAATATTAGAGCCATTGCACAAGGCGCTTCAGAAAAGAACATCTCGGCTGTTATCGCTACCAAAGATGTTAAAAAAGCACTGAACAGCTTACACGAACGGTTTTTTAAAGACATCAACAAACGCCTAAACGTATTTATTACCGGGGTGGGAAATGTCGGTGAAAAACTCATAGAACAAATACACCAACAGCAAGAATATTTGATTACTACTTTACGGATTAATATTCGTGTTGTAGGCTTATCGAATTCGAGAAAAATGATTTTCGACGAAGAAGGAATAGCCCTCAACGCTTGGAAAGATTCGTTACACAAAGGTAAAGAAGCCTCGTTAAAAAAATTCTTTGAAACTGTCAAAACACTCAACCTTCGCAATAGTATCTTTGTTGATATTACAGCCAATGCAAAAGTAGCCAACGTATACGGCAACTATTTAAAGAACAATATTGCCGTTGTAGCCTGTAATAAAATTGCTTGTTCTGCTGATTACAAGAGTTATAACCGGCTAAAAAAGCTTTCGTTGCAGTATAACACCCCGTTTTTATTCGAAACCAATGTAGGTGCCGGTTTACCCATTATTGCTACCCTCAATAACCTAATTGCTTCAGGAGACGAAATAGTAAGCATTCAAGCCGTACTTTCGGGCAGTTTAAACTTTATTTTTAATAATTTTACTGAACAAACCAATTTTTATGATGTGGTAAAACAAGCGCAGCAAGAAGGCTATACCGAACCCGACCCCGGTATTGACCTCAGCGGTGTAGATGTAGCCAGAAAAATATTAATATTAGCTCGGGAAAGCGGAATGCAACTCGATTTGGAAGACATAGAAAACCAATCGTTTTTAACGCCAAAAAATCTAAAAGCCGCTACAGTAGATGATTTTTATGAATCGCTACGTGCCGATGCAGCACATTTTAACCAATTGTTGGCAACTGCCAATAAAAAGAACTGCCAACTAAAATATGTTGCAGAACTGAGTAATGGAAAAGCCAAGGTAGGGCTTAGGGAAATTCCCAAAGGGCATCCGTTTTATAATCTGAAAGGAAAAGACAATATCGTAATGTTCTATACCAAGCGATATCCTGAGCAACCCATGATTATCAAAGGTGCCGGTGCCGGTGCCGATGTGACCGCTTCGGGGCTTTTTGCCGATATCATCAATGTTGCTAATAAATAAAGATTTGCCATCAGAAATACCACATAGAAAAAATAAATAAATCAACCATCATAATGGATACTATTAAAATATTTTCACCCGCAACCGTTGCCAATGTTTCTTGTGGATTTGATGCCTTAGGCTTAGCACTAAATAACGTTGGCGATGAAATGATATTCAAAAAAACTGATGCCAAAGGTGTTACCATCAGTAACATTGAAGGCGCAAACCTGCCGTATGCTATCAAACATAATGCTGCCGGAGTGGTGGCGTTGGCGATGCTCAATCAAACCAAAGCTGATATAGGCATCGATATACAACTCATAAAAAAAGTAAAACCCGGCAGCGGGTTAGGAAGTAGTGCTTCGAGTGCGGCAGGTGCTGCTTTTGCCGTAAACGAACTCTTAGGGAAACCTTTTACCAAATTAGAATTGACCGAATTTGCCAGAATTGGCGAAAGCGTTGCTTGTGGTTCGCCTATTGCTGATAATGTGGCTGCTGTAATCTATGGCGGATTTATCCTCGTAAAAAGTTACCACCCTTTAACCATTGTAAAGCTGCCTGTTCCCAAAGAATTGATGGTTACCATTATACATCCGCAAATTGAAGTACGTACCGAAGATGCGCGAAATGTATTGCAGCCAACAGTTCCCTTAACGGATGCTATATCACAAGCTGCGAATTTAGCAGGATTTATTAGCTCCTTATACACAGATAATTATGAATTGTTAAGTAAATCTTTAGTTGATGTTATTGCCGAACCTTATCGCAAAGGATTGATTCCGCATTTTGACAAAGTAAAAGCAGCCGGATTACAAAACGGAGCTTTAGGAGTAGGCATCTCCGGTTCAGGACCTTCTATTTTTGCTTTGAGCAAAGGAGAAGATACTGCCGAAAAAGTAAGCAATGCCATAAGAGAAGTATATCAAAATACAACTATCGATTTTAAGATGTATACTTCGGCTATCAACCAACAAGGGATTAAAATTTTGTAGAGAAAAAGGGGTTGTAAACAAAGAATAAAAGGCAACTCGAAAAATAAGAAACATGAAATACCATAGCCTCCATAAAAAAGCAACAGAAACCAATTTTAAAAATGCTGTCATCAAAGGCTTGGCCGAAGATAAAGGCCTCTATTTTCCGAATGATGTCAAAAGATTGCCAACCGCATTTATCAATAATATCAAACAGCTTTCAAACCAAGAAATTGCTTTTACGGCCATACGGCAATTTGTGGGAGATGAAATTCCGAAAACCGAATTACAACGTATCATTGACGAAACCATCAGTTTTGATTTTCCGTTGGTAGCCATTGAAGAAAATATCAAAACCCTAGAGCTCTTTCACGGCCCAACGATGGCATTTAAAGACATAGGTGCGCGTTTTATGGCACGCTGCCTCGGCTATTTGAATAGAGAAAGCCCTAGAGAAGTTACCGTATTGGTAGCTACTTCGGGAGATACCGGAGGTGCCGTTGCTAGTGGTTTTTTAGGAGTTGACAATATCAATGTAGTCATACTCTATCCCAGTAAAAAAGTCAGCGAAGTACAAGAAAAACAACTCACCACCCTCGGCCAAAATATCAAAGCCTTAGAAGTTGACGGTACCTTTGACGATTGTCAAGCCATGGTAAAAAGAGCATTCTTAGATACAAGCATCACTTCATTAAAACAATTGACTTCTGCCAATTCTATCAATATAGCACGGTGGCTACCTCAAATGTTCTACTTTTTCTTTGCGTACAAACAACTGGCAACTAAGCATAAAAAATTGGTGTTTTCGGTACCCAGTGGTAATTTCGGAAATATCTGTGCCGGAATGTTAGCAAAACAACTAGGCTTACCCATTCATCATTTTATTGCTGCCAATAATAGTAACAATGTCGTTACCCGATATTTACAAACAGGCGATTACAACGTAAAACCCTCATTTCAAACTATTTCCAATGCCATGGACGTAGGCGACCCAAGTAACTTTATAAGAATTCAAAAAATTTATAAAAATGACTTTGAAGCCTTGAAAAGCGACCTGTACTCCTACTCTTTTACCGATGATGAAACCCGTGAAGCCATACTTCACTTATTCAAAAAAAGCAACTATATTGCCGACCCTCATGGTGCCGTTGGCTATCTGGGCGCTAAAGAATACCTCAAAGAAAATCGAGATGTGCAATGTGTATTTTTAGAAACGGCACATCCGGTAAAATTTTTAGATGTTGTAGAACCGATAATTGGCAATAACATTCCGTTACCTATTCAAATTCAGGAAGTTATTCACAAAACCAAAGAAGCAACCTTTATCAGTTCTTACACCGAATTAAAATCTTTTTTATTGGATAAATAAACTGTAATTTTGTTCCTACAATTTTCAATCATTCAATCATTCAATCATTCTAACATTCAATCATTCTAACATTCAATCATTACATCATTCAATCATTCAATCATTCAATCATTTAATTCCAATACATGAAAAACACAGCTTTAACACACATACACGAAGCCTTAGGTGCCAAAATTGTCCCCTTTGCAGGCTATAACATGCCCGTACAATACGAAGGTGTCAATATAGAACACGAAACCGTTAGAAACGGCGTGGGCGTTTTTGATGTCTCTCATATGGGTGAATTTTTAATTACCGGCGCCAATGCCTTGGCACTCATCCAAAAAACCTGCTCTAATGATGCCGCCAAGCTCTATGACGGAAAAGCGCAATACAGCTGCATGCCCAATGATACGGGAGGTATTGTAGACGATTTGATTATTTACAGACTCAATGAAGAAAAATATGTACTGGTTGTCAATGCTTCAAACATTCAAAAAGATTGGGACTGGTTAAGTTCTCATAACGATGTCAATGCCGAAATGAAAAACCTCTCCGAAGATTTTTCACTGCTTGCCATTCAAGGCCCAAAAGTTGCCAAAGCCATGCAATCGCTAACATCTGTAGATTTAGAGAATATGAAGTATTACACTTTTGAAGTGGCCGATTTTGCCGGTATTGAACACGTAATTATCTCAGCTACCGGATACACAGGATCGGGCGGATTCGAAATTTATTGCAAAAATAGCGATGTTGAACAGGTGTGGAACAAGGTTATGGAAGCCGGTGCCGAATACGGTATTAAACCCATCGGATTGGCAGCTCGTGACACACTGCGGTTAGAAATGGGCTTTTGCCTCTACGGCAATGACATTGACGATACTACCTCTCCTGTTGAAGCCGGTTTAGGTTGGATTACTAAATTTACCAAAGAATTTACCAATTCAAAAGCCTTACAAAAACAAAAAGAACACGGAACCGAACGGAAACTGGTAGGTTTTCAATTGGACGAACGTGGCATTCCGCGTCACGGTTATGATATTGTTGACGGCAACGGCCATAAAATAGGTGTCGTTACCTCAGGTACCATGAGTCCCTCCTTAAAAAAAGGCATCGGGTTAGGGTATGTACCGTCTGTATTGGCTAGTGTAGGAACTCCTATTCATATTCAAATCCGTAAAAAAGCCGTTCCGGCAACGGTAGTAAAATTGCCGTTTTATAAGGGATAATAATAGGTTTCAAGTTATAAAAATAGATGAAAAAATTAGAAAGCTACTTAATTAAAACGGCTGAAACTTTCTTAAATAAGCAGCATGGAGAATTCTATCCATTTTCGGCGGCTCAAAATATTTCTAATGAAATTCAAATGATTATTCCATATTCTGTAAATGATACTCCGGAAAGTCAATTTCTAATTGAGCAATTCAGAAATTTTGGGCAAAAGAAAATTCTTGAAAGAAAAATAAAAAGATGTGGAATATGTTATGATGTGAATTTGAAATATGCAAATGAAGTGAAAAGTGCTATTCAAATTGAGTTTTTAAATTATGGACGAGGAAAAATAGAAACGGCAAAGAGAACCTTTTTGTATGAATTTAGTAAAGGAAAATATAAAATTAAACTACCTCGATGCAAGCATACGAAATATTAAACGGAGTTTGCTACGCAAACATCATATATTCCGGCCCAAGGGTTAGGGAATTAAACTACATCTTCTCATCCGCCGAAGCGGAACGCGAAGGAGGATTAAAAAACTTTATAAAAATTAAGACAGTATTTTTGTAATCGAAGCCTAAAATTTTTTGTGAAAAATATAGTTTAACAGTATAGAATCGTCCCATTATGAAATTCTTACACTTATGGTTACTTTTTGAAATGGTTATCATTTTACTTTCCTGTAATTCAGATGCGCAGCAAGATATTTCTACAAACACAACACCTAAGCTTTTATTCAGTTCAGGATTTGAAGACGGTGTTTTTATAGATGATGCCATAGTTGCAGGCAGTGAAGATTATCGGTTTATAAAAGGTACGGATGCCCAAACGGGTTTTAGCTGGCCTATTACTATTTTAGGAGCCAACAATAGTGGATTACATTATATTGCTGATGACAACCACCAAGCAATAAATGCTGAGATTCAATCTGTTACCGGACATAACGGAACGCTCACAAAAGCACTCTATCAAGAAGAAAATTACGAATATCGAGGCGATACACAATGTCCGTATGAAATATTAGACATTACTGAAGGCAACAAAGACCTTTATATTAAATATTGGATAAAATTAGACACCGCCAGCTTGACAAAAGTCAATAAATGGCGGACTTTTTTTGAGTTTAAAACAAAAGATTATGCCTTGGGAACGGGATTTAGATTAATATCTTTTATTTATACCGATGATGACGGCATACCTTATTGGCATTGGCAAGGAGACCGTAATTCTGAACATTCACTCTGGGAAATTGATAATAAAACTATTCCGGTACCAAAAAACGAGTGGTTCTTAACAGAATTTTATTGGCATTGGAGTGAAGGCAATGACGGAAGGGCTCTTTGGAAAATAAACGGTGAAGTAGTAGGCGACCACCTCGGCCCTACCACCCGAAACTCCAAACCCATCGATTTTATTATGCTCACGCAAATTTATGGCGATGCCAACCCGAAATACCAATGGATAGACGATATTGAAATTTGGGATGGTTTGCC
>Ga0256841_1003755_pt1 | contig 11212 bp, 9 predicted proteins | sample 356308metaG_FD_185971 | JGI IMG/M metagenome (GOLD analysis project Ga0256841, IMG submission 185971) | Hydrothermal vent microbial communities from Mid Atlantic Ridge, Atlantic Ocean - 356-308 | ecosystem: Environmental > Aquatic > Marine > Hydrothermal vents | place: Atlantic Ocean: Mid...
GGCAATGATCATGAATTAACTGCACAAGATATTCCTTGGTCAGATAAACCATTTTCAATTGAAATTAACTTGCCACCATTAGCAGGTATTGTGCTTCAAAAAGTACTGTAGAAAAAAATAAAAAAAGGCGGATAAATTCTAATTTCATCCGCCTTTTTAATATTTAACCTGAACTCTGGATAAGGGTAGGTAGAAAACTTTTAATTTACAGTACCTTAGCAAAAAAATTAGTCCTGTCTTAATACTCTTATCATTTTAATTAAATTAGTTGTAGAACTATCATGCACACCAATTTCGGCATTATCTTCTAATAAATCAGGTAGTATCACTTTAGCCAACTGCTTGCCTAGTTCGACACCCCATTGATCGAATGAATTAATATTCCACACCACACCTTGCACAAACACTTTATGTTCATATAGCGCTACTAATTTACCTAACATCTCAGGCGTTAATTTAGGAAAAATTAAAGTATTGCTAGGTCGATTACCTGGGAATACTTTATGTGGTAGTAGTGCCTCTAAAGCTTCACCTTCAAAACCTTCTTTAACTAGCTCTGCACGAACTTCTTCAGCATTTTTTCCTTTCATCAACGCTTCCGATTGCGCCAAGCCATTCGCTAACAAAATAGATTGATGATCACTTTCTGGATAATGACTATTGACCGGTAATACAAAATCAACTGGAATTAATTGTGTGCCTTGATGTATCAATTGGAAATAAGCATGTTGGCCATTTGTACCTGGCGTACCCCATATAACAGGTCCTGTCTTGTAACTCAGACGCTGTCCTTCACGATTAGTAACTTTACCATTACTTTCCATATCTAGCTGCTGCATATGATTAGGAAATCGGGCTAAAGAATGATCATAAGGTACAATGGCATGTGTTTGTGCACCAAAGAAATTGATATACCACACACCTAACAGCCCCATAATAACAGGCATGTTTTGTTCTAAGGGCTGATTTCGAAAATGATTATCCATCGCATGACCGCCATCAAGCAATCGTTCAAAATTTTCCATGCCCGTGTAAAGCGCTATAGGTAAGCCAATAGCACTCCATAATGAATAACGGCCGCCAACCCAATCCCAAATTTCAAACATATTATCAGTATCGATACCAAATTCAGCTACCGCTTCGGCATTAGTTGAAACGGCCACAAAATGTTTGGCAACATCATGCTGTGAACCTGATTTTAAAAACCAAGATCGTGCCGATTCAGCGTTAGTTAATGTTTCTTGTGTTGTAAACGTTTTTGAAGCTACAACAAATAGGGTTGTTTCCGGGTTCAGTTTTTCCAGCGTAGTACTTAAATCTGTACCGTCAACATTTGATACAAAATGGACACTCATACCTTCTACTGCATACGGTTCTAGAGCATCACAGATCATTGCTGGGCCTAGATCTGATCCACCAATACCAATATTAACAATATCGGTCATTTTTTTACCACTAAAACCTAACCAATCGCCAGTATGAATTTGATCGCAAAAACGTTTCATCTGGTCTAAAACTGCATTTACGCTAGGCATGACATCTTCGCCATCGACCATAATCGGTGTATTACTACGGTTTCTTAACGCAATATGTAAAACAGCGCGATCTTCCGTATTATTGATCGCTTCACCACTGTACATACGTTCAATCCAGCTGGGCATATCAACTGATTTGGCTAACTGAATTAGTTTATCTATTGTCTCTTTAGTGACACGATTTTTCGAATAATCCAGTAATAGTCCATCACACCCAATTGTAAAACGTTTAAATCGTCCAGAATCTAAAGCAAATTCTTCGCGCATGGAAGTATATTTTAGATCCGTATAATGTCGGATCAGTGATTGCCATTCAGCTATATTAATTGGTGTCATATAATCTTCTTATTGTTTCAAATAATCTGCTAATGCATCCCAAGGGATAGTTTCTTGTTCACCGGTTGCCATTGTTTTTACGCCAATGACATGTTGGTTTATTTCATCATCACCAAGAATCAAGGTCCAACGTGCTGCACTACGGTCGGCACGCTTAAATTGGCTTTTAAAACTACCACCCCCGCAATGTGTAATCAACTTCAAATTTGGAATTTCGTCACGCAATTGCTCAGCTAATAATAGTGAATGTTTTATTGCACTATCGCCAACTGCCACCATATAGGCATCGGGGCTAGTTATGAGTGGCAAACAGTCCATTGCTTCAAGCAGTGATATCAATCTCTCAAGGCCAATAGCAAAACCAATAGCATTGGCTGCCCGTCCACCTAATTGCGCAACCAAACCATCATATCGTCCACCAGCACATACAGTTCCCTGTGATCCTAAATGGTCGGTTACCCACTCAAATACTGTTTTGCTATAGTAATCTAAACCTCGCACCAATCGAGGATTAATATCATATACAACCCCCGCATCATCTAGTGTTCTACACAATAATTCAAAATCGTGTTTCGATTCATCATCCAAATAGTCCAAAAGTTTGGGAGCCTCATCGTTAAGCGCCTGCATAATCGGATTTTTACTATCTAATATGCGCAATGGATTGGTATGTAAACGACGTTGGCTATCTTCATCTAATTCATTATGATGCGATTCAAAATAGCGAATCAACTTATCACGATAAGCTAATCTCGCTTCAGGCGAGCCTAATGAATTGATTTGCAATGTCAAACCCGTCAAACCCAGTCGCTTCCATAACCGTGCTGTCATCATAATCATTTCAGCATCAATATCTGGCCCACTGAAGCCATAGGCTTCGACACCCAGTTGATGAAACTGTCGATAACGCCCTTTTTGTGGCCGTTCATGTCGAAACATGGGGCCCAAATACCATAAACGCTGAGTCTGATTGAGCATGCCATTTTGCATAGCTGCACGCAAACATCCGGCAGTGCCTTCAGGGCGCAAAGCTAAACTATCACCATTACGATCATCAAAAGCGTACATTTCTTTTTCAACAATATCAGTCACTTCGCCAATTGAGCGACTGAATAATTCTGTTTTTTCCACAATGGGAAAACGAATTTCTTGGTAGCCATAGCCTGAAAGCACATCTTTTAATGTTTTTTCTACTTGCTGCCAATAGGGTGTTACATCCGGGAGAATGTCGTTCATTCCCCGTATAGATCGAATGATCTCTGCCACGATTAACTAATTTCCTTTATGGGTATTATTTTTTCTGGGTGTTGTACTTGCTGCTGGCGCGCTATTCGCCCGCGGATCTCGCGTTCTAATTCATCAACCATTGATTCATTATCAACTTTATGGCTAGGCTTGCCATCAACATACATTAGGTTGGGTTCACCGCCGGTTAGACCGATGCCTGCTTCTTTTGCTTCACCTGGGCCATTTACAACGCAACCTATTACCGCTACATCCATTGGTTCCAATATATCTTCAAGACGCGATTCTAATTCGTTGACCGTTGAAATCACATCAAATTGTTGCCGTGAACATGAAGGGCAGGCAATTAAATTAATGCCTTTATTGCGGATTTTCAGGCTTTTTAATATATCAAAACCAACACGAATCTCTTCGACAGGATCGGCGGCTAGTGATACTCGAATCGTATCGCCAATGCCTTCCGCCAGCAACATGCCTAAACCAATGGCCGATTTTACTGAGCCCGAGCGCAAACCACCCGCTTCTGTGATGCCTAGATGCAATGGCTGTTCTATTTGAGATGCTAATTGGCGATAGGCATGCACCGTCATAAAGACATCAGATGCCTTCAAACTCACTTTAAAGTCAGGGAAATTTAAACGATCTAAATGATCAATATTGCGCATCGCTGATTCAACTAACGCTTCAGGTGTAGGTTCACCGTATTTCTTTTGTAGATCTTTTTCTAACGATCCCGCATTGACACCGATTCGGATTGGAATACCATGATCACGTGCACTATCTACCACAGCCTGCACACGATCTTCACGGCCAATATTACCAGGATTAATTCGAAGACAATCCACCCCTAATTCAGCAACACGCAAGGCAATTTTATAATCAAAATGAATATCGGCAACAAGCGGAATATTGACTTGTTGTTTGATCTTACCAAAGGCTTCTGCTGCATCCATACTCGGCACTGAAACGCGCACAATATCTGCCCCGACATCTTGCAATGCTGTTATTTGAGCAACCGTTGCCCCAACATCACAGGTTTCAGTATTTGTCATACTTTGAACAGCAATCGGGGCATCACCACCTACGGCAACATCACCCACCATTATCCGGCGTGATTTTCTTCTAATTATTGAAGAAGTGGTCATTCAGTCGCTTCTCCTACTGAAAAGCGCGCTACATTTGAACGAATATAAGACGTGATATCAAATTCAGCATCGTTATAACGCACTGCCACTGCGGAGGCATTACCTAATAAGACTTGCAAGGGCCATTCACCCGTTAATTCAACTGTTTCTCCTGCCGCCTCTATTTTATGAACTAGGCTTTTATTGTTACGGTCTTTTATTTCTACCCAGCAGTCTTCAGAAAAGTGCATAAATAGCATTTTTGGCTCAGCAACTATCGCTGGCACGGTATTATTTACTTCAATATCTTCATTAATTGCTGAGTTTTCACTTTGTTGTTCTGGTTGAAAAGCATCTACTTTGTCCAAGACTTCTGGTGCAGGATTATTTAATAATTCATTAGCATTAAGTTCTTCAATCTTATCCGTTTCCTGTTCTATCCCTTGCTCTTCAACAACAGAATTTTCTACAATTTTCTCACTTTCTAACGCAGGAATAGCTTCAATACTACCCGCGCTAAAGCTATCATTAGTAGCCTGCTCATTATCAAGACTAGGTAAAATTGAGTCTGTAGCCGCCTCTGTCGCTTGTACCTGCGTCTGCATTTTTAGCCAATACTGATAACCAAACCAGCAAGCGGTAATAAATACAATAATCAGCAACAGTGATTTAAACCAAGCTGAACCTCCACTTTGATTGCTATTTTCAGAACGTTTAAATCCATCCATAGAAGGTTCATGAGAAGTATATTCCAAATTAAATAGCGCCAACATTTCTTCATGTGGTAAACCAAGAAAATTGACATAACTTGAGAAATAGCCACGCGCATAAGGTCTAGCATGCAATTTATCCCACTGATCAGATTCGAGATAAACAATATTCTCTTTAGTCAGTCTTAACTGTGCTACCACCTCCGAAATAGTGACTTTCTTAGCTTCTCGAGCAAGACGTAACCGCTCTCCTACCGTTGGTGAATAGCCACTGTTTGTATAATTGTTATCTTCAGAAATCTCTGTCATATCAATATTTCCCTTGTCTTACTTCTAGTGCTTCATCTGAATCTGGGAATTGCCCTTTTAATAACAAAATATAACTTGCCACCTTATCTTGGTTGCCCAATTTATGTTCTGTTTTAATCGCAATCAACAATGCCTTAGGGCTCCAACTAGAAACCTTATGATACCGTTCGATATAAGCTTGCGCAGCTAAATAATCAATATTCTGATAACTTAAATCTGCCATTTTAAGTAAAGATTTTCTCAGATTTGGATTCAGCTTCAACGCCGTGTGAAAATATTTTTCTGCTAAGGTTGCATCTGGAATTTTATCAACACATAAACCAGCATTTTCATAAGCATTTGCAGGGTTCGGATATAAAGGATCAGAAATTGCTTTCAGAAATTGTTGCTCTGATTCAGTGTAACGACCCTGCTCACATAAAAATACACCATAATTATTATGAGCTTCTGAATAGTCTGGATTGCGTGCTATAGCTTGTTTAAAATGATATTCAGCCTTTTTTACTTTTGCCAATCGCTGATAAAGAACGGCAATTATATTATGCGCTTCTACCAAATTAGGATCTTGTTGCAATGCTTTTTGTAATTTTTCTAAAGCGAACTTATATTCACCTAAGCGAATATATTCCGCGCCCGCCGAAGCATTTATCGCCGCTGCTTTTGGATTAGAAGCTGCTTGTTGGCTGGGGCGTGTAGTTGTGCCCGTTGATTGGCATCCAACAATCATAATCAATAATAAAATTATAGCTAATCGTTTCATTGTGCTACCCGAGCCTCCAGTTGAGCTACCCTGTGTGTACGACGTGTACGGTCTTGCACTTCACCTGCTAATTGCCCACAGGCAGCTACAATATCATCTCCACGCGTTTTACGCACGGTTGCAACTAAACCTGCATCCGATAATTGTTGTTGAAAACGGACAATTACATTTCTTGAAGAGCATTTATAATGCGTGCCGGGGAAAGGATTAAATGGAATTAAATTTATCTTTGTTGGTAAACCTTTCAAAATTCGAATTAAATCCTTTGCATCCTGAGTCGAGTCATTGATGCCCTCGAGCATCACATATTCAACCGTAATATGCCTGCGTTGCTGCACATCAACATAGCGTTTGCAGGCTGCTAATAGCTCTGCAATGGGATATTTATCATTCAACGGAATAATTTCACTGCGTAGCTTATCATTGGCTGCATGTAATGAAATAGCTAAGCTGACATGACAATCTTCACGCAGTTTATCAATTAATGGCACCATGCCTGATGTGCTCAAAGTTACTCGTCGCCATGAAATGCCATAGGCTAAATCATCACGCATTAGATTCATTGCGGTGACAACATTATCATAATTAGCTAATGGTTCACCCATCCCCATCATCACCACATTGGACACCACACGGTTGCCTTTAGGATCTTTGCCTAAATATTCATTTGCCAACCATAGTTGACCAATAATTTCACTGGCTTGCAGGTTTCGATTAAAGCCCTGCTGCCCCGTTGAGCAAAATGTACATGCTAAGGTACAACCTACTTGTGATGATACACACAGTGTGCCACGTCCTTTTTCAGGAATATAGACTGTTTCAATAGAGTTGCCACAGGATAGGCGGATGATCCATTTACGCGTACCGTCTTTAGAAATATGTTCTTCTAAAACTTCTGGTAGCGTTATTTCAGCTTTTTCTGCTAACTTTTGCCGCAAGACTTTGCTCAAATTTGTCATCTTAGCAAAGTCCACCACACGGTATTGATGGATCCATTGAGCTAATTGGCGCGCCCGAAAACTTTTTTCGCCTATGTTGGCAAAAAAAGCTTCCAGACCCAAAAGATCTAATCCTGCAAGATTAGTACGCGCCATTAGATCAAATAATCACTATTAACGAGTACGAGCGCAAAGTTGATCCTCAGTAAAGAAATAAGCAATCTCACGTTCCGCACTTTGCGTGGAGTCTGAACCATGCACTGCATTTTCATCAATACTTTCCGCAAAATCGGCACGAATAGTACCTGCATCGGCATCGGCAGGGTTAGTTGCTCCCATCAATTCACGATTTGTTAACACCGCATTTTCACCTTCTAAAACTTGAACCATGACAGGACCAGATGTCATAAAGCTAACAAGTGCACCAAAAAATGGACGTTCGCTATGCTCAGCATAAAAACCTTCTGCCTGGCCTTGTGTTAGATGAATCATGCGTGCTGCAATGATTTTTAACCCTGCTTTTTCAAAGCGTGAATAGATATCACCTATCACATTTTTTGCCACAGCATCTGGTTTAATAATAGAAATAGTACGTTCAATCGCCATTGTTCATCCTCAAGATTATAAAAAGTTAAATACAAAACACGTCATTTTATCATATATAACTGACATGTTAGAACTATTGAAATATTAGGGTCTGTTGATCTTTCAGAGCCACTACTGCTGGAGGCTATTTTTTGTCTCACAAGGAGGAAATGCTGCGATGTTGTTACTCTACATAAGTCATTTCCAACGCCGTGAGGCGGAAAATAGTACCAGCCCTTCGGGTTGTGGCTGAAAATGCACCACTCAGCGTTACTCGTCGTTTATTTAGAATAACCAAACGGCTCTCCTCGTGCCTTGATTGGTGCATTTTCAGTCACAACAGAGGCAGCTACGAAAGAGCAACAGACCCTAATGATTTCTTAATGCTTTGCATAAATCAAAGCACCAGTTAGAATGCATGAAATGTTCGCAATATATCGGCAGGTTAATAGCAAAAATGAGTTCATCTTATAAACGAATCGGTCTATTTATCCGTAAGGATGATCCTGTTATGGAAAATGCCGTTGTACGCGTGACCGATTTTTTACGCACCCGATCACTCAGCATTGTAATCAATGAGCCGATGTCCTTTTTACCAGAATTAGATGTCGTTTCAATTAATGATTTTCCACAACACTGTGATCTCACCATAGCAATCGGTGGCGATGGCACTTTGTTATCCGCATCACGCGCGTTATCAGGTTCAGATTTACCTTTAGTGGGTATTAATGTCGGTCGTCTTGGCTTCCTTGCCGATGTCACGTTGTCAAAACTTGAACAGCAAGTTACCGAAATTCTCGATGGCGATTATCGTGAAGATACACGTTTTTTAATGTATGCCTCTATTAATAATTCTAACAACCCCGTAGGCAAAGCAATGAATGATGTGGTTGTTCATGCCCATCAAAGTCTCCATATGATTGAATTTGAAACGTATATCAATGGTCGTTTTCTCAATAGTCAACGCGCCGATGGCTTAGTTATCGCTACGCCTACAGGCTCGACAGCGTATGCTATGTCAGCTGGCGGTCCCATTCTTGATGTTGATTTAGATGCACTTGTGCTGGCTTCTGTTTGCCCTCATTCACTCAGTAATCGTCCCTTGGTTATTGCTGCAAATAGCGTAATTGATATTATTCTAAGTGAAAATAATACCAATACGGCAATGGCGACCTGCGACGGGCGACCTGGGCATATTATGCAACCTGGTGATTCTATTCGCATTCAACGCCATACCAGCACAATTCAATTATTACATTTAGAAGATCATGATCATTATTCTATTCTCCGCGCAAAACTTGAATGGGGTAAAAAACTAACATGATCACCGCGCTCAGCATCCGTAATTTAGCTGTTGTTGAAGATGTCGAAATCAACTTTGATCAAGGCATGACCTCTTTAACGGGCGAAACAGGTGCAGGAAAATCAATGCTAGTGGATGCGCTTAGTTTAGTCTTAGGTGACCGCGCTGATTCAAAGATGGTAAGACAAGGTAGTGAACGAGCAGAAATAAGCGCTAGTTTTGCTATTGAAAACAATCCTCCTTTGCTGCACTGGTTAATTGAAGAAGAACTAGATGACGATGGCCAATGTGAGTTACGTCGAACCATCAATAAAGAAGGCCGTTCACGTGCTTATATTAATGGCCGTGCCGTTCAATTAGCACAGCTACGTGAAATCAGCATTCGCAGTATCGATATTCATGGCCAACACGCGCATCAGTCCTTGATCCGCAGTGAAACACAGCGGGAATTATTGGATACGGTTGCAGGTACGGAATCTTTACTCAATGAGCTCGCAGTACAATATCAACAATTAAAAGCCACTGAGAAAGCACTAGATACCATTAAACAAAAATCTCAAGATCAAACTGCTCGCCGTGACTTATTAGATTATCAAGTTACTGAATTGCAAGCGTTGAATCTTAACCAAGAGTATGTAGAACAGCTTATTCAAGAACATAAACAACGTAATAATGCATCACAATTAATTGAAGCCGCCCAATTGGCACAATATCAATTATTCGAGCAAGAACAAGGGGCAGCCTATGCGCTAATAAGTCAGGCTTTAAATGAGATTACAGTCCATCAAGATATTGAACCACAATTTGCGAACTTGCTTGAAACGCTAAATTCAGCAGTTATTCAACTTGATGAAGTTTCAAATGAATTACGCCATTATTTAGATAATACAGACAATGATCCTCAACGATTACAGCAAGTTGAAATCGAACTAGCGAGCTTACATGATCAGGCACGAAAACATCATATCGAAATTGAGCAATTACCTGGACATTTTGAACAACTCCAACAAGAATTAGCTTCACTAGAAAATATCGAAGTGCATACTGAGGAATTACATCAACAATTCAATCAGCAAATGGCGGCATGTCACGATTTATGTGACAAAATTAGTAAAAAGCGCCAACAAACAGCCAAACCTTTATCTAAAAAAATAAGTGTATCCGTTCAAGAGCTTTCCATGCCGACAGCTCAAGTTGAATTTGTAGTATCACCTATTGCAAATGATAATTTTAATGAGACGGGCTCAGATCATATTCAACTGCTTGTCACCACCAACCCCGGTCAGCCTGCAGGCGAATTGAGTAAGGTAGCATCAGGCGGAGAATTAGCACGTATTAGTCTGGCAATCCAAGTTGTCACCGCCAGTAGCCGAAGTGTGCCAACATTAGTGTTTGATGAGGTAGATGTCGGTATTGGTGGTGGTATCGCTGAGATCGTCGGTAAGCATCTGCGAAAACTTGCTGAAAATCGTCAAGTTATTTGCATCACCCATTTACCACAAGTTGCTGCTCAAGCGCATCAGCAACTACAAGTGAGTAAAACTAATCTAAAAGAAAGTACCCATATTAATATTACTGCACTTGATAAAAAACAACGTATCGAAGAAATTGCCCGAATGTTGGGTGGCGTAACACTAACTGAAAAAACACGGCTTCATGCTGAGGAAATGTTAGTCAAATCAGCTTGTTAATCACTCATGCATTTAACTTGACTATTGCGCACATAGGCTTTGCTCAATAGCGGTAATATTCTATCGATCGCTTTTAATAAATAGTGATTTTCATTGCTCTGATAAATTTGCTGCCTTAATTCGATTAACTCATGCACCAATTTATTATACCCATGTTACTTCAATCTGCACGTTTCAGTGGGATTTAAAAACGTTTTAGGCAAGGCATTGATTACTGATAATGGTTATTCCCTTATCAAAATCAATAACGCCGCATAAAGCGTTTTTAAACCCATCGAAGAAGCGCTTGAGCCATCCCACTTCGTCGTTTCATCTATTTGTAAGGGAATAACCATGCGGCATAGATGCGCCTAGAATTGGAATGGCTCAAGCACTCTGAAACGTGCAGATTGAAGTAACATGGGTATAGCTACAGTGGGCGTGATTAATGGGTCATCATAAAAATTATCCCATAAGCAATTGAGTTGGGGATACTTTCCCTCATCATTAATGAGTTCAAAAAGTCCTTCTTCATGATGGTCTATGAAAGTATTTTCTTCGCCTAAATAACCTAATGTAATGGTCAGCCCCACCCCTTTAAACGGCATCAATGTGCCATGATGTGACATGTTAACCCACATCAAACTAGGAGTAAGACCAACCATGAAACAGTGTAACGTAAAAACAAAGATCTGCG
>Ga0256841_1003756_pt1 | contig 11211 bp, 6 predicted proteins | sample 356308metaG_FD_185971 | JGI IMG/M metagenome (GOLD analysis project Ga0256841, IMG submission 185971) | Hydrothermal vent microbial communities from Mid Atlantic Ridge, Atlantic Ocean - 356-308 | ecosystem: Environmental > Aquatic > Marine > Hydrothermal vents | place: Atlantic Ocean: Mid...
GGTGCTTTCATTTTAGCCTTTTCAAGCATGGGGTGGGAGGGGTCCGTTGCGAGAAGTCTGACCTGTGGGGAATAGAACGGGAAATTGGCTCCGGTACCGCTTCCGATTTCGAGTACATTTCCCTCTAGATTTTGTAAAAGCTCTGCTCTCCATCGAGCCATCCTGCCCTGTTCGATTTTAGACATTACCGGGTCGTAAACGGCAGCAAAAATGGGTTTATACCAATCGGCCATATTGATTGTTCTTTTTCAAGTAAAGGAGTATAGTTGTTATTTTGTTCAAATGAGAAGATTCATCTGTCAAAAGGCTGTATCTTAAAGCCTCAAAACAAACTCATGGCATTTAAAGTATACAACTCGGATGATCGGGAGGTTCTTTCTTTTAGGAGAAAGGTACTTGCCCAATGGAAACTTAAGATGTTTTACTTATTGAGGTTACCTAGTTTAGCCTGGTGGGGTGTCCGTGTAGAAGAATTGGAGGATCATTTTTGTGTGGTCAGTATTCCGCATAACTATAGAACGAAAAACCCCTTTGGCTCTATTTACTTTGGAGCTTTAGCAGGAGCTGCAGAGCTTCCTACGGGTATGTTGTGCCTTCAGGCGATCGTCGGAAGGGGAGATGTATCGATGTTAGTAACGGGAATGCAATGCAGGTTTGAGAAGAAAGCGAAGGGCAGAATTCGATTCCAATGCAAGCAGGGAAAGGAGATAATTAGCACCATTGATGCGGTCTTACAAACAGATACGGGACACGAGCTCAGTGTTACATCGACAGGAGTGAACGAGCAAGGAGAGATAGTTGCCCTATTTGAGTTTAAATGGTCATTCAAAAGAAGAACGCGATGAGGAATCCCTTTCCCAATATATTCAAACCATTGGACTTGGGGTTTATTCGACTACCCAATCGTATCGTAATGGGTTCGATGCACACGGGTTTGGAGGAAGCCAAGGGAGGGATCGACAGACTAGCAGCTTTTTATGCCCTTAGAGCAAGGCAAGGAGTAGGACTTATCATCACTGGTGGCGTAGCGCCCAATATCACCGGGTGGCTCAAGCCCTTAGGAATGACCTTAAATACTCGATGGAAAGTGCACAAACACCGTAAGATAGTTGATGCAGTCCACCGAGAAGGAGGGCGAATCTGTATGCAGATCCTTCACGCTGGTCGGTATGGATTTCATCCTTTTGTGATGGCTCCATCTGCTATTAAATCCCCCATTTCTCCCTTCAAGCCCTTTTCGATGCCCGAGTGGTATATTCGCAAAACCATACGTGACTTTGGTCGCGCCGCTTTTCTTGCAAAAAAAGCGGGTTATGATGGTGTAGAGGTGATGGGATCTGAGGGATATCTTCTCAATCAATTTATGGCACCTCATACCAACAAACGAAAGGATAAATGGGGGGGCAGTCTGGAAAATAGAATGCGTTTATCCCTTGAGATCGTTCGAGAAATTCGCAGGCGTACAGGGGAAGATTTTTTAATTATTTTTAGAATATCACTTATAGATTTGGTCCGGGAGGGGAGTGTCTGGTATGAAATTGTCGCACTGGCTCAAGCGCTGGAAAATGCAGGCGTACATATATTGAATTCCGGTATAGGTTGGCATGAATCCAGAGTGCCGACTATTGCATCCATGGTACCGGAAGGGGCCTTTGTTCCACTTACAAAACGATTAAAGGAAGTAGTAAATATACCCGTGGTTGCTACCAATAGAATTAACTATCCGGAGCAAGCAGAAGGGCTCTTGCAAAGAGGTGAGGCAGATTTGGTTTCGATGGCGCGCCCCTTTTTAGCAGATCCGGGATGGGTTTCCAAGTCAAGTAAAGGAAATACAGATTCTATTAATCCCTGTATCGCTTGCAATCAGACCTGCTTAGATCGCATTTTTAAAGGGCAAGTAGCCGGCTGTATGGTTAATCCACAAGCTTGTATGGAGACTGTTCGAGTCATTCGTCCCACAGCCTACCCTATGAAAATAGCAGTCGTCGGAGCAGGAATGGCAGGAATGGTATTCAGTGCCACTGCTGCTTCCCGAGGTCATGATGTGACCTTATATGAAAAGAAGGGAGAGTTGGGGGGGCAGTTTAATTTGGCAGGAAAAATACCGGGTAAAGAAAACTATTTTCAAACCATTGAGTACTATACGCAGCGTATGAAGGAATCCGGGGTTCACCTGAAGCTTTCTGAAGAGTTTGATGTAATAAAAGCACACAATGAGGGATATCATGCAATCGTTGTAGCCACTGGGGTTCGACCTAGAATCCCGGATATTAAAGGGATTCAACTTCCACATGTGATGGACTATGTTCAAGCGATAGATCATCCTGATAAGATCGGACAGCGAGTCGCCATCATAGGGGCAGGAGGTATTGGATTTGATGTGGCATTGTTGTTAAGTGAGCAGCAAGTACCAGCGGTGGATAGGCATCGTGCTTATTGTGATTTTTGGGGGATTGACCTTAATGTTAAAACTCCGGGTGGATTAATAGAGCCACGTAAAACACTTTCTTCTAGACAAGTGTTTTTATTGCAGCGATCCAAAGGGAAGATGGGTGCTAAACTGGGGAAAACAACAGGATGGATCCACCGCTTGACGTTGAGAAAACGAGGAGTGCAAATGATTGCCGGGGTAGAGTATAGCCGAATTAGATCCGATGGATTAGAGGTCATCATAAAGGGGGAAAAGAGGCTCTTGGAAGTAGACCACATCGTCCTATGTGCTGGACAAGAGCCTACGCATGTAGTGCCATCCAATCTTCGCGATTTGCCTATTCCTGTTCATATTATCGGGGGTGCCAAAGATGCTTCCGGACTAGATGCCGAAAGAGCTATACACGAAGGATTCGAATTGGGGAGAAACATTTGATTCTAAGGTAGAATACTCTGTAGTACGCTTCAAGGATAGGCAACAATCATTGTTCTTTTACAATTCCCATTGGGGAAAGTAAATTTTCCTTTTAGCGAGTAGCTAATGTCCTTCTGTAAAGCCAAGAGTCTTCGTTATCATCTTCAAGTTCGAGGCCTGTGAAATTTATGCAATCTAGGATTTGACTTTAACCAATGACTGTTTCAGACACGAGCATATCAAAGAAAAGGGACAGGGTAGTCCGACTCTAAATCGCAGGAGCACTCAAAACCAATAAAGTGATAAAGATAAAAAAGAGCAGTAGTACGAGCCAAAATCGCGCGTCTCGCACGATAGTAGTTGTATCTTTTTCCATAAGAAAATGAGTTTTGGTTATTAAATGAAGATATACTCCGAAACCGGAGCGTCCGCCTTAAAATAATTGTGCTAATTGTGAGTTTTGCACACCCTGAGTATTGCAAAAACGATACCATATGAATTACCTATAATATGTTCAGAATTTTGGTATTAGAAGGTTTATTTATATGGTTTGGGTGCTTGGATTTTATAAATGGTAGATTCTGAAAATGTATGAAAAAGTGTCATATGATTATTTTCTCAAACCAATCTAATTGTGAGGATAAACCTAAACTATGTAGCAGAAAAATGACTTAGAGTTAAATGCAAGTATCATCGAAAATAGATAGCTTTAAAGAAATATATTTTTAAGGTGTAATTTGAATTGCTTGATGATTTTTAAAGACCTTATGTCTATTCAGAATCGTTTGATTGTCCATTCTGGCGCTATCTAGAAATAGGATTTCGAAGCGTCGTGGATTGAAGGATGATTTAAATTTACGCTCGTTTCATACCTAAAAAGAACAAATAATAGAAAAAGAGGGTTATCTTTGCATCATTGATATACTCTTTGTAATTCAAATTTTCCTTCCGAGGTCAATTTGATTTATATAGAAGGGAGGAGAGACCGGGCTCCACGAATCCCTGGCAACCTGCCGCGAAAGGTAAGGTGCCAATACCCGGGTTCGCTTCAGAGCGGACGATGATAAATTGGATTGCGACATTCAATTATTTTAAGAGGATTTTCCTCGACTAAATGTGTATTCTACCGACGGTGAATCTCACGAAAGGTATGGATTCCACATTTATATTCGTCATCTTAGTGCACGATGCCTTAGTGTATGGTGTGCACATAGTGAAGTGTGTATGAAACAGAAGGAAATACTACTAGAACTGCTATCTCATAGGATCCTTGTACTTGATGGGGCGATGGGGACAATGATCCAGCGTCACCAATTGGGGGAAGAAGATTATCGAGGGGGTAGATTTAGGAATTGGAAGACCCCATTGAAAGGCAACAACGATCTATTGAGTTTGACTCGTCCCGATGTTATATCTTCTATTCATAAGGAATATCTCGAAGCGGGTGCAGATATTATTGAGACGAATACTTTCAATGCGCAGGCGATCTCTTTGGGGGATTATGAGATGCAGGATTTGGCCTTTGAGATAAACCTGGCTTCAGCGCAAATCGCAAGAAAAGCTGCGGATGAATATTCGGCCAAAACCCCGTTTAAACCCCGGTTTGTGGCCGGTTCTATCGGCCCGACAAACCGAACGGCTTCCATGTCACCGGATGTCAATGATCCGGGTTTCAGAGCCGTGACCTACGACCGGTTAGTAGCTGCATATACAGAGCAAATAAGAGGATTACAGGAAGGAGGCGTAGATATTTTTCAGGTGGAGACGATATTCGACACCTTGAATGCCAAGGCAGCACTTTATGCGATATCTGAAGAACGAGCAAGGACAGGAGTTGAGATTCCTGTAATACTTTCAGGCACGATAACGGATAAGAGCGGTCGTACCTTATCCGGACAGCTATTAGAAGCTTTTTTGATTTCTATGGGTCATGTTGAGGTCTTGGCGATTGGTCTCAACTGTGCTTTGGGTGCATCGGAGTTACGCCAACATGTAGCTAGATTATCTAAGATAACACCATTTCATACTATCGCCTATCCCAATGCAGGCCTCCCCAATGCTTTTGGGGAGTATGATGAAACGCCCGAAAAAATGGGTGTTCATATCAGCGAATTTCTGTCAAATGGTTGGGTGAATATCATAGGAGGATGTTGTGGAACAACCCCGGATCATATACGGATCTTTGCCCAAAGTGCAGCAGCATCAGTGCCGAGGGAATTGCCTGCGATTCCTCCTCACACGCGGTTGAGTGGTTTAGAGGCACTTGAGGTAACTCCCGAAATTAATTTTGTCAATATCGGTGAGCGTACCAATGTGGCCGGGTCGAGAAAATTTGCTCGATTGATAAGGGAGGGACATTTACGGGAAGCTGTAGAAGTGGCTTTACACCAGGTAGAGAATGGAGCTCAGATAATTGACATCTGCATGGATGATGCGATGTTGGATGGCCCGGAAGTAATGAGACAGTATCTCAATCTATTAGCTTCAGAGCCAGATATTTGCAGAGTCCCTTTTATGGTGGATAGCTCGGATTGGGAAGTGATAAGGGCAGGATTAAAATGCATTCAGGGAAAGCCTATTATCAACTCTATCAGCCTAAAGGAAGGAGAGGAAGATTTTCTGTGTAAAGCGATGGAGGTTAGAAAATTTGGAGCTGCAGTAGTGGTCATGGCCTTTGATGAAACAGGACAGGCAGATAGTTTCGAGCGTAAAATTGAGATATGCCGACGCAGTTACAAGCTCTTGACGGAACAACTCGATTTCCCTCCGGAGGATATTATCTTCGATCCCAATATTCTCGCTATTGGAACAGGAATGGAAGAACACGCCCGTTATGCCATTGATTTTATAGAAGCTTGCCGTTGGATTAAAAAGCATTTACCAAGGGCTAAAGTAAGCGGAGGAGTGAGTAATCTGTCCTTTGCATTTCGAGGGCAAAATCAAATTAGAGAAGCCATACATACCGTTTTTCTTTACCATGCTATTCAGGCGGGTTTAGATATGGCAATCGTCAATCCTGCCCAACTCCGTGTGTACAGTGATATCCCCAAAGATCTGAGAAAATTGGCGGAAGACCTCATTTTTGCTCGGACAGCGCACGCCACTGAAGATTTGTTGGAGTATGCAGAACAGCATGCCTCACACATCCGACAGGAGATATCCGAAGGGGCATGGAGAACCCAACCATTGGAAGAACGTCTCCAGCACGCTTTGGTCAAAGGGATCACCTCGCACATAGAGGAGGATACACTTGAAGCAGTGGAGCGTTACCCCTCTGCTCTGTCAATCATCGAAGGTCCATTGATGGATGGGATGAATATCGTCGGCACCCTCTTCGGGTCCGGTAAAATGTTTTTGCCTCAAGTCGTCAAGAGTGCTAGAGTGATGAAGCAAGCGGTGGCCATCCTCCTTCCTATCTTGCAACAAGAACAATTGGGGGAAGGCACAAAAGCGGGTAAAATATTGCTTGCTACGGTCAAGGGCGATGTTCATGATATCGGCAAGAACATCGTAGGAGTCGTGCTCTCTTGTAATAATTTTGAAGTGATTGATCTCGGAGTTATGGTCCCTACAGAAGAGATTATCCGTGTGGCAAAGCAAGAGGAGGTTGATCTAATCGGACTAAGTGGGCTAATTACTCCCAGCCTAAAAGAAATGTCATCTTTCGCAGAAGAACTCCAACGACAAGGATTGAGTATTCCTGTTTTAATCGGAGGGGCGACTACTTCGGATATACATACAGCGGTGAAGATCGCGCCCGGGTATTCGGCACCTGTGGTCTATGTGCGGGATGCTCCTACAGCAGTACATGTGGCGACTTCCTTGCTGGCTTCAGATCGCGAAAAATTTATCGAAGAGCTACAGGAAAAACAAACCCAATTGGTAAGTAAACATAAGCGCAAGATACAGCAGAGACAGTTGTGTTCCTTTGGGGATGCATGTGCTTCGAAGTATGACTGGGAAGCTAAGACAGCCGCCATTGTAGTGCCTAGGCAGTTAGGGGTGTATGAAATGGTTGACCTCCCGCTAAGGGAATTAATACCATTTATAGACTGGACCTTCTTCTTTTATGGTTGGCAGCTTAAAGGGAAGTTTCCCGCAATACTCGATCATCCGGAGAAAGGGGAAGAAGCTCGCAAACTATACCGCGATGCACTGGGATTATTAGATCAAATTGAAGCCAATAATTGGTTGAGGGCTTCGGGGGTTTATGGGCTTTTCGAAGCCCAAAGCAATGGCCAAACGGTAACCATTTCATACCAAAATAAAAGTTTGAATCTCGAGTTTCTGCGCAATCAATCTACTCGACTGAGCGTCCGTCCCTGTTTGAGTGACTACATAGCGCCGGTCGAAAGTGGTAAGGTGGATTATATCGGACTATTTGCAGTTACGGCAGGTTTGGGTATGGAAGAGACTTTGATGGATCCATTCTTTGCAGAAGATGATTATCATCGCATTTTACTAAAACTGCTTGCAGATCGATTAGCAGAAGCGTTTGCGGAAAAGTTGCATTACGATATTCGAACGAAGTTTTGGGGGTATAGTGAGGGTGAAACTGTTCAATTGGAAGGCTTGTTGAAAGAGCGATACCGGGGAATTCGCCCTGCTGCAGGTTATCCGGCTTGCCCGGATCATTCGGAGAAGCAGAAGATATTCGAGTGGATGGAGGTCAGTAAAAGGATAGGTATAAGCCTGACAGACAGTTATGCTATGCATCCGGCAGCTTCTGTTTCGGGATATTACTTTGCTCATCCGGCAGCGCGGTATTTTAATGTGGGACCTATTGACCAAGTACAAGCAGAGGATTATGCAAGGCGTAAATCGCTCTCTTTGGAAGCATTGAAAGATCTTTTGCCAGACAACATACTATTCTAAAATAATTAAAATAATGAAGTTAACTGAGATTTTAAAAAAGGCGGACAAAACCTTACTCTCCATCGAGATAATGCCTCCTCTCATCGGGCAGTCTTTTGAGCAGTTGTTCGATCGTATCCAACCCCTGGTCGAACTCCATCCCAGTATGATCAACGTCACTTACCATCAACAGGAAAAAGTGTATCGGGAACGCGCCGATGGAACTATCGAAAAAATAACGCTGCGTAAGCGACCAGGAACCGTTGGGATCTCTGCTGCAGTACGTTATAAAATGGGGGTAGAAGTCGTTCCGCATCTTATCTGCGGTGGATTTACCCGGGCAGAGACAGAATATGCCTTAGTGGACTTGCATTATCTCGGCATTCAAAATCTGCTTATCGTCCGAGGAGACCCCCCTCCCAATATGAAGTACTTTACTCCTGAGCCTGAAGGACATAAATACGCCATCGACCTCGTTAGACAGGTGGCCAATATGAATCAGGGTATCTATCTCGATGATGAACTCATCGATCCAAAGCCAACTGATTTTTGTATCGGGGTAGCCGGCTACCCCGAAAAGCATTATGAAGCGCCCAATATGAAGATAGATTTGCGTAACCTCAAAGCCAAAGTGGATGCGGGAGCAGATTATATCGTCACTCAGATGTTTTTTGACAATGAAAAGTACTTTGAATTCGTAGACCAATGCCGGGCAATCGGTATCCAAGTGCCGATTATTCCGGGGTTAAAGCCTATCTCAAGGCGCAAGCAAATCAAAGCTATTCCCAAGACATTCAATGTAAGCCTTCCGGATGCTTTGGTCAATAGACTTCTAGATTGTGCAGATGATAGGGAAGCAAAACAAATAGGCATCGAATGGGCCATTCGACAATCCTTGGAACTCAAGGAAGCCGGAGTCCCTGTCCTACACTATTATACCATGGGCAAGCCGGATAATATCATCCAAATCATTCAAAATGTATTTGATTGAGATTTACCAGTTCTTTTTAGAGCTTTTGAGCCAATTCTCAGCCATACGGATATATTGTCCTCGTGTAAATCCACAGCTACACCCACCGTAGTAGGACATCAGATTACCTACATCAGGGCGGTATAAGTCTCCATTGTCATCCGTACCATTATAGACAAATCTGCATTTGTCATCTACCCACTTGATTTTTACTCCCGGGATATAGGGGTCGGCCGGAGTATCGCAGATTCTATCTCCTTCGGTCTTGCAGTTGGATCCATCCACAAGTTCGGCACCATTACCGGCAAAGGTATGGAGGAGCCCAAAGAAATGCCCCAATTCATGAGCGATCACCGTGGGCGTAATGGAGGCTATACAAATCCCACCTTTATCTGTACCTATAAACCCTTCTGTAAATCCAGCAGCGGGGGATTCGCGAAATCCGCCGATAAAATACATGTTAATTCTTCGGTTGTCATGGTATTTGACCAGCATCTCTTTCCATTGATTGTCTTCAGGGGCCAGAATACTATCGTATTGGTAATTGTAAATGGTATCCCATTCACATACTTTAAATCGGACACATATGGGAGAGAAGTATTCATTTACCTTTGTAAACGCACTATTTATTTTTTTTAATTCTTCAGCATAGTTTTTGTCTCCTGTGCTGTCCAGATTGATATGGACATAGACACTAAAAGTCTTATTTAGACAGGGCAAGGGAGCCTCTAGAGTATGCAGGTCTTGTGCACTAACCTTGAGCCCAACAAAGAATAGAAGAAGGAGTAGGGTCGAAATGTTAAAGTTTTTTTTCAAGGTGTGATTTTTTTTGTTGAAGAATAAAATATTTTATATCTTGCCCAAAATTAACAAACACCTTGATAATATGGTTAAAAATACCCTTATTTTAACATTATTCCTTTTGAATTTTAGTTTTTTGGCCTCTTCCCAGACGGCAGATCACAATGTTGGCTGTGCTCCTCTTGGAGTTCAATTTACAGCAGGAACCACTCTTTCCGAATATTATTGGGATTTTAAGAATGGGGTAATATCTAAGCAAAAAGATCCCAAAACGACCTTTACAGATGCTGGAACTTACAATGTAGTATTGAAAGAAGGAGAAAATGGCAAAGTAGTTGGTACATTGCTCATCACCGTTTATCCCAAGCCGGTTGTCACCTTAATTGTAGATCCGGGAGAAGGCTGTGCTCCACTAGATGTTCGTTTAAAATCCTCTGTGATCATTAATTCAAAAATTCGAATAAACAATTATCACTGGACATTTGGTGACGGAGGATCTCAAGATCAGGCTATTTCTACCTCACACACTTACACATCACCCGGTTCATATGTCCCCGCTATGAAAATAGAGACCAACACTTACAATTGTGATATTACAGAGATTTACGATCCTCCCATCGAAGTGATAACCTCTCCTGAAGCAGTTATAAAGACGGATCCTGCGCTTCCCTTCTCCTGTTCTCCACCCCTTGATGTCACTTTTACAAGTAAATCTACAGGGGCTAAAACCTATGAGTGGGACTTCGATAATGGCAGCAATGCTAAGGATAAAAATCCACCTACAGTGACCTTTGATAAGACCGGAGTATTTCGTGTTAAATTAAAGGTGACCAACGAAAAAGGATGTGTCGATAGTACGTATAAAATCGTAACCGTCGGCAGGCCTCATATTGATATTAGTTATCCCGATACGGTTTGTCTGAAGGAGAGTTTTCTGATTATAAACCGGTCTTCAGTGGGGTTGACGGAATGGGATTTTGATATGGATGCCATTCCCCCCAATTCGACAAGGCGAGTCCCACAGGTTTCCTTTTTAACCCCCGGTTGGCATACGTTTAGGCTAAAAATTACCTCTAGGGATAAAAAATGCTATCAGGATAGTACCTTTCAAATTTTTGTAGAGGATCCCTCCGCTGAATTTATTACCCTTCCGATAAGATTGTGCGATCCTACGGTTCACCTTCGATTTTTTCCACTCAATGATTCTGCTAAACACTATGAATGGAGACATGAGTACTATCAAGATACAATATATAGTAAAAAGGATTCTTCCGACCTGATTTATAGCGAACCGGAAAGAACCATAAAATATACCAAGAATGGACCGATCTATGTGACAACTCATTTAGCTATTGAAACACGAGCGGGATGCATAGATAGCTTGTATAGAATAGATACGATTTTTATTCTCAATGCTAAGTTTATGCCGGATATAACGAGGGGCTGTGTTCCACTGACAGTACAATTTGCAGACTCTTCGATATCGAAGTCTGATATTGTACGTTGGACTTGGGATTATGGAGATGGAGAGACAGAAACAAGAACGGATTCTACTAGAAGAGAACATACTTATAGGGATACCGGAGTGTATAAAGCCAGACTTATAGTCGAGAATGCTATGGGCTGTATAGATACGTCTTATGAGGTGATTATAGAAGTGGGAGATAAGCTCAATCTTGATTTTTCTGTGGATAAACAAGAGGTCTGCCATGGAGAAACTGTCTTTTTTACCCCCCTGCCG
>Ga0256841_1003757_pt1 | contig 11211 bp, 14 predicted proteins | sample 356308metaG_FD_185971 | JGI IMG/M metagenome (GOLD analysis project Ga0256841, IMG submission 185971) | Hydrothermal vent microbial communities from Mid Atlantic Ridge, Atlantic Ocean - 356-308 | ecosystem: Environmental > Aquatic > Marine > Hydrothermal vents | place: Atlantic Ocean: Mid...
GCACCTAAAGTAATTAATAATTTATCAATTTCCAACTGTCTCATTATCTCTTTTCCAACCTGAATAACTGGTGTATCTTTTGGAGCATTTATACTTTCGTATGCTTCCTTCTTGTTTGGAGTCATTATTGTGATATGTTTATAAAGTTTGAAGTTTGATGGTTTAGGGTCAACAAAAACCATTTTTCCAGTAGAAACAAGAAAATCCATAACATTTTTTGTAATTACACCTTTGCCGTAGTCTGAGACAATAACTGCGTCAATTTCATCAATAACTGACTTAATTTTATCTAAAATTTTATTCTCTGTGTCTTCTGATAATTTATCTTTATTTTCCCTGTCTATCCTTAAAAGTTGCTGGCTTACAGCAAGTATTCTTATTTTTTCAGTTGTTGGTCTATTTTCATCTTCCACTAAAAGAGGCTCAATATTTTTCTCTTTTAATAGTTTCTCCATTAATTTTGCTTTGTTATCTTTTCCAACAACACCTATTATGTAAGCATGTCCATCTAATGCTGATATATTATTGGCTACATTTGAAGCCCCTCCTAATGTAACACTTTCTTTTGTTACTTCAACAACAGGAACAGGAGCTTCTGGGGAAATTCTTTCAACATTCCCCCATATATACCTATCTAACATTAAATCTCCAATTACAAGTATTTTATTTTTATCAAACTTTGATATTATTTCCTCTGCCCTTTTTTTTGTAATAAGAATTGGCATTTTCCACCTCGTTAAAAAAATAAATACAATTATATATCGAAATTATATTTAGATTAATAAAGTTGTAATTTAGATTTTAAAATTTGAAAATCAAGGCCATACAGGAAAATTTAAAAGATTTTCTGTTTCTTTTTTTCCTATTAATAAATTAAAATTCTGTACTGCTTGTAAAGATGCACCTTTTCCTAAGTTATCAATTACAGAAATTATTATTGTAAATCCTGTTCTTTCATCTTTTGAAACAAAAATATCACAGAAATTTGTTCCTGATACATTTTTTATTTTAGACGGAGTTTCTACCAATCTTATAAAAGGTTCATTTTTATAATACTCAAAGTAAAGTTCTTTTAAATCTTTTTCATTTATATCTGTTTTTACCGAAATTGAAGATATCATACCCCTTGAAACAGGAAGTATATGTGGGGTGAATCTTATTTTAACTTTTTGTCCTGAAAAAACTTCAATTACATTTTCCATTTCTGGTATATGTCTGTGGTTTTTAGGAGAATAAGCGTAAGCATTTCCAAATGCCTCAGGAAAATGGAAGTCTTCTTTTAATTTTCTCCCTGCACCTGAAATTCCTGACATTGCATTTACAACTATGCTATCTTCTGTATTGAGTTTTTCTCTTATTAATGGGTATAGACCAAGTAAAGTGGCAGTAGGATAGCATCCTGGGTTTGCAATAATTTCTGCAGATTTTATTTCTTCTCTAAAAATTTCTGGTAATCCATAAACAGCCTTTTCTAAAATTTCAGGGTGTGAATGGTTAAATCCATAATACTCAGGATACGCTGATAAATTCTTTATCCTGTAAGCTGCTGATAAATCAATTATCTTTTTGCCTTTTTTATAAAGGTTATAAACAAGTTCTATTGAAGGTTCATGGGGTAAACACAAAAAATAAATATCAGAATTTTCAAGTTCAAAATTATTTTTAAAAACTAAATCTTGATACCTACTTTTAATAAAAAAAGGGAAAACTTCTTTTAAAGTTTTCCCCTGATATGTTCTTGATGTTATTTGATTAATTTCAACATCTTCGTACTGCTGCAAAACCTTGAAAAGTTCTACCCCTGTATAACCAGAAGCTCCAGCAATAGCAACTTTCATAATATATATTAACGTTTAGACCATCTGTATTTGGCTCTTGCACCCATCTGAGCGTATTTCTTACGTTCTTTGATTCTTGCATCTCTTGTGAGAAGTCCAGCCTGTTTTAAAGCAGGTCTTAACTCAGGATTGTAAGTCTGTAAAGCCTTTGCTATTCCATACATAACCGCTTCTGCCTGGGCAGGTTTCCCACTTCCTTTTACAGTTGCATAAACATCAAACTTTCCTGTTGTTTCTGTAACATTAAAAGGGTGTAATATTTTTGCAATAAGAATATCTCTTTCAAAATAATCCTTTGCTTCCCACTCTTTACCTGAAGATGATTTTATGAAAATTTTACCATCACCTGGTAATATCCAAACCCTTGCAATTGCTTCTTTTCTTCTTCCTGTTCCATATTTGGCTACTTTTGGGTCTAATTTTAAAGCCTTCTTTTTCAAATTATACAACCTCCACTATGTTAAAAATTCTTCCATAAACCAACTAATTCTTCTAATGGTTTAGGATTTTGTGCTTGATGGTTATGTTCACTACCAGTATAAACTTTTAATCTTTTCATAAATCTTTTTTGTAATTTGTTTTTTGGTAACATTCTTTCTACAGCTAATTTTATAACTTCCTCAGGTTTGTTTTGCAACATCCACTCTAAAGTCCTTACTTTCAATCCACCAGGATAACCTGTGTGGAATTTGTACTCTTTGTCAGTTAATTTTTTTCCAGTAACGGAAATTTTGTCTGCGTTCAGTACAATCACAAAATCTCCACAGTCAACATCTTTTTGAAAATAAGGTTTGTGTTTTCCTCTGAGTACATTTGCTATTAAAGCTGCTAATCTTCCAAGGTTTTTTCCTTCTGCATCAATAACGTACCAATCCCTTTTAATATCTTCTTTACGTACTGTATATGTCTTCATTACACTATACCCCTTTGTTTGTAGTTGCAAAGGAAATATTATCACATATTTTGGTCTTTAATTCAACTTTTATACGCCAGGGAGAATTAGACCATAATTTCCAGCTTTTTTCCTGTAAATAACATTTATTTCTCCTGATTCAGCATTCCTGAAAGGTAAGAAAAATGCTCCAGTTTCTTCTAAAAGAAGTCTTGCGTCATCTACTGTCATTGGTTTTTCAAGAGGTAAAGGTTCTTCAACTATTAATGGTCTTTCAATAGAAGGGGTTTCTTCTGGTGCTCTCTTTTCCATTTCTTTAAGTTTTGCGAGTCTTCTTCTTTCCTCAACTCTTCTACTTTTTAACCTTACTAACTGTCTTTCTACCTCATCTATAACAAAATCTATTGCAGAGTATAAATCGTTACTTTCTTCCCATGCATGGATAACACCACCACCAGGTGTATTAAAATAAATATCAATATCAACTCTGTTTCTGTGTCTGTGTTTTTCAAAGGAATAAGTAACCCTTACTAAAACAGAATCCTCTGCTATATCAACATCTTTTAAGTAAGGTTTAAGTCTTTCTAATTTGTGTTCTGTGTAATCTTTAATAAAATCTGTTACCTGAACATTTTTTCCTACGTGTTCTATTTTCATAGTTTTCTCCTCCTTAGTCTGGAATCTGGTATGTTAAGTTCTTCCCTATATTTTGCTACAGTCCTTCGGGCAACATTTATTCCTTTTTCTTTTAAAATTTTTGAAATAGCATCATCACTTAAAGGTTTACTTTTATCTTCATTTTCTACTAACTCTTTTATCATAAATTTTACGTTTTCTTTAGAAATTCCTCCATTATCAGAATGTACTTTTGTAGAAAAGAAGGATTTTAAAGGTATCATACCAATAGGGGTCTGTGCAAACTTATTTGATACTATCCTACTTACAGTCGATTCATGAAGTCCAACTTCTTTTGCTATGTCTTTCATTCTCAATGGTTTTAAATGTTGTTTTCCTTTCCTTAAAAAGTCTGATTGGTATTGTACTAAACTTTCAACAATTCTGTAAAGATTTTCTTTTCTCTGCTCAATTCCTTTTATGATACCAACTGCCTTTTGCAATTTTTCTTCTAAAAATTTTTTAGCTTCTGGAGATAAATCTTTGCGGGATATTAAAGATTTGTACTGGTTTGTAAGAAGTAATCTTGGTATACCTGTATCGTTCACAATTATTTCAAAACCATCACCTTTGTCGTAAATATACACATCAGGCTCAATATAGTTAATATCTTCTGTATGATAATTTACAAGAGGATAAGGGTTGAGAGTTTTTATATTTGATACTATGTATTTTATTTCTTCTTCAGATGCATCTTGATACCTTCTTTTTAAGTATTCAAGGTCATTAATCTTTTCAAGGGACTCTGTAATTATCCTTTTTGCTATATCATCTTTACCAAAAGTTTCTTCATACTGAACATTTAAAAATTCTTCTAAATTTAAAGCTCCTATTCCTGTTGGCTCTAATTTCATTAATTTTTTTCTTACATTTTCTACTTTTTCAACAGGAACATCTAATTTTTTAGCAATATCTTCAACAGAAACAGATAGATAACCTTTATCATCTAAGTTTCCTACTATTTCATAGGCTATATTTTTATCAATCCCTTCAAATTCCAAATCAATCTGGAAATCTAACAATTCTAACAGTGTAGGCTTGTATACAAGGTATTTTGAACTAACTTCGTCTTCATCATCAGGATGATACTTTGCTAAATCTTTTTTTTCTGTATAATCGTCAGGTGTTTCTAAATTTGCCACTTCTTCTAAGAATGGATTTTCTTCCAATTCAGATTTAACAGTTTGTTCAAGCTCTAATTTAGGAAGTAAAATAACAGCCAACTGGTGTTTTAATGCAGGGGTAAGTATTAACTTTTGACCTAATTTTAGAGATAAATTTTGTTTCAATGACATTTAGTTTAACCCCTCAATCTGTTTCATTATTTCCTCTATTTTTTTATTTTTGTTTTCTGCCCTTAAAATTGGCCTCCCTATAACAAGTATATCTGCACCTTTTTTAACAGCTTCTTCAGGAGAAGCTACCCTCTTCTGGTCATCTTTTAAATCTTTACTAAGCCTGATTCCTGGAACAACAGCAATAAAATTCTTGTTTACTTCCTTTTTCAACATTTCAACCTCGTAACTGGAACAAACAATTCCGTCTATACCTGTGTTAATAGCTGTATCGGCAAGTTTAAGAACAAGCTGACTTATACTGTATTTAGAACCTAAAAATTCTAAATAATTTTCACTGTGGCTTGTAAGTATAGTAACTCCTAATAATTTAAGGTTTGAATCACCTTTTGCCTCAACTGCTTTTTGTAACATCTCTTTTCCGCCTAATGTATGGACTGTCAGATAATCTACTCCCAATTCACAGGCAGATTTGACACCATTAAAAACAGTATTTGGGATATCGTGGAGTTTTAGGTCTAAAAAAAGCTCAAAACCTCTGTCTTTTGTATAGTTTATTAAATCTTTTCCGTTTTTTATAAATAAAGAATATCCTATTTTTATTATTATATTCTGGTTAATTTCATCAAGTATTTTCTTCGCTTCTTGAACAGTAGGCACGTCAAGTGCTAATGCTATTTTTTTAATGTTTTCCTCCATTTATATCAAATTTCATGCCAATTATTATATAATAATTATAAATTTAAGTATTTTGTCAAGTTTAATTTTTATAAAAATTAGTTGTAAAATAGAAAGGTTATATTATCTGGAGGACTTTAAATGGAATTTATATACTTTGAAGGGAAAATTGTTCCAGCAGAAGAAGCAAAAATAAGCATAAAAACAAATTCTTTCCATTATGGAACGGCAATATTTGAAGGAATAAGGGCATATTACGACAAAGAAACAGACAAAATGTACGGTTTATTTTTCAAAGAACATTACGAGAGACTTTTTTCAAATATGAAAGTTCTAAATATGCAGATAGAAGAAACCATTGATGATTTAGTAGAAATAACAAAAGAGTTAGTTAGAAAAAACAACTACAAAGAAGATGTTTATATAAGACCAATTGTTTATTTTTCTGATTTAAAAATAAGCCCAAAATTGATTGGCTTCCAATCAAGAATAGCAGTATATACACTTCCCCTTGGAGATTATATAGACACTGATAATGGAGTTAAGGCAATAACATCTTCATGGACAAGACTAAATGACAATATGATTCCTCCACGGCTTAAAGTTGCTGGGGCGTATGTTAATAGTGCATTTTCAAAAACAGAGGCAATTAGAGCAGGAGCTGACGAAGCAATTGTTTTAAACAAAAATGGATATGTATCTGAAGGAAGTGCCGAAAACATATACATAGTCAGAGATAAGAAATTAATTACTCCACCTGTCAGTGATGATATTTTAGAAGGAATTACAAGATGGGCTGTAATGGTAATTGCAAAAGATTTAGGATATGAAGTAATAGAAAGGAGTATATCAAGGACAGAGCTTTATGTTGCAGATGAGGTATTTTTCTGTGGCACTGGGGCACAGGTTTCACCTGTTATAAATATTGACAACATACAGATTGGAGATGGTAAACCTGGTCCTATAACAAAGGAAATACAAAAAGTGTATTTTGATGCAGTAAGGGGAAAATTGGATAAATACAAGGAGTGGGTTATCCCTATAGATTGAGGTGAGTTTAGTAAATTACATTGAAGAAAATTTAAAGGAAAGATTTCCAAATATCGGGATAAGGAAAGAAATTTTCTCCTTATCCACTTTTAGATTTAAAAAAATTTCATTATTCCAAAACAACAAAAAAATTAAAATTTTAGATAGTTCAATTGGATATAAAAACGATTTGTCTTTAACAGAGGATATTTATAAATTAGAAACAAATAATCCATCAGAAATTTTTAATGAAAAAGGATTTTTAGAAAATAAGGTTATTTTCATTGAAGATATTAATAATTTAAACTTAAAATATATCAACCTTTTTAAACCTAAAGCAGTTTTGACAAATTCAAATTTTAAAAAAACTATTTATTTAGAAAATTTTCCTATTATCTCTGTTAATTCAATTTTAGACAACGGTTCAAAAATAAATATAGATGCCAAAATAAAAAAAGAAGAAATTAAAGGAACAAATTACTTTATAGATATCGGATATGGACCGTATTACTTTTTTATTTTATTTCCCTTTGATTCATTTTTTCAAAAAAAGGATGATTTAATTTTTTATGGAAGTTTTTCTCTACTTAAAGAAATTTTAAGGCGTTTATTTGAAGTAAAATACCCAAAAGGATATAGAATTAGAATATTATTTAACGATTTATCTTATTTTAATTACTATGGCTTAAAAACCCACCTTGAAAATATTCAGGAAAAAAATATTATCTGCTTTCTAAATTTGGAAGGAACAGGAATAGGAAACGAAAAATTAATACTAAAAAACAACAGAATACTTTTAGACAGGTTTACAATTGGTAGAATAAATAAAATCCTTGATGATATTGGAATAAATATAAAAAAAGACAGGCTAAAAGAGTACAGCTTTTTAGACGAAATTCTTCCTGATATTCCAATTATATGGTTTTTTTCCCAACCAAACCAGGAAAAATATAAACTAAAAAAAGAGTTTTTACCTGAAAAAATAGAAAAAAATATGGCATATGTGGTATTTTCTGTAATAAACAACCTATACAAGGGAGTAATATGAGTTTTGAGATTGCAATCAGATTTATTATTACAATTACAGCTTTATACCTGATTTATAATTCAGATTTAGATTACAAAATAGCCCTTTCAGCTCTATCTGGCTTATATATTATTCAATTTATGATTTTTTACTTTTTTGAAAAAAATAAAATTTACTATTATATAAATTTAGTTGTTGATATAGCTTTTATTCTAATTATATCTTTTACAACAGGTTCCCCCTACTTTTCTCTGTTCGTTTTACCTTTTATCTCAAACTTTTTAAATTCTTACAAAAGTTTTTTATATTACCTTGCACTTTCCTTTATTCCAATTGGTTCCGGGTACTATATTTCCAATTTCAGCAGCTTTTTAATAATACCTTTATTTTTCAGCACTATTTTAGGCTACTTAAAACTAAAAAGGGAACAGGATAGAATTAACCGTTATGTTAAAGGACTAAAAGATGATATGGAAAACCTGTATATAAAAAACATAGCATTTCAGGAAAAAATTGAAGAATACAAAGATATAAGCTCTATTTATACAATAATGAATAAACTTAAAGATAAAAAAATCAATATACAGAGCTGGCTTTACGGAATATACGAAGAGCTGAATACTGATGGAATAGTGTTTTTTGACTTCAAAGGCAATAAATGTATAAACATAGGAAACGGAAAGTGTGATAAAGAATTACTAAAGTATATAACTGAAGAAATAGATATTTTAGAAGATACCCCTGTTAATGAAAAATTAGGTTCAGCCAAAGTAGTTTCTATTCTCTGTGAACAAGATGGGAACATAAATTGTGTTCTTTTATTTAGTTATATTGGAGATTTAAATGATAATTTTGAGAAATTTAAAATTATAAAAGACTACCTAACACTGTACTATTTAAAATAAATCAGTAATGTTTAAGTTTAAAAGCAAGCTCATAAAGGGTATTAACTAAAAAGTACTGGAGAAAAACAATAATTAAAATAACAATTAGTGGAGCAATATCAATACCACCAAAAACAGTAGGTATTTTTCTTCTTATTATTCTATAAACTGGTTCAGTGGCATTTCTTAAAAATCTTACAACTGGATTGTGTGGGTCAGGATTAACCCATGAGATTAAAGCTGAAATTATTACAATCCACATATAAACAGTTAAAGCGATGTCTAATATTTTAGACACCGCCTCAATTAAATTTGCAAGTACAAACATTTTAAATTAATCTTCAAAAGGATAATCAACTAACTCAATGATAGCCATTTCTGCACTATCACCGATTCTCTTTTTAGCAAGTTTGTAAATTCTTGTATAACCACCATTTCTTTCTTTGTAAAGTGGAGCAATCTCTTTAAATAACTTTTCTGCAGCAGCGTTATGTTGTTTCAATCTTGCATTAATTAGTCTTCTTGATGCAATAGTTTCCTTTTTAGCAAGAGTTATCAATTTTTCTATAAATGGTCTTAATGCTTTAGCTTTTGGAAGTGTAGTTTCAATTCTTCCATTATTTATTAAAGCCACTGCTAAATTTACAAATAAAGCTTCTCTCTGTTCTTTAGGTCTATGAAAACTTTTTGTTTTCACTCTATGGCGCATTTCCCTTTACCTCTTTTTTATTTTTCAGATGCTGGACTTGGTGCCAATTCTAATCCCAATTGAGCTAAAGCATCTTTTATTTCTTTTAAAGATTTTCTTCCAATACTTTTAGCCTCTTTCAAATCTTCTTCAGTCATTTTAACAAGGTCACCAATTGTATGTATTCCTAATTTTTTCAGTGTGTTTGTAGCCCTTGAAGAAATTTCCAATTCTTCAATAGCTAAAGACAACTTGTCTTCCTCTATTTTTGAACCAAATATTTCTGGTTCTGCCTTTTTAACTACCTGTATTTTCTTAACTGTTGGAGATAATAACAAGTTGAAATGTTCAATTAGTAAATTTGTAGCTTTTGTTAAAGCTTCATCTGGAGTAATAGTTCCATCTGTTGTAATTTCTAAAATTAATTTATCGTAGTTAGTTTTGTCTTCTACCCTTGTTGGCTCAACGTGGAATGTACATTTTTTTATAGGAGAAAAAGAAGTATCCATAGGAATCCAACCAATTTCAGTTGGTTTTTCCATTTCTTCAACCATAACGTATCCACGGCCCTTTTCTATTTTCAATTCCATCTGTAGTTTTGTATTTCCATCTACAGTAGCAATGTAAATGTCTGGATTAACTATTTCTATTCCAGGAGGTACTTTTATATCCTTTGAATAAATTTTCCCTGGCCCCTGGAACTCTAAAATTGCAAAATCTTTTTCAACACCTTCTTCCATTCTAAACTTTATCTGTTTTAAATTAAGAATTATTTCTGTAACATCTTCAACAACACCATCTATTGTAGAAAACTCGTGGGATACACCTAAAATTTTAGTAGCAGTAATAGCTCCACTTTCAAGGGAAGATAGTAAAACCCTTCTTAATGCATTACCAATAGTTATTCCATAGCCTTTTTCCAATGGTTCAACGTATAACTTTCCATATGTGTCTGTTTTACTGCTTTGGTCCCAATAAATCTTTGTTGGTGTAATAAATTCTAAAAAAGGCATATGCTTTTTTACCTCCTAATTACATTGAGTAAAACTCAATAATGTACTGAACCTGTATAGGTATCTCTAATTCTATTTCTTCAGGAATTTCTAAAACTTTTCCTCTAAAATTATCTTTATCTAATTCCAACCATGAAGGGATAGACCTTGGGTCTCTTTCTGCAAGATTTTCTTTAAATAAAGGAGAGTTCTTACTTCTTTCTTTTAGCTCAATAATATCTCCAGCATTTATCCTGTAAGATGGGATATCAACTTTCTTTCCATTTACCAAGAAATGTCCATGCTTTACTAATTGTCTTGCTTGCATTCTTGTTTTGGCAAATCCTAATCTATAAACAACATTATCTAATCTTCTTTCTAAAAGCTGTAATAAAACCACACCTGTGTTTCCTGCAGATTTTGCAGCTTCATCAAAATATTTCCTAAATTGTTTCTCTCTAATTCCACCGTACAGGTATCTTAATTTTTGCTTTTCCTGTAAACGGACAGCGTAGTCAGATAACTTTTTTCTACCCTGCAATCTTCCGTGCTGTCCCGGTGGAAATTGTCTTTTCTGGAATGATTTTAAATCACCACCTACAAATGTTCCTAATCTTCTACTTACTTTAGTTAATGGTCCTATATATCTTCCCATAAATTAAACCCTCCTTTTACTTGGTGGACGACAACCATTGTGAGGTATAGGAGTTACATCTTTAATAACCTTTATATTTAAACCAGCTGCCTGAAGAGTTCTTATAGCAGATTCTCTGCCAGAACCTGGCCCTTTTACCCATATTTCTATATCTTTTACTCCATATTCATCCATTGCTTTTTTAGCCACCTTTTGTGCTGCCACCTGAGCCGCATAAGGAGTACTTTTTCTCGTACCTTTAAATCCTTCTGTTCCACCAGAAGCCCACGTCAATACATTACCTTCTTTATCTGTAATAGTGATAATAGTATTGTTAAAAGTTGCCTGAATATGAGCAATTCCGTAAGGAACTGTCTTTTTTACTTTTTTAGCTGTTGACTTTCTTCTTTTTTTAGCCATAATTCCTCCGTACTTTTAATAACTTTTTAGAAGAAAATTATCTTCTTTTTCTTCCTCTACGTGTTTTTGCATTTGTTTTTGTTCTCTGTCCCCTTACAGGCAATCCTTGTCTGTGTCTTATTCCTCTATAGCAACCCATATCCATAAGCTTTTTAATAG
>Ga0256841_1003758_pt1 | contig 11202 bp, 6 predicted proteins | sample 356308metaG_FD_185971 | JGI IMG/M metagenome (GOLD analysis project Ga0256841, IMG submission 185971) | Hydrothermal vent microbial communities from Mid Atlantic Ridge, Atlantic Ocean - 356-308 | ecosystem: Environmental > Aquatic > Marine > Hydrothermal vents | place: Atlantic Ocean: Mid...
AAGGCATCTGTTTGAGCATAAATTATATGGGTTGCAATCAGAAAAATAAAATTCAATAGGTATTTCATATTATTTTTATTTATGGGTTTTGGATATTTCAATTAAATCTTCTTTATTGTTTGTGAGGAAGTCTTTTAGCCACTCACCACCTTCTACTACCTTAAATAATGTTAATCCGTTTTGCATTGATACAACTTTGGCTTTTGCTTTTGTGTTTTTGCCTTTGTCTTTAAACGCCCAATATTGGTTAGGCATAAAATTTACAGGTATAACAACAGTTAATATTATTTTATCTACACGTTTATTGCTTCGCAATGTTGCTTTTACTACACGGGCTTTTAACGGAAAATATTGATGAAGTTTATCTTGAATTTTCTTATTTATATTTGTTAGTGATTGGTTAAAAGCTTTGTCTTTGTCAGAAGTGTAGTAATCATTGATATTTCTACCATTTTCAGGAACAGGAATTCCTGCAAGGTTATTTTCGGTTAAAATATCTTTGTCATAATCTTTGACTTTAAGTTTTGTAAAGGTTTGAGCGATAAATCTATTGCCGGATTTATTTTTCGGCACAAAACGATATTTAACCTGTTCAAATATTAAAACTTTTGATAATTCTTCGTCTTGGATAGAATCTAAATTTTTAATAGGTATAAGTGTCTTTTTGACGGCATTGATTATTGTTGATTTTAATTGTTTTGTATTGACGTCATTTGTATCTTTTGTTTGAACTCTTGCCAAAATATATTTCTGTCCGTTGTTGTTTTTTAATGGTAATTTATAGCTAAAAATCAAATCATTGTCAAGCAAGTTATTTTTTATTTGTTTGGTATAAGTAATGATTTTTGAGTCGAGTAATTTCCCTTCTTTATAGGTTTTTAATGTTTCCTTGATTTTATTGCTTTGATAAAAATGCCATTTTCCATCCGGTTGATTGTTTTTGTATGTGCCTTCTCTGATTTTCCTTCCTTTTTTATAAGCTATTTCCGACAATTTATTTCCTGTTATACTGTCATACTTTATCCAAACGCTATCTTTTGTTCCGTCACCCAGTTCGTAACCCGACAAAATAAGTTTGTTTTGTTTGTTGTATTTTTTTATTTCTTTAATCTTATTTTGAATATGTATGGTTTCTTTTCCTGTTTTTGTAATTTTTTCCGATTTTATCAAAATACCTAACTTATATTCTTCAACACTTAACGGTTTCCCTATCTTATCATAAATTATTTGGGGTCCATCTTTTTTGCCATACTTATAATTTACTTCTGATACAGGCGTACCTTCTTTATTATATTCTTCGCGGTGTAATAATTCACCATTTTCATAATCTTCCATTAACACAGGATAACCATTTTCTTGAAATTCCTTTTGTTGTCCGTTTTTCTTATTATTTAAAAAGTTTTTTTCATATTTTAGTCCACCATTTTTATAATATTCTTCCAAATGTGTTAATTCGCCGTCTGAATATTTCTTTACGATTTGTATTTTTCCTTCTTCAAAAAACAGAGAGTCTTTTACTAGTAATCCATTCTTGTATAAACTGATTTGTTTTGGTTTGCCATTTGGGTAATATACCTTTTGCAATCCACCACTTGTTTGTGAAGTATTGTTTTTTACAACAACTGTCGATTTAACAGGTTTGTCTGTTGTTGTCTGATTCACTTGTGTGCTTTGATTGACTTCGCTATTGTTATTTGTTTGTCCTTTTATTGTCCCATCTCGGTTGTAAAGAGTAGATGAAATTAGTGTGCCTTGTTTATACTTTTCTTCCTTTTTTTTCTTCCCGTTTGGATAATACAATATTTTACTTTTGATGACTCCATTTACATAAACTGATTTTTCCTTTGGTTTGCCACTGGAATAGAAAACTTGTTTTGTGCCGTTGAGGTAACCATTTTTATATCTTGCCTTTAACAAACAATCACATTGGTTAGGAATGCCGTCTTCTTCACTAAAAAGCCAGCCGGATAATGGTTTGCCATTAAAATAAACCTTGTTTCCTTTACGTGTTATTTCATTGGTAAAAGCATCGTTTTGCGAATAAATATTGGTAATATTTAAAGAAAATATTATTAAAAGAAGTAATCTATTTTTCATATTATATATTTTACGAGAAGTTTCCCCAAGAATAATAAATTTTTATCATAAAAGATTAATAGTTTTGTTTTTTTTACAAAAACAGAATTTGCAATTAGGTAAACCCAACTTGCAAATTCTATTGACAAACTTTATAAATCTTGCTATTACCTTATATTTTTTCAATACTCATAAGGCATTGGTTTTAAAAAGTCCACCCCAGTCTAATATTTCCTGTGGCAAGATATGGCGATGCACCTATTGAATAACCATTTTTATGCTCAGTATCTGAACTTGAATCATGTTCGTCTTTGCGGGTGGTATTCAATAATTTTGAGTATTGCAAACCATATCCAAGTTCGACGCCGATATATAATTTTTTAACAAAATAATAATCCACTCCACTAAACAATCCGACGCCAAAAGCCATATAGCCTTCGCCTAGTCCCGACGCATCATTTTTTATAGTTTCGGTATAAATAGAATTATTATCTTGATATTCCACACTTAACGAAGTTGTTTTGTAGCCTAGCATACCTTGCATGCCTACATAAGGTGATATTTTTTTAGAACCGGTAAAATGTTTTTCAATTCCGGGCATAAATGTTATTCCCATAATAGAGCCGCTTGATTTTAATTCTAATAAATCTGCATCGCTGTCTGCTTGTTGAATGATGTCAGTGGCATTTTTGTAAGACAAATTTACAATCATTCTGAAAGCTTTTTCTTCGCTTGAAAAGTGGCGGTATTTAATACCTCCGTTTAATAAGCCGAATTGTGCTCCGTTATCCGATCCGAATATATTGCCGGGATTAAAATTTAGTTCCAAACTGTGTTCACCGGCTTCTTGTTTGTAGTCAGATGAATCGTTTACTAATAAACTATTGGCATCATTGTTTTGTGCTTGCATAAACATTGCAAACATTGTGAGTAATAAAGTAAATGTAATTTTTCTCATAATATTTATTTTTTTAAATTTGATTATAAATTCCTCTTTGAACATTTATCCATCCAAGAATAATGAAAATGATGTATAGAATGGCGACAAAAAACACCAAACTGTCTCCAACGACAGGTAAAAAGCTTAATATTCCTTGTATCAAACCCAATACAACGGCTATTAAAATATAGTTTATTCCTTTAACGCCTTCTTTTCCGGTTGATTTTGATTTTTTGATTTTTAATAATCCCATTAATTGAAGGATAAAAGCGGCAAAGTAAAAGAAAATAGATACAACACCAACGATTGGAATAAAGCCTATTACAACGGCAATAATCCCTAAAATTATTCCCATTTTAAGATTTTTAGCTCCTTTTTGTCCTATTTCATCTAAACCTGAGATTAATTTGCCAAGCCCCACAAAATAAAATATGTAACCTATTACGACTAATAACTTTCCCATCCAACTATCGCTAATATCATTAAAAACCAATAGTAATGAACCCGATAAAATGTAGGTAATTGATAAAACTGTTTCTTTGTTTTTCATAATGTATTATTTTTATTTGTTGATAGCAAGGCTTTACCTTTTTAATTAAAAAGAAGGGTCTTGAAATCGTCTGCAAGTTAATACAGATTGTTTGAAAAAAATAAGGAAAATGAAAATCCAAGTATTTTATGTGAAAATTGCTTGATTTTTGATGAAATTTCAAAAACAAGCAGCCATCAAATTTTTGATGACTGCGAGTTAATGATTAGGATATCAAAAATGATTATTCTTTAATAAACTTAAACCTTGCCTTGTTTTCTTTTTCTTCTGTTTGCAATTCAAGTATATACATTCCTTTGGGCAAGTTAGATACATCCAAATGTTCAAGATTATCATTAAATTTCAATATTTGTTGTCCTTGTAAATTGTATATTTTGGCTTGTTTGATTTTGTAATTATTAGGGTTTTCTATGTTTAAGATTTTATTAGTGGGGTTGGGAAAAACATTGATATTATTTGTAAAATCAATATCATCTACGCCCAACGCATCACATTCCGCTTGTGTTTCAACAAAATGAGTATTAGCATCAATATATGTCCAGTTTTGTGTGCTATAATTAGCGTCATCAACGAATATGCAGGTTAGGTTGGGGTTGTTTTGTGCGTTAAAATGGTTTATGTTTGAGTTATTTCCATTTCGTATATCAATAGATGAGATTTGCATATCACTTAAATCAACCTGATAACCCAAATTAGAATTTTGAGATAAATTAACATTACCTGTAAGCGGGTTATTTCCTATTGATACAAAATATAAATTCGGCATATTAACGAATATCTCAGGAATATCTCCGGTTAATTGATTTGAAGAAAGATATAACCCAACAAGATTATTCAAATTACCCAATTCAGTAGGGATATTACCTGTTAATTGATTTGAAGAAAGATATAACCATTCTAAATTATTCAAATTACCCAATTCAGTAGGGATATTACCTGTTAATTGATTTGAAGAAAGATATAAAGATTTTAAATTATTCAAATTACTCAATTCAGTGGGAATGTTTCCTGGTAGTTCATTGCTTGACAAGTTTAAATATTCTAAATTAGTTAAATTACCCAATTCAATAGGGATATTACCTGTTAATTGATTTGAAGAAAGAGATAAAGCTTCTAAATTAGTCAAATTACTCAATTCAGTGGGAATGTTACCTGTTAATTGATTTAAATAAAGATATAAAAATTTTAAATTATTCAAATTGCCCAATTCAGTAGGAATGTTTCCTGTTAGTTCATTTCTTGACAAGTCTAAATATTCTAAATTAGTTAAATTACCCAACTCGGTAGGGATATTACCTGTTAACTGATTTGAACGAAGATATAAATATTTTAAATTATTCAAATTACCCAACTCAGTAGGAATGTTTCCTGTCAGTTCATTTCTTGATAAGTATAAAGTTTTTAAATTAGTTAAATTACCTATTTCACTAGGAATATTACCATGTAAACTGCCTCCGTAAGAACTATTATTTCTTCCTATTATTAAATATTTGAGGCCTGTTAAATTTCCTATTTCTGGTGATATTTGACCATTTAAATTATTGCTAGAAATAAATGAAATTTCGGAGACTCTATTTCCTTCCATTTTCACACCATGCCAAGTATAGACAGGGTTGTTGCTTAACCAATTATCATTGTTTGTCCAATTGGCTCCATTTGTAGCATTATAAAAAGCAGTAAGCGCATCAATATCAGATTGAACACAAGGCGCATAAATATGAATAGTTTTTCTTCTTATATCTACATCGTCTAATATGGGACTAATGGCTTTACAGTAATAATTAGCCGCATCACTAAATTGTGTGTTATTCAGATTATATACGTTGGAAGTTGCCCCTTGAATAGGCTCATCATTTTTGTACCATTGGTAGGTTACATTGGTTCCTGCAACAGGGCTCATTGTAAATGTATAATTATTTCCAGCTGTAAAATTATATATAATTTCATTGTCTCGTTTATTTTGGAACGTATAGCCAAAATATCCGTTATTATCATTTACAACGTGATCTTTAATGGCATATAAATTAGGCTCCAAATCATCAAAATCAAAATCATTGTTTGAAATATGAAAATATTTAATCACATTCATTCCGGTAAGGTCAGGTAATGTGTCTGATAAATGATTGCTGTAAATATAAAATCTTTCTAATTTATCTAATTGGTTGCAGGTGATAGGAATAGTCCCTGTTAGATTGTTATTGCCTAAATCTAAAATTTTTAGTTCGGTTAAATCTCCTATTTCATCAGGTAATTGTCCTGAAAGATTATTGTTATATAAATAAATTTCCGTTACATGTTCTACTCCATTAATAGTTTGAGTGGTTACACCTTCCCAAGAGGAAAGCGGTTGTGAAGTATTCCAGTTATCATTACGGTTCCAGTTGGCTCCGTCTGTGGCGTTATATAAAGCTATAAGCGCATTTCTTTCTGATGTAAACGCATCACATTCCGCTTGTGTTTCAACAAAATGAGTATTAGCATCAATATATGTCCAGTTTTGTGTACTGTAATTAGCGTCATCAACGAATATACAGGTTAGGTTGGGATTTTGATCAGCTCTAAAATATGAATTTATCATAATTTGATTATTACCATTTCTTAAATCTATTGTTGAAATATCAGTATCTTCAATCCATATACCGTGAATGTTCGGGTTATTTGAAAAGTCAATATTCCCTGTAATCGCTTGATGCTGAATGTCCCAAAAAGCTCCAAGCGAAACATAGTATAAATCCGGCATATTGACAAAGAGATTGGATACATCACCTGAAAGTTGATTGCCATTTAACCAAAAACTTTTCATTTTTGTACAGTTAGCAAAACTGGGAGGAATATCACCTGTTAAATTGTTATCTTCTAATGTCATTCCTTCCAAATTAACTAAATTTCCGAGTTCAGTAGGGATATTACCGGACAAGTCAGAGTCCCATATATCCAAATCTTTTAAGGCAACACAATTACCTAGTTCAGGCGGTATATTTCCTGTAAAATTAGTAAAGTCTAAGTTTAATTCTTCTAATTTTGTTAAGTTGCCTATTTCACTAGGAATATTTCCGTGTAAGTCTCCTCCAAAATTACTATAATTAGGAGTATTGAAGGATAAATCCAATTTTTTCAGTTCCGTTAAATCGCCTATTTCAGGAGGAAGTGTTCCTATCAAATTATTTCCTTGCCACCATTCTGAAAGGTCTATTCCAATTACGCGATTTCCTGCCATTTCCACACCATACCAAGAATGGACAGGGTTGTTGCTCAACCAATTATCATTGTTTGTCCAATTGGCTCCATTTGTAGCATTGTATAAAGCTATCAGGGCATCTTTGTCTGATTGCAAACAGGGAGCGTATATATGAATTAGGTTTCTGTCAATAGTTAAATCTGTAATAATAGCACTTGATGCTTTACAGGTATAATTGGCCGCATCGGATAATTGTGCATTGGTTATACTATAAGTTAAGCCTGTCGCTCCTTGTATCGGGTCATCATTTTTGTACCATTGATAAGTTACACCTGTTCCACTTACCGGCGACATCGTAAATGTATAATTGTTTCCTATAACAATATCATAGACATCTTCTGTATCTATTTTGTTCATAGGTATATACGAAAACCACCCATTATTATTTTGAATTATATTTTGTAACGTAACAAATTGATTTTCAAAATCTCCAAATTGAAAATTATTATTATAGATATATAAACCTTTCAATGCTGTCAAAGAAGTTAAATCCGGCACCAATCCACTCAATTGGTTTCCTGAAAAACTTAAAGTGATAAGATTAGTAAGATTTCCAATTTCAGTAGGAATGCTACCTGTTAATTGGTTACCACTTAAACTTAAATAAGTTAATTCTGTAAGATTTCCAATTTCAGTAGGAATGCTACCTGTTAATTGGTTACCACTTAAACTTAAATAAGTTAATTTTGTAAGATTTCCAATTTCAGTAGGTAATTGTCCTGAAAGATTATTGTTATATAAATAAATTTCCGTTACATGTTCTACTCCATTAATAGTTTGAGTGTTTATACCATCCCAAGAAGCAAGCGGTTGTGAGGTATTCCAATTATTGTGACGGTACCAATTGGGGCCGTCTGTTGCGTTGTATAAAGCTATAAGCGCATCTTTTTCGGATTGTGGTACTTGTGCCAGCAAGCCTAAATTTAAACTTAATAAAAGTAATAGTAATGTTTTTTTCATAATTTTTTGTTTTTTTTAGTTACTGCCTACTCTCCAATTTTTTAACCTTGGCGTTTCGGCTTGTTCCCAAGGGATTTTTTCTTGAAATCGCCTGCAAGTTAATACAGATTGTTTGAAAAAAATAAGGAAAATGAAAATCCAAGTATTTTATGTGAAAATTGCTGGTTTTTAAATGAAATTTTCATTAAAAAACTTTCTGATATCTTTTTTAAAACTATCTCCTATTTCAATTTTTTCTCCCAGAATAATAATGTTTTTTCCGTTAATTAAGCCATCTATAAGTTCGGGTTTTTTTGTAATAATATACGAATCGCCGGCACGAATAAAATAATCGGGTAATACATTTTCCAAAGCAGATAAAGAACCGTTGTAAAAAAGTGTTTTTCCATCCTTTGTTTTAAATCTAACAAAATTTTTTCTAACTTCTATAACTTCTTTTTTTCCTTGTTCATTTGTTTTTGTAATCGGTGCAGTTGAAAAAAAACCTATTTCATCAAAACGAACCGGAATACGAGAGATGGTGTTCTTTGGAAGTTTCTTAATTTTATTGGGATAATCGATCAGTCCGATAATCCCTATTTTTTCCAAATCATTGTTTGGTTTGTCATTATAATATATAGCATTGTTGTCGGTTGATAAATTATCCTTTTTATACAATAACACATTTATTGCCCTGATGACATCATCTATATTTAATACAGGCTTTGTTTTGACCACATAATAATCCGCTCCGCTTTGCAAACCTTTGTGAAATGTGTGTGCATCGTCAAAATCGGTAACGTAGATAAATGGAATTTTATATTCCTCGTATAAAACTTTCCCTAAATCAATGCCGGTTTTTTCGCCTATGAGTTTGATATCCAATAGCGCAATATCCGGGCGGTTTTCTCCGATACGTTCAATGGCTTCCTTATAAGAGGGTGTATATTCATCCACTTCAAAATGATGTTTTTTCAAGGCACGATACAAATCATCGTATATAATAGCTTCGTCTTCAACAATAAGTATTTTTTCGTTCATATTTTTGGTATTTTTATTTCATAAGTCAATCCGTTTTCATTGATCATTTTTATCTCTCCATCCATTTGCCTAGTCATATTGCGAACAATACGCATCCCGAAACTGTCCAAATTGTTTATATCCAAATCTTCGGGTAATCCGGGGCCGTTGTCCGAAAAAACGATTTTCAATTGCTTGCCCAAATCTCTAATTTTAATTTTAATTCTGCCTCCGGCTTTTTTGAAAGCGTGTTTAAAGGCGTTGATAGTCAATTCGGTAAGGATAAGTCCCAAGATAATTGAATTATCAGCTTTGATGCTTGTGCCTTCGGGAATATCCAATTCCATTTCAACTGCTTGGTCATAATTGGAAGCAATGGTTTGGGTTAGCAGGTTGATATATTTATCTAAATCCAAGTGGGTAACTTTCGCTCCTTCATACAATTGTTTATGCAGATTGTAAATGGTTTGCACCCTTTTTTCCAATTCGTTCAATTGCTCATTAACCTCTTGGACATCCACCTTTTCTTTGTTCTCGAATTTTTCTTTGATGGAATTGATAAAGGCGGTAATGACACGCAAATTGTTTTTAATCCGGTGGTGCAATTCTCTTTGCAAGTTCAAAATCATCTGCTTTTGCTTCAAATTCTTTCGGTAGAAAAAGAAAAAGATACCCAGCGAAAGCAGACTTATGCCCAAACCACCGGCATATATTAGGTTTTGCCGCTTGCGTTTGGCGATTTCCAAATCTTGTTCCGCCTTCTGTTTTTTCAGTAGGGCGTTTTCTTTTTCCTTTTTGGCGGTTTGGTATTTGGTTTCGATTTCTTTGATGGTTTTCAATTTTTCTTTTGATGTAACGGCATCTAAAATCGAGTCCCCTTCTTTGTACAAACGCAATGCTTCTTTGGTTTTGCCTTGTTTGGATTTGAGTTCAGATAAATAAATGAGGGTTTCAGCCGTTCTCTGTTTATTTTGTAGTTTTCGGTTGATTTTCAGGCTTTTATTGTAATATTTTTCGGCTTGAGTCAGCTGATTTGTTAGATCATAATATTTCCCTATTTCCCTATAATTATTTGCTGTCATTTCTTCATCCTTATATTTTATGCTTAAAATCAAAGATTTATCCAGATATATTTTAGCCGAATCAAGGTTTTTTTCCAAATAATTTTTGCCAACATTATGAAACAGGGTATATAAATTAGCTTCATCATTCATTTTTTTGAAATATAAAAGAGACTTTTTGTAATAAAATAAAATGCTATCAACAGGTTGATTGCTGTTGCTAAGAGTTGAGGCTATTCCCGAATATGTTAATCCCAATCCATAAGCATCATTTATCTTGTGTGCTAATTTATTTGCTTGTTTATAATAAGTTAAAGCTTTTTGATATACTTCCATATCTTCATAGATCATTCCTGTTAAGTTAAGGGTATATATTTGATAATTTTTATTTCTTAATTGTTCTGCTTCTTTGTAAGCATTGATTAAATACTTAATGGCTTCTTCGTTTTCATTTTGTTTATTAAGTTGTACTGCTAAATTATAATAATTGAAAAAAAGATTATAATGATCATTTAATTTCTCATTGATTTTTAGTGCTTTCAATAAATAATATTTAACGGAATCCTCGGCTTTGGTATCCATAAAACTAATGGCATAGTTAGTTAAGTTTTCTGCTACATAAACAGGTTTCTTGAGTCTTTGAAATATTTTATTGGCTTGTCTGAAAAAATATCTTGCAGAGTCGGATTTTTTTATAGTATTGTAATATTTTCCTTTGGATGATAAAGCGTGAGCAAGATAATATTCGTTATTTGACTTTGTAGATGTATAAAAAAGAATGTTATTATATTTTACAAAACTATCGGAGTTACGGGTGTAATAATAGTAAGTTATTTTATATAATTTTTTTAATTTTAGACTATCAACAGTTTCTTTTTGATAAGCTTGTCTCAAACTATCAATCTTTCGCTGTTGTGCAAACATATTCGAAAGGACAAAAAAGAATAATGATATAACAAACAATTTTTTCATATTTTGCTTATTTTTTAGGTATAACAATTTCATAGGTCAATCCGTTTTCATTGATCATTTTAATCTCTCCGTCCATTTGTTTGGTCATATTGCGGACAATGCGCATCCCGAAACTGTCCAAATTGTTTATATCCAAATCTTCGGGCAAGCCTTGTCCGTTGTCCGAAAAAACGATTTTTAATTGCTTGCCCAAATCTCTAATTTTAATTTTAATTCTGCCTCCGGCTTTTTTAAAAGCGTGTTTAAAGGCATTGATAGTCAATTCGGTAAGGATAAGTCCCAAGATAATTGAATTATCGGCTTTGATGCTTGTTCCTTCGGGAATGTCCAATTCCGTTTCAACGGTTTGGTCGTAATTGGAAGCAATGGTTTGGGTTAGCAGGTTGATATATTTATCTAAATCCAA
>Ga0256841_1003759_pt1 | contig 11201 bp, 7 predicted proteins | sample 356308metaG_FD_185971 | JGI IMG/M metagenome (GOLD analysis project Ga0256841, IMG submission 185971) | Hydrothermal vent microbial communities from Mid Atlantic Ridge, Atlantic Ocean - 356-308 | ecosystem: Environmental > Aquatic > Marine > Hydrothermal vents | place: Atlantic Ocean: Mid...
TCATACCTACATCAACTGCGTGTTGTTGATAAGCCAAAAACTGCTTTGAACCTGACATGATAGTCGGATATCCACCACACTGCTCAACAGTCCAACCCAAAATCTTTCCGTATGTTCTTACTTTTTTGCCTTTCAAATCAGCTGGAACTCTTATAGGTTTACCATTGTTTAGATATACATTGTGGCTATATGCTTGCCACCACAATACTTTTGCACCTGTCTCTTTTAAGATATCTTTATCTAATATGGTTCTCATATGAGAGCCATTTTTAATCGAAGCTCTAAGTGCTGCTTCATCTTTGAAGAAAAATGGAAGAGAAACCACATCAACTGCCGGAACTGAGCCTGTAAATCTAAGCATCAAAGCAGAACCTGCTTCAACTGCTCCACTACCAACAGCACCTGGAACCTGTTTATCTTTGTAGAGTTGAGCAGATGGAAATATAACCACTTTTATCTCGCCATTTGTCCCTTTTTCTACTAGTTTTTTAAACTCCAACCAATTTTGACCAAGCGAATGTTTTATAGGCAATTGCAATGTTACTCTCATCGTTTTTGCCGCATTTAAAGCTTGGCTCATGCCAACCAATACCAAGATACTTAAAAGAATATTTCTTATCTTCATACTTAACCCTTTGTAAAAAATTTGTGTAGCTTATCCTACAATAAACTTTTGCAACTTGTCAATATATTTTATATTATTTTAAAATTAAATTATCAAAAGTTTCAAAAAGTTACATAATTGTTCTATATTATATTTAACTTAACTCTAACTACTATAAGATCTTGTTCTCCGTGACTTCTGCAAAATACTTTCATACTGTGCTATTAGTGCCTTTCTGTCTATATTTTTTGGTTCTGTCAATTTTCCTGCCAAAACCATACTACTTGACTCTTCTACACCTAGTCCTTTCAAAGCCAAAAGACCTATACCCAAACCTGTAAGCTCGTGATTATTGGGTATAGAAATTTTTTTACCCAAAATATCTGCAAGAAATTGGATAAAATAAGGGTTGGAAACCAAGCCACCATCAATCGAAATATTATTCTCTAGCGTAGTAAAACTTTCCATTGCATCAAGGTTATTAGCCGTACGAAATGCGATGCCCTCCAATATGGATTGCATCATATCCTCTCGTGTAGTCTCTAGTGACAATCCCGACCACATGCCGCTAGCTGTCCTATCCCAATATGGACAAGCCAAGCCTGACAAAGCAGGTATAAACACAATATCTCGTTCTATAGCTCTCTTCTTTTCAAAAGTATTAATCTCTTCATATCTATCAAATAATCGTATATTTTTAGCCCAATTGATAGCCGAGCCTACATTATATACACCTGCATCCAAGCCATAAACTGGCTTTTCACCTTCAAACTTCCAAAATAGTGCAGAAGAGAGCTTTTTACTAGGATCCACAACAAGATTGTTACCTACTATGGTCTGCAAGAAAGCGCCTGTACCAAATGTCACCTTGGCATCTCCACTTTTGCGACATCCATGACCATACGCTGAAGCAAACTGATCTACCATCACAGCTGTGATGGGTACTTTCTTCCCTTCTAGAGTGTGATATCCGAAAAAACCTATATTATTTCGGATAGGAGGCAATAGCTCAATAGGTACAGAAAAGATATTACAAAGTTCTTCATCCCATTGTAATGTTTTGGCATTAAATAGGGAGGTACGAGATGCAGAGTTGTAATCAGTACCATAAATACCTGTCAATCTGTCCAGAAAAAAACTCTCGCTTGTTCCGATACGCAGGTGCTTCTCTTGATAAGCCTGTTTTACAGCATCTATATTTTTAAGCAACCATGCAAATTTACTCGCAGGAAAGTAGGAGTCCAGAGGAAGTCCTGTTTTCTCGAGAATAATAGACTCGTATCCTTTCTCTTTAAGTTTCATAACTCTATCTTCAGTGCGTTGATCCTGCCAGACAATCATATTGTAAAGAGGCTTTTTAGTGATAGCATCCCAAGCAACAATTGTCTCACCCTGATGACTTAACCCTATAGCATCTACAGAGCCAGCACTCTCTAAGGCCAACAGTATATTAGTATAGATTTCTTCAGGATCATGCTCTACCCAACCAGCTCTTGGCGTAATCTGTAGGTGAGGTTTTTGAAATGTGAGTTCTATTTTTCCAAACTGATCAACCAATAAAGCTTTAGTAGATGTTGTTCCCTGATCAATAGCTATGACTTTAACTTGATTCATATAACCACCTTTTAAAGAATTAATTGTATTAATTTTAGAACAATAAGTCAAGTAAATATAAAACAAATATGAAATTTACTTGACTTATTACTTTTTTTTTTGTTACAATGAGAAATCTTGGCACTATCTAAGAAAAGAGAGAAGGAGGATAATATTGTTACTACTTAAGGGGGCTTTGTCATATAAATGATCAAATATAATTAGCAGTTTTTTACTGTTAAATTAAGTATAAAAAGGACTTAATTATGGAAAAAATTTCAAGAAGGACATTCATAAAAGGTGTTGGTAAGGGTGTTGGTGCTGCAGCCATAGGACTCTCTTTCCCAAATATAGCAAATGCAAAAGCAGGCACGCTGGAGCTCAGATGGCTAGGATGGGAGCACTACAATGTCCCTTCAATCGTTTCAGGCTTTGAAAAAAAATATGGCGTTAAAGTCTCATCAAGCTTTTTTGATGGTAACTCAGAGGCATATAATAAGCTCAAAAATGGTGGTACAAAAGACTTTGACCTAGTTATGGCAGATGGTTTTTGGCCTCGTCTCTATGCAAAAAAAGGGTTAACTCAACCGGTTGATTATAATAAGTTGAGCAACATGCAGTATGTATTTGATGATTTTAAAGTTCCCAACTATAAACTACTTCAAGAGGAAAATGGAACCAGAATGATTGCAGCACCTAATTGTTGGGGTGGTTATGGTCTTACAATCAATACGGACAAAATAGCTCCCGAAGATTCGGATAGTCTCACTGTTCTTTTCAATGAAAAATACTCCAAACACATCTCTACTAGTGCCCGTTTTGAAGAAAACATCGCATTAGCAGGTATCTTAGCAGCCTATGAAATGGGTACAAAAAATAAGCCTAGACCTGATGGAAAATCCTTTAATCCTTATGTTCTCACTGATGCTGAGCTTCAACGAGCCAAAGAGTTGCTTATCAAACAGAAAAAACTATTGGTTACCCGTTGGAATGATGAAGATACACTTGAAAGACTTCTTCGTGCACAAATCGTATGGGCATCACCTGAGTGGTCAGGCATCTACAGACGCATCCACTTTGACAAACTTGACCATAAAACTAAACTCAATATGAAACATGTACTTCATCCTAAAGAAGGTGGATTGGGTTGGGTTGATACTTGGGCTATCACCTCTGGTGTTCAAGACTCTGAAAAACTTGAATTAGCACACAAATGGATAAACTGGAGACTTAAACCTGAAAATATGGCAATCATTGCTACAAAAATAGGCTGGTCACCTACAGTAGATGTGCGTAAGCTGATTCCACAGCGCTATGTAGAATCTATGTTTCTTAATGAAACAAAATCTATCAAGTATCTTTATCAATTTGATGTACCAAGCTCACCAGAAAAATGGGAAAAGATTTGGTCTGAAGTAGAGGCTTCATAAGATTTCAAACAAATCCCATAAACTATCTATGTTATAGACAAAGAGAGTTTGTGGGTGTCCCGTCAATAACAAAAAATAAACAAAGGTAATAATCAATGAGTACTGTACTAGAACTTAAAAATGTATCAAAAAAATATGGCAAAGTCATTGCCGCAAACAATATCAATATTCAAGTAGATCAGACCGAATTCTTTTCCCTATTGGGACCATCTGGATCTGGTAAAACTACTATGCTTCGCATCATCGCAGGTCTCGAAGAACCTGATGAAGGCTCTCAAGTCATAATTAACGGCAAAGATGTCACCCATGCCCCACCTTATAAGCGGGGTATAGGTATGGTCTTTCAAGATTTTCTTCTCTTTCCTCATAAAACAGTGGCAGAAAATATACTATTCCCTCTCAAAATGCAAGGAGCATCTCAAGAAGAGAAAGATGAAAATCTAAGATGGATAACCCATCTTACACAGTTAGAAGGACTCGAGAGCAGGTATCCTTATCAGCTCTCTGGGGGACAGAAGCAACGAGTTGCTCTAGCGCGTGGCTTAGTATCTAAACCTTCCTTGTTGTTATTGGATGAACCACTTGCCAATCTGGATTTGGAGCTGAGAAAAAAGATGGAGATAGAGATTCGTCGTTTTCAGATCGAACTGGAGATTCCCTTTATCTATGTCACACACAATCAACAAGAAGCCTTGACGATGTCTGACAGCATCGCGATTATGAATTATGGCAAAATGGAACAAGTGGGAGAAAAATTTTCTCTCTATCACAATCCCACCTCACAGTTTGTTGCCTCATTTTTAGGATCAGCCAACAGACTAGAGGCAGAGGTAAGTTCAATTGAAGATGGCATAGCTACTATGATATTTCAAGGTAAAACCATTCGGGCAAGAGCCCATCAAGGACTTAAGGCTGGAGACCATGCATTCTGCTATATCAAAAGCGAAAGAATTAAAATGGAAAAAAACGAAATATCCAGCACATTGCAAGCGGTTATATTAGATACTATTTTTAAAGGTCAATATATTGATTATGTCCTTAATATTGATGGAAGCGAGGAAATTATCGCAAGTGCTGATACAACTTCTCAGTTTGCAACAAAAGATCGTGTTAGTATCAGCTGGGATCCACAAGTCGCTGATGCCTTTCCGCAACCGCCAAAGGATCAATCATGAATAAAAAAATATTTTGGTGGCTATCTGGACCTGGTGCGTTATTTTTGGTTACCTTCCTCTTTGTGCCATTAATCACGATTGTTATATTTAGTTTCTGGAGGACAGAAAGCTATACTATGATTGCTGATTGGAACCTTGATAACTATATCAGACTTTTGACAGGTAAAACCTATCTCACTTTTCTTATGCGTTCTATAGTTACAGCATCTGTCGTCTCTTTAGTAAGCCTTATAATCTCTTGGCCAATAGCATTTTATATCGCACGCTACGGAGGCAAATATAAGATTATACTACTACTACTTACTTCGGCACCTTTTTTGACTGGAGAAGTTCTCAGAGTCACAGCATTACAGCAAATACTTGGACCTCTTGGTCTGATCAATATGACACTGAACAATTTTGGAATAGAGCCTATTGAGATGTTTATGTACAGCAAAACTGCTAGTGGTATAGGCTTGACCTATATATGGTTGCCATTTATGGTTTTGGCAATCTACCTTTCATTGTTAAATTTTGATTTTGATTTGCTCGAAGTTGCTAAAGTCAATGGAGCCAAACCATGGTCAGCTTTTTGGGAAATTACCTGGCCCCTCAATAAAATAGGTACTGCTATTGGCATAGTACTTGTATTTATACCAACATTGGCTTCATCGATCACTTCAAAATTTTTGGGTGGCTCAAATGGAGCACTCTATGGCAATATTCTCACCCATCAGTTTGGCTCGACAGGAACATGGGCATTGGGCTCTGCTATGGGAGTAGTACTTTTCTTTGTCTCTATCATTATACTTGTGATTGTTTGGAAACTAGTTGGAGATCTTAGAAGATCAGGTATCTCAATCAAAGGAGGAGCAAGACTATGAAAAGTTTATTTGGAAAACGATTACAATTAATGACATTGATTTTTCTATATATTTTTCTGTATGCACCCATAGCTTATATAGTATATGTTTCATTTCAAACCAATGGAGTTTGGCCTTTTCCGCCAGATTTTACAATGAAGCACTATGTTAATTTATGGAATCAAGAGATTTATCGTGAAGGTCTTAAAAATAGTCTTATTATTGGCATAGGTACAGCTGCCCTTGCTAGCTTATTAGCTACGATGGCAACGATTGCTATCTTAAAATACCGTATTAAAGGTAGAATGCTCATGGCCGGATTGTTTCTTTCCCCTCTTTTTATCGCACATGTAATCATTGGTATTTCAAGCCTGATGTTCAACAGAAATATACTAGGACTCTCTGGCAATATTGGTTCAACTATTCTTGCCAATGCTACCTATGCAACTGCCTTTGCATTTTTGGTGGTACTAGCACAGTTGGCGAGATACGATTGGCGATTGGATGATGCTGCTATGGTCTTTGGTGCAACTCCAAAAGTGGTATTTAAAGAGGTTACTTTTCCTTTGATATGGTCGGCAATCTTTGGAGCATTTGTCGTCTCTTTTTTGTTAGCATTTAATAATCTAGAAATATCATTTTATAATCTTGGTGCTACACCAACACTTCCGACACTAGCATGGGGTTCTCTGCGACATGGTGTCTCACAAGAACTTTATGCACTAGCTGCATTAATCAATTTGGTTGTATTTATATTTTTTGGTATTTTATATATGATGCTCAAAAGCGGGCTATTAAAATTAGACTATAAAGAGATATAAAATTATATCTTATCCAAGATGCTCACTATAGCATCTTGGATGAAAATTTTTACATAATTGTTCTATATTATGCCCTCTTCTTTCATTTTATTTATCTCCTCATCACTAAAGTGTAATATATCTTGATAAACCTCTTTATTATTTGCTCCCAATTTAACACCTGCCCATTTTATAATTCCAGGAGTCTTGCTAAATTTTGGTACAATTCCTGGCATTTTTAAGCTATCTTTTTCATTGATTTTAACTGCTTCTATCATATTTCTTGCTTTGAAATGAGTATCATTAAACATATCTTTCACACTATAGATTTTTCCAGCTGGTACATTGTATCTGTCCAAAATATTCAAAGCTTCATCTATGCTTAATTTTTTTGTCCAATTTTCAATTTGCTCATCTAGATACTTCATCTGTTTTGCTCTGCCATCATTTGAGGTAAACTCCTCATTTGAAGCCAGATCTTCTCTATCCATAGCTTCGCAAAGTCGCTTAAATATACTATCTCCATTTGCCCCTATCGCTATGTATTTTCCATCTTTGCATAGATATATATTTGAAGGAGCGATTCCTGGAAGCGTATTTCCGCTTCTCTCTCTTATAAATTCAAATTGGTCAAACTCAGGAACCATACTCTCCATCATGCTAAAGATTGCCTCATACAGAGCTACATCTATATACTGACCCTCTCCACCTTTTATATCTCTGTGATACAGTGCCATCATAGCACTCATGACAGCATAAACTGCCGATATAGAGTCTCCTATGCTGATGCCAGTACGAACCGGGGGTAGATCTGGATATCCGCTAAGATATCGGATGCCGCCCATAGCTTCACCGATACTGCCAAATCCCGGCTTTGCACTATATGGACCATACTGTCCGTAACCTGAGATTCGCACCATTATGATCTTTGGGTTTATCTTTTTTAGATCCTCATAGCCAATTCCCCACTTTTCCAAAGTGCCAGGTTTGAAGTTTTCTATGATGATATCGACTTCACGAGCGAGTTTTTTTATGATTTCACTTCCCTCTTTGCTTCTTAGATTTAGGGTGATGCACTTTTTGTTTCTGGATTGTACGAACCACCAAAGAGATGTTCCATCTTTTAAAAGTCGCCACTTTCTAAGCGGATCGCCAACCTTAGGAGGCTCAACTTTGATAACTTCAGCTCCAAAATCACCAAAAAGCCTGCCTGCAAATGGTCCAGCTATGAGGCTGCCTAACTCTAAAACTTTGACTCCGTTAAGTGGTTGTTCTTGCACTATTTTTCTCCTAATTTACAACTATCTACATATGCCATATGGCTTGTTAAGATTGGTTTGATTTTGTTTTTTACTGTTTGAACGACATCCAAAAGTTTCTCTAGTTTCACGCCTGTTTTTATATCCATGTTTTCAAGCATATTTACCAAATCTTCACTAGCTATATTTCCCGCAGCTCCCGGGGCAAACGGACACCCTCCAAGACCTCCGAGGGCTGATTCGAATCTACTCACTCCGCACTGTAAAGCTGATAAAACATTTGCGAGTCCCATGCCTCTAGTATCATGAAGATGCAAAGCAAAATCTACATCTTTAAAATCTTTTTTAAGCTCATTCAAGACACTTTGCATTTGCTTTGGGTTTGCTACTCCTATGGTGTCAGCTAAAGTGATGCTATCAACCTCTACATGTAGAGCTTTTTTCACCATCCATTTCACCTGTTCTATGCTAATATCACCCTCATAAGGACAGCCAAAAACAGTGGCAATAGCAAGGTTTATCTTGAGATTCGGCAGGGTATTTTTGAGCTCTTCCAATCCTTCAAATGATTGCGTAGGGGTTCTTTTTACATTTGCCATGTTGTGAGATTCACTAGCAGAGATGACATATGTAACCTCTTTTACACCAAGCTCATAAGCAGCCTTGGCACCAAAAAGATTTGGCACAAGAGCTACAAATTCGACATCTTTGTCGCTATATTTTTGCAAAAGAGTCTGCACGATATCTTTGGCATCTCGCATCTGAGGAATAGCTTTTGGGTGAACAAATGAAGTAATCTCTATCTTCTTAAAATTTGCCTCAATCAGACTATCTATAATCTGAAGTTTAAGCTCAGTTGGTATCCACTCTTTTATGCTTTGAAACCCATCTCGAGGACCAACTTCTATAATTTGAACGCTTTGTGGTAATTTCATATTTTTTACTCTTTAATATTTATTACCATCATTTTATCAAACTCTTCTTGTTTTTGCAAATTTTATCAAGGAGAGATAACTCCCTCCTTGATAAATTATTTAAAGAATATTAAAAATCTGTATGAACAATTGCATCTTTAACATCCACAAAGACTTGAGTATGATTATCGGCTATACTTTCATATCGTGTATATCCAGCATCCACTCCTGTTTGACTTGTTGCTGTATGCCATGTAGATGATGAACTAATAGTATCATGAGAATCTCCATCAATTTTTATAATGTTATTGCTATCAGTCATATCTAAAACATCATTTGCATTAAGATTTGATATAGAAACATTTGCATGAGTTAAGTCAAATGTATCTATGTTCTTTATGTTGCCTGAAGCAATTTGACTAAAATCAACAGTGGCATCATTTTGAAAAAGCAATGTATCAGGAACATTACTACCATCATATGTAAATATATCATGATTATCGCTGCCAACCAAAGAATAAGTTGTTGCGACTGGTGCATCATTTGTACCTGTAATGGTGAGTGTTACAGTTGCCGGGTCGCTGATTGAGCTTTGATTAACTCCATCTGTTCCGTCAAATCCGTGTCCATCATTTGCTGTATATTGAAATGTAACTGTTGCGGTTTCTCCAACTGCTAAAGAGTTGAAATCACCTGTTACTTTATAAGCACCTGTGTTTGGATCAGTTATAATTGCTGAAAGATCGGTTATGCCTGCGACTGAACTTGATATACTACCATCTACAATACTATATGTATGATTATCGTTGATATCAGCATCTTGCGCAGGAGTGAAAGTAGAAACAAAAGTATTTAAACCTGTATTTGCTTCATAAATAGGTGCACTAACTATTGATAAATTATCAATACTATATGATTCATTACTTAATCCTTCATGTAGTGTACTTCCAAAACCAAGAGTTACATCACCATTTGCATCAGCTACTGCTTGAATAGAAAAATGATGTAAATCTGTTTGATTCCAAGTTCCGGCACTTCCATCTATGATTGTTCCTCCATCATTACTATTATTGTCAACTCCGTCTAACCCCATTATCTTATCTACTACTTTTTCACCATTTACAAATGCTAGAAAAGCTTCTTGTGCTCCTTCATGTGCTGCATTCCATGTACCATCACCATCCCATGTTCCAAGCTCTTTCATGTCAAATTCAATCGCTACTTGTTGTCCAGCATGTTCAGCACCTAAATTGAATGTTTGTTGCACTTGCTCTGCTCCAAATGTTGGTGATGTTTCTCCTGTTTCTGAGAGTGTTGGTGTAAAATCACCTAAATTGCCTTCTGCTCTGCTTTCATGTATTAATGTATTTACATCTATGTCAGATATAACTGGCTGATCATTTGCGCCTGCAACTCTTATAGTAAATGTTTGGTCATCAGACAGTCCATTATTTGCATCCTTGGCTTTAAAATCAAATGTTCCCTCGGCAACTGTTCCTGCTGATAAAGAGTTTAGTGCTGAATTTGGAATAACACTGTATGTACCATCAGAATTTACATTTACTTCTACTGACAATGGATTTCCATTAGAATCATTTACATTTAAATCTACTGTTATAGGGTTAGTAAAGTTTGTTCCATCTGCTTGAACAACACTTATATCTGATTTTAAACCATCTATATCATTGACACCATTTAGTAAATTTGTATCGCCGACTATTGGTGCATTTGCATCAGTTAAGGTATTTTCACTAAATGTTTGTGTATGAAATGCATCTGTTGGAGTTGCTGCGGCTACTGCATCATGTACATTAAAACTCATAGTTCCACCCCAAGGCATGACTTCTCTGCCACTCTCGTCGGCACCATCACTTCTAGTATAAGTTGCAACTGTCGTGTCTTCGGCTTGAAGAGTAGTTCCTCCAATGACACTCACATCACCATTGCTATTTGTTACTATAGTTCCACCAATATTGAGTGAATCTATTATAAGATTTCTATCTTCACTATAGCCATCGCCATCCACATCATGTCCACCCTCCCAGGTATCATGGATATATTGAACTTCTACATTTTGTGCTCCATTAGGAACATTAAAAGTCACATATTCCCAAGATGTTTGAGTTGGTTCTGTTCCAAGTGAATTATCTATCCTATAGCTTCTTAACTCTTCTACAGTGAGAGGAGAATCATTTAATTTATGGCCATCAACCAATATATTAAACTCAGGTGCGTCAAGAGAACCACTGTTAAATCTATCTCCGGATAGTTTTATTGTTACCGGTATATCATCTGTAGTATCTCCATTATTGAGCGAAGTAATATTAAACGCTGGAGCATCATTTTGGCCGTGAATATTAATTGTGAACTGTTGTCCTTGAGAAAGGTTATCTTGAGTATGACCATCATCTATCTTATACCAAAAACTTCCTGTCGCATCTGTACCTTGTGGTATTCTATCTAAAAGTTGGTTTTGTGAAACATCATAAGTTCCATCTTGATTGACCCTGACTGGTATAAATATTGTCTCTTGATTTCCATGTGCATCCGTGAAATCAAAACCTACTTTCACAAGTGTTCCATC
>Ga0256841_1003760_pt1 | contig 11199 bp, 6 predicted proteins | sample 356308metaG_FD_185971 | JGI IMG/M metagenome (GOLD analysis project Ga0256841, IMG submission 185971) | Hydrothermal vent microbial communities from Mid Atlantic Ridge, Atlantic Ocean - 356-308 | ecosystem: Environmental > Aquatic > Marine > Hydrothermal vents | place: Atlantic Ocean: Mid...
CGACAAGCATCATGTGTACCGCAGCGAACTGGAGGCGGTTCGGCGTGAACTCGATGCGATTACGCGCGATAATGACGCCCGCGACGCCGACACGTCCGCCGAGGCTTGACTCGCATGGGAAACCGGTCGATAGCAAACATCGGAAGCGGTCGCGCGCTTGATGGTCGTACTCCAGTGCGCTAGAATCAGTCCCGGGAGGGTCCGGTAACGGGCGGGCGGCGTCGGCGTTCCGGGCAGGTATCCCGCAAACGGAGCTAAACTCAGATGTTCGAGAGATTTACGGATCGCGCGCGCAAGGTGATGGCCCTCGCCAATCAGGAGGCGCAGCGGTTCAATCACGACTACATCGGAACCGAACACATCCTGCTCGGGCTGGTCAAGGAAGGTTCTGGCGTCGGTGCGAATGTTCTCAAGAACCTCGGCGTGGACCTGCGCAAGGTCCGCCTCGAAGTCGAGAAACTCGTGCGCAGCGGCCCGGAAATGGTCACGATGGGCAAACTCCCCCAGACCCCACGCGCCAAACGGGTCATCGAGTTCGCCATCGAGGAAGCCCGCAACCTCAACCACAACTACGTCGGCACCGAACACGTCCTCCTCGGACTGCTGCGTGAGCAGGACGGCGTCGCCGCCCAGGTGCTCATGAACCTGGGCCTCAAGCTCGAAGACGTCCGCGAGGAAGTGCTCAACCTCCTCGGCGCCGGCGTCGAGCCCGAAGAGACCAGCATCGCCGGCGGTCCGCCCGAAATGGCCTCGAAGAAAAGCGGCAAGAGCAAGACCCCCGCGCTCGATTCCTTCGGCCGCGACCTGACCGAGCTCGCCCGCGAAGGCAAGCTCGATCCCGTCATCGGCCGGGCCGAGGAAATCGAACGCGTCATCACCGTCCTCTGCCGGCGCATGAAGAACAACCCCGTACTGCTCGGTGAGGCCGGCGTCGGCAAAACCGCCATCGTCGAGGGGCTGGCCCAGAAAATCGTCAGCCACCAGGTGCCCGAAATCCTCCACGGCCGCCGCATCGTCATCCTCGACCTCGCCATGATGGTCGCCGGCACGAAATACCGCGGCCAGTTCGAGGAACGCATCAAGGCCGTGATGAACGAAGTCCGCCGGGCGCGGAATGTCATCCTTTTCATCGACGAATTGCACACGCTGGTCGGTGCCGGTGGGGCCGAGGGCGCCATCGACGCGTCGAACGTGCTCAAGCCCGCCTTGTCACGCGGCGAGATCCAGTGCATCGGCGCGACCACCTTCGACGAATACCGCAAATACATCGAGAAGGACGCGGCGCTGGCCCGGCGGTTCCAGTCGATCCACGTCGACGAGCCGACGATCGAGCACACGCTGGAGATCCTCAAGGGCCTGCGCGATCGTTACGAGGCCCACCACCGCGTGCAGATCACCGACGAGGCCCTTCATAGTGCCGTCGAACTCTCGCACCGCTACATCAGCGGCCGCGTCCTGCCCGACAAGGCGATCGACGTCATCGACGAAGCGGGCGCCCGCATCCGCATCAAGAGCATGACCATGCCGCCCGACCTCGCCGAAATCGAACGCGAGATCGAGCGCTTGATGGCCGAAAAGGACGAGGCCGTCAAGAACGCCGACTACGAGCGCGCCGCCGAGCTGCGCGACAAGTGCGAATCGCTGCGCATGAAGAAGGAGGAGATGCAGAAGGAGTGGCGCAACCGTTCGAAGGAGGTGGACGGCATCGTCGATGAAAACATCGTCGCCGAGGTCGTCAGCATGATGACCGGCGTGCCGCTCAAGCGGCTCGAAAAGGACGAGGCCCAGCGCCTGCTCTCGCTCGAGGACGAGCTGCACAAAACGGTCGTCAGCCAGAACGAGGCCATCAGCGCCATCGCCCGCAGCGTCCGGCGCAGCCGCAGCGGTCTGAAAGACCCGAACCGCCCGATGGGTTCGTTCATCTTCCTGGGGCCGTCGGGCGTCGGTAAGACGCTGCTGGCCAAGACGCTGGCGGAGTTCCTCTTCGGCGACGAAGACGCGCTCATCACGATCGACATGTCGGAGTACATGGAGAAGCACAACGTCAGCCGCCTGATCGGCGCGCCGCCCGGCTACGTCGGTTACGAAGAAGGCGGGCAGCTCACCGAGCGCGTCCGCCGGCGGCCCTACTGCGTCGTGCTGCTCGACGAGATCGAAAAGGCCCACGGCGACGTCTTCAACATGCTGCTCCAGATCATGGAGGAGGGCCGCCTGACCGATTCGTTCGGCCGCAACGTCGATTTCAAGAACGTCATCCTGATCATGACGAGCAACATCGGTGCCGACCGGATCATGAGCCAGGATCCCTTCGGCTTCATGAAACGCGACGAGAATATCGACTACCAGAAGATGAAGGAGATGCTCGTCGGCGAGCTGGAACGGTTCTTCCGTCCCGAGTTCATCAACCGGATCGATGAGATCGTCGTGTTCCACAAGCTCACGCACGACGACCTGCTCAACATCCTCGAGCTGGAGACCGCGAAGGTGGCCAAGCGGCTGGCCGATCATGGGTTGGCACTCGAGCTCAGCAAGGAAGCCAAGGAGCTGCTGCTCGAGAAGGGAACCGACGAGAAGTTCGGGGCGCGCCCGCTGCGCCGCTGCATCTCCTCGATGATCGAAGACCCGCTGAGCGAGAAAATCCTGCGCGACGAGTTCGCCGGCAAGGCGGTCGTCCGCGTCACCGTCGAGGGCGAAGGCGACGACCGCAAGCTGCATTTCGAGGGGGTCGATGCGCCGCCTGCGGAGCAGAAGACCGACGACCAGGAAGATGTCGCCGTCGCGGGTTCGGAAGCCACCTGATACCGGCCCCCGCCGGCGCATGCGGCGGGCAGCGTTCACCGCCGCATGATCCGCCGGGGTTGGCCCCCGCGCGATCCTCACCGGCAGAGCGGGCACGCTCCGCCGTCTCTGCGGTTTCCCCACTTTCCACTTCGATCCGGGGCAACGTCCCCGTGCCTCTCTTGGTGCGCACCACGACATCGCGGCGAAACAGCCGCTCTCGGCAAAGGACAACTGTCGCCGGGGGCTGGCCGGGTGTGCCCCGCGCGGTTACAGTGTTCGCGGGTCTACCGTCCCGGGAGAAACAGGCGGTTTCTGGCAGTTTTTGCAAAGAGGACGCGCAAGATGAATCGGAAAGTGTTGATCGCCTTGTCGATGGCGTCGTTGGCCTTGACGGGTTGCTCCAACCGGATTGTCGGAAGCGAACTTACCGAAGACGGCCACTGGTACGGCGAGCTGGGTATCACCGGCCACACGGACAACATCATCATCCGGGCCCCCTCCGAGCTGACCAAGCTCTCGGTCATCGGCGACGCCAACCGCATCTTCGTCGAAGACCGCGTCACGCTCGGCAAGATCGAGGTCTGGGGTTCGGACAACGTCATCAGCATCCCCCAGCGCCTCGTCGTCCGGATCAACCAGTGGGGCAAGCGCACCCAGATCGTGCGCCGTCCCTGGGGCCAAACGCCCGATTCGTTCTTCTCCGGCAGCTTCGACACCACCGAGACGTCCGGGCAACAGAGCGACGCGTCACACTCCACCGTGGATACCGTCTACTACCCGACCGTCAACACCACCAACGGTTCGAACGCCACCGGCCGCACCGGCGGTCAGTAGCCGAACCGGAGACCGGCGCGGCGGGCTGGCTGCGGCCTCGTGCTGCTTTCGCGACGGCTAAGCGCCAGCCGACGCCAACGCCTACCGGAGAGCGACAACCATGTCTGATGCGCAGTGGTATTACGTGGAAAACGGTCAGTCCGCCGGTCCGGTCACGCGCGACGAGCTGCTCGCGCGGCTGGAATCGCTCGATGGGGAGGAAACGCTGGTGTACGGTCCGGGGCTGAGTTCCTGGACGCCCGCGCGCGCGATCCCCCAGTTGCGCCGCCAGGCCCAGACCACGCTGGTTCCCCCAGCCCCCAGGTCCCGCCGGGCCGACGAAATCGACTACGAAATCTTCGGTGACGACATGCAGTACGTCGAGATCGAGGTCGATCCCGGCGAAATGGTCATCGCCGAGGCCGGCGCCATGATGTACATGACCGCCGGCATCGAGATGAAAACGCAGTTCGGCGACCCGAGCCGCCAGGAAGGTTTCCTCGGCAAGATCCTCACCGCCGCCAAACGCACCATCACCGGCGAGTCGCTTTTCATGACCACGTTCACCGGCACCGGCCCGGGCAAACAGCAGGTCGCGTTCGCCGCTCCCTATCCCGGCTCCATCGTGCCGATGGACCTCGCCCAGCTCGGCGGCGAGCTCATGTGCCAGAAGGATTCTTTCGTCTGCGCCGCCCGCGGCGTCTCGATCGGCATCGCCTTCACCAAACGCTTCGGAGCGGGGCTCTTCGGCGGAGAAGGGTTCATCCTGCAGAAACTCATCGGAGACGGCCTCGCCTTCGTCCACGCCGGCGGCACCCTGTGCCACAAACGCCTTGCCCCCGGCGAACACCTCCGCATCGACACCGGCTGCATCGTCGCCTTCCAGCCTTCGGTCGAATACGACATCAAGTTCGTCGGCGGATTCAAGAACACCCTCTTCGGCGGCGAGGGACTCTTCTTCGCCGTCCTCACCGGCCCGGGCGACGTGTGGCTCCAGTCGCTGCCTTTCTCCCGGCTCGCCGGACGAATCATCCGAGCCAGCAGCATCGGCGGACAACGCAAGGGCGAAGGCAGCATCCTCGGTTCCCTGGGCGACCTGCTCGACGGCGACAACGGCTGACCAGCCGGTCCTCGTCGCATACGCATCTGTGCCTGGTAAGACTCGTCGGCCGCCCCCGCCCCGTCGAACGCCGCCCGCCCCCGCGCACCACCACGCACGCTGTGCCGGCGCAGCGATTCCGGCTTGCCGCGCTCAGCCCCGTGGCGCCGAAGTTGCGCGGCTTTTTCGAATCTCTTCCGCCGTGCTGATTGCCCCCACACCACCACCAGCCGCGTGATTACGGGACGCTGGCCCGAGCGATTGGCCGATAAACGCATCCACACGCACTTGTTGTTGTTTTTTCCGCCTGGAAGGCTAAAGATCGAGTGGGAAAGAGCACAAGGATGCCACGCGACTGGTTCGCCATTCTGGGACTGACTCCGGGTCGATACAGCCAGGCGGAGATCGATCGGCGGTTTCTCGCGCGCCGCCGCGCCCTGATCGCCGCCCTCGACGATCCCCAACGCTATGAGCAAACCCGCCAGCGGCTCGACGCGCTCCATCGCGCGTACCATGCTCTGCGTGATCCGGAGCGGCGGGCGCGATGCCTGGAAGCGTTGCGGGCAGCGCCTCGCGACGAAACTGCCGCCGACCGGCGCGCCCGCCGTATCGCGGAGCTGCGCGACCTGATCCTCGCGTCGCTCGAAGGCGGGCTGCTGCGCCAATCGCGGCGGGAGATGATCTTGGCCGAGGGTCGCCGGCTGGGCCTCTCCGAGTTTCACACCCACCTGCTCATCGCCCAAGTGCAGTTCGATGGCAACATCGTGATCGCCCCGCCGAGCTCGCCCGAGCGCGGGCGTTTTGTAGCGCCCCGGCGTGTGGCCGCCCGCTTTGCCGCCGTGGGCGTGGTCGCGCTGGCGTTGTTTCTGGTCATGGTGCGCTGGCTGGGGGCCTAGCTCCCGCTTTGTTGCAATGTCGCAGGCGCGCGGACCGGTCGCGCGCATTGCGAGCTACGGCGTCTCGTCGCGGATGCGCAACCCGACCATCGTCATGTCGTCGGCCTGGTTCTCCATGCCCACGAAGCGGCGCACTTCCCACAGAATCGATCGCAGCGCCAGCTCGGGCGAAGTCTCCGCGGTGGCGTTGGCGCTGAGCGACTTGCACAAGCGCGAGCGCCCGAAGACCTCTCCGCCGACATTCATCGCCTCGACGATCCCGTCCGTGTAGAGCAACACGAAATCCCCCGGCCGCAGCGACAGCGTGTGTTCCTTGTACATCTCTTCGCCGTCGATTCCGAGGACGAGATTGGCTTCGGGCGGCTGGGTGATGCGCCCCTCGCGCAACAGCATGAGCGGTTCGTGGCCGGCGTTGACGAAGTGCAGCGTGCGTGCCTCCTCGTCCACCGCCAGCAGCAGCATCGTCACGAACTCCGATGAAGTCGTGACGCGAAGCACGTGCTCGTTGATGTGGGCCGCAAGTTGCGCCAGGTTCGCACAGTATTCCGACGCCGCCCGTAGCGCTCCCCGCACCGACGCCATCAACAACGCCGCCGGCACCCCGTGCCCCACGACATCGCCCACGACCGCGGCCAGCCGCCCGTCACCCAGGCAAAACAGGTCGCAGAAATCGCCCCCCACCGCGAAGCTCGGCTCGAATACACGCGCCGAATCTACACGCGGGTGCGGCGGCGGGGGCAGCCGCATCATGCGTTCCTGCACCGCGCCGGCCGTCCTGAGCTCACGCTGGAGCAACGCCGATCGCAACCGCTCGTCGAACAGTCGGCTGTTGACGACGGCGACCGCCGCTTGTGCCGCCACCGCGCGCAGCAGCTTGCGCTGTTGCGTGCGGAAGCGGCGGTAATGGTTCGAGTAGACCCGCAGCACCCCGACCGCCTCGCCCCGGTACATCATGCCGGTCACCAGCCCGCTGACGATCCCCAGCCGCTGAGCCTCGTCGAAGCGAATCCGCGGATCGCGGGACGCATCCTCGATGTACACGATCCGTCCCTGCAAGGCCTCGTCGTCGATCGGGTTGTCTCGACGCAGGATCGTTCGTTCGTCGTCGTAACGCTCCAGCACGTTACACCCCGCCCGAACGGTCAGCTTCCCGCTTTCCGCGTCGTACAGCCGCAGACTGCAATACTGCACGTTCATGACCCGCGTCGTCTGCTCGACGATATGGTCGAGCACGGTCTGCAAGTCCTGCTCGCCGCTGAGCAACTCGCCGATGTCGCCCAGCAACGCGAGTTCTTCCGCCGCCGCGTCGAGGCGGGCTTCGTTCAGGCACCACGCCGCGAGCATGCGCGATGCCCAACGTGCCAGAATGACCGGCAGCGCGTCACCCCGGCGCTCCAGCAGCGGCGTTCCCGCCGGCGCCGCACCATCCGCGTCCGGCACGGCCCCGGCGCGGCCACCCGGCCGATCGTTGCGAAACGCCCCCAACGCCACAAAACCCGCTACCTGGCGGCGAATGTGAATCGGGACCACCAGCGTGCATCGCCGGCCGTGCGGGACGATTGCCACCGCCGCCGGTGGCTCGTGGGCCGGCAACAGCTTCATCATCTCGAGACGTTGCGGCAACGCCCGCAGGACGGGGTTCGCGGGGTCGTCTTCCGGCGTGCCGGTCGAGGTCGCGATCAGCCGGCCGCGGGGTGAATACGCCGAGGCGCGCAATCCCCCCGCGCGAGCGATCCCGCTCAGAAAATCTTCAAGCACGGCCGTGTCGATCAACTCGCGCAGCACGGATCACCGCCGGCGGGACCGCAATGACCACGACGGTTGGCCGCGGCCCGCCCACCAGCCGAGAGTGTACCCCGACCCTCCGCCCGGCTGTAGCGTCGCGCGGAGCGTGCGAGCCTGCGAACGTTCCTACCGCCCGTCAGTGCCCGCTGGCGGTCCGCACCAGCGCAGACCAGGTGAACGGATGTCGTGTGCGCACGCGCGCCCCCCGGATGGCGACCACGCTCCCCGGCTGAACGCCCTCGAGCGCCAGGCCGACCTTTTCGAGCGTGCTGGTACGCGTGCGGTTCAACGTGATGATCACGTCGCCAGGAAGGATTCCCGCGGCGTCCGCCGGTCCATACGGGCTGACGCCCTCGACCACCACCGCGTGATCGACATCGAGCCCCCAGCGCCGACACCCGGCGGGGTCGAGTTCGACGAGATCCATTCCCAGCAGTCGGCGGGCGAGCGCCTTGCCGTCCGGCGCGGGGATGGGATGGAGCCGGATCGCCACCCGGCGCGCCTGATGGTTACGCCGAAGGTCGAGATGAATCGTGTCGCCGGGCTTGGCCTTCAGCAGCCGCACGTAGAAGTCGATGCTGTCGCGGACCGGTGTGCCGTCGAACGTGATGACGCGGTCGCCGGCCTGTACGCCGGCCTCGGCTGCCGGGCTGGACGCCTTGACCGTGGCGACCACCGCCTCGCGACCGCGCACTTCGAGCCCGAACCGAACCCGTTCGCGCCGCTCGATATCGAGCATCTGCGGCAACAGTTCCCACAGCCGCGCGACCGGGATGGCAAAGCCGACGTTCTGCGCGTCGCCGCGGATCGCCGTGTTGATCCCCATCAACTCGCCGTTGACGTTCAGCAACGGTCCGCCGGAATTGCCCGGGTTGATGGCGGCGTCGGTCTGGATGAGCCCGCGGTAGGCCACCTTGGCGTTGAAGTCGATATCGTGATCGAGCGCGCTGATCACCCCGGCGGTGACGCTGCTGCCCAGGCCCAGCGGATTGCCGATCGCGATGGCGGTTTCGCCGACCATGATATCGCCGGCCCGTGCCAGACGAACCCGCGACAGACGCTCGCCGGCATCGACCTTGAGAATGGCCAGGTCGTGCTCCGTATCGGTCGATACGATCCGCCCGGGCAGGCGGCGCTTGTCGGCGAAAATCACCTGGATATCGGTCGCTTGGTCGACGACGTGCTCGTTCGTGACGATGTAGCCGTCTTCGTGGATCACCACCCCCGACCCCACGCTGGTGACTTCACGCTCACGGACGAATGGCCGGCCCATGCCGAACATCTCGTCAAACAGCGACCCATAGCGCAACATCTGGACCCGCTGCACGCGCGTCGTGCTGATATTGACCACCGCGCCGCGGCAACGCTCGAACACCTCGACCACCGGCGTCCGCCGCCGCGATCGGGCCGCCGCTTCGTCGTCGGCGCGCGCCGCCGGCAGACGCAACAACCCCGGTGAAAACAACACGATCAGGAACAATAGCCGCATGACAGCACTCCGCAGGCTCGCGACGGATCGCCGGTAGACATGATTTGACACGCAACGGCGGCAATGCTCAAGCGCCCCGTCCGCCTCCCCGCGCGTGAAAACGCCCCAACGGCCGCGACGCCGCGAGCCGACGCTGCTTCGCGCGAGGCGGAGGGGCGGAGATGAGATCGGCCGTGGCTACGAGGCTTCGCGATGGACGCTCTCCAAGGCTGTGGCGGCGGGCCACCCGCACGCCACCTGCGCTACGGGCCGGGAACGAGCGGCTCCGGCGCAGGTGGCTCGGCGGGCGGCGGCGCGGTTTCCGTATCGCTCGGCGCGGGCGCCGCTGTGACGGTGACGCTCGCGGTGTCGCTGGTCACGCTGCCACATCCGCCGGTGATGACCACGTCGTAATGCCCCGTGTCGCTCAAAGTCACGGCGGGAATCGTCAACGTGGCATCCGTAGCGCCGTCGATCTCCACACCATTCTTGCGCCACTGGTAGGTGGCGGAACGATCCACCGTCGTTAGTCGCTGGTAGTAGACATTGGCCGAAGTCGGCACGGGCTGCTGGGGCAGGCTGCCGGTGTAAGGCGTCGCCAGCCCGTGGACGGTTTCGCCAAACGCCGCTCCCTGGGGATGAGCTCCGCCCCACGTGTAGGTGTAGTCGCCGGACCACGCCGCCCCGATGATGTAATAGCGTCCCGCCACGAGCGTCACGTCGATCGGGTTCGAGGCGTGAAACCCCGCGCCGGACGCCGGCGCGCCGACGGTGTCTTCCAGGATCAGCGTGTACGGGCCCTGCTCGCTTTCGGTGGATTCGTATACGAAAAAGGTCAGCGGGGTCGGCGTCGCGATGTCGAGGTACTGCTCGATTTCTACCAGCGTCGTCGTGGTGCTCACACTGTACGAGTTGCCGCGCAGCCGCGGGCCGGTGTTGGACATGGTGGGCGTGCCGATCGTGTCCACGTCCACGGGAAAGGCGTTGGGATCGAGCTCGACCGTCAGTTCGAGCGGGTCGCCGACACGCAGGTGGCGGTCCGCGGGTTGTGTCAAGATCGCCGGTCCCGGCGCGACGCTGAGCACCGCCGAGGTACTGGTCACGTCGCCGCACGGATTGCTGAGTACGACGTCGTAGGTGCCCGCGTCGTCGAGCGTCGCCGCGGCGAGCGCGTATGTGTCGCTCGTCGCGCCGGGGATGTCCGCGCCGTCCTTGCGCCACTGATACGCGATGTTCGTGCCGTCGGCCGCGACGGAGAATGTGACCGGCTCGCCGGTACACACCAGCGCGCCGGCCGGTTGCTGCGTGATGGCGACTGGTTCGTCGATGGTCACGGTCGCCGGCGCGCTCTCGATGCTCCCGCAGCCGTTGAGAACGACGACGGTGTACACGCCTGCGTCCGCGGAACTCGGTGCGGCGACAACGTATTGCTCCCCGGTCGCGTCCGGGATGTCCGCGCCGTCCTTGCGCCACTGGTACCGCAGGTTCGACCCCTCGGCCGCAACCCCGAGCACCAGCGGCGCGGCGGTGCAGCCCGCTTGGTCTTCCGGCTGCGCGGTGATCGCCGGTGGCTGGTCGGAAACCGTCACGGTCGCCGCCGCGCTCGTCACGCTGCCGCAGGCGTTGGTCACGACGGCGTCGTAGCTGCCGGCATCGTTAGGGTCGAGCGCAGGCAGCAGCAGGTAGGGGTTCGTTTCGCCCGGTAGATCGACCCCGTCCTTGCGCCACTGGTAGCTCAAATCGGGGCCATCGGCGGTGACCACCAGCACGAGCGCATCGCCGGTGCAGCCGTCGTAATCGTTCGGATCCCCGGTGATCGTCGCGCCCTGCGCGAGTGTGACCGTCGCCGGTTCGCTCGTGACCGAACCGCATGTGCTGGTGACGACGACGTCGTAATCCGCGGCGTCGCCCGCCGACATTTCCGCGATTGTGTAGCTGCTGCTGGCGGCGCCGGGAATGTCCTCGTCGTTCTTTCGCCACTGGTACGTCAACGCCAGGTCCGACGTCGTCAGTCGTTGGAGGTAGGCTGCTCCGTTCGTATTGGCCGGCGGCGGGTCCGGCAGGGGATCGGTCCAGTTGAGCGCGAACCCCGCCAGCGCGCTGCCGAATGAGGTCGCCTCCGGTTGCGTATAGCTCCACGTGTACCCGTAGGCGTTCGACCAGCCGGCACCGATGATGTAATAGTGCCCGGCCGCCAGGGGAACCGCCAACGCATTGGACGAGACGAAACCGGCCCCCGTGCCCGCGTTCGTGACCGTGTCCTGCGCGATCAGCGCGTAGGGACCGGAGTAGTTGTCCGCCTCGTACACGAAAAACACGAACGTGCCGGCCGTGGTTACGTCGATGTATTGCTCGAT
>Ga0256841_1003761_pt1 | contig 11194 bp, 6 predicted proteins | sample 356308metaG_FD_185971 | JGI IMG/M metagenome (GOLD analysis project Ga0256841, IMG submission 185971) | Hydrothermal vent microbial communities from Mid Atlantic Ridge, Atlantic Ocean - 356-308 | ecosystem: Environmental > Aquatic > Marine > Hydrothermal vents | place: Atlantic Ocean: Mid...
CCTGTGGCACCAGTCTCCAACCGGTGACCCTCCCCTGTAGCACCAGTCTCCAACCGGTGACCCTCCCCTGTGGCACCAGTTTCCAACCGGTGACCCCCCCCTGTGGCACCGGTTTCCAACCGGTGACCCTCCCCTGTGACACCGGTTTGTAACCGGTGAAACCGGTGACTGTGCTTTGTGATGCTGGTTCCCCGGCACTGATTCTGCGTGCTGGCACCGCTTCCTGTCCGGTCCCCTGGCGGGCCAGTCGGAATCCGCTCCATGAAGCCTGCTTCCGATTTCCAGAACCACTTGTACGGCAAATCCGGCACGAGACCGGCGGTCACGGGGTTATGCTCGATGTAGTCCCATTTCTCTATGAACTCCCGCTGGTCGCGCACAAGTCGGTCGAAGGTTTCGTCCATCCAGAGCGAGCCGCGTCTCTTGCGCGATTTGTTGATCTGGCGTGCAGTGTATCGCTTGATGCTGTGAAGTATGTCACCCAGCGGAACCCATCGGCCTGGAGCAGCTTCGTGCGGCGTCAGCAGCAGGTGGACATGGTCGGGCATGACGACTGCGCAATGGAGTGTCATCTTGCTTCCATGCCAATAGGTGCATGCGGACAGCACGATATCCCGCTCTGCGGGGGCAAGTTGCCCTTTTCGAAGTCTGAAGGTCACGAAATATGTAGCTTCGGGTCTTTGAATATGCGGAAGATTGCGCCGTGTTAACCGTTCGTCCGAGACAGGCGTATCGACGCCACGTGTGGTCTCGGGGCCACTGGCTGGCTGAGGCTTATGCGGGGCTCCACCGGTTGAAAACCGGTGCCACATCGAGGATTCCCCGGTCGGAGGCTGCCGGCACATGGAGGGCTTACCAGTTGGGGGCTCACCCTGGGCTCCACCGGTTGAAAACCGGTGCCACATCGAGGATTCCTTGGTCGGAGGCTGGTGCCACATCGAGGGTTCCCCGGTCGGGGGCTGGTGCCACGGTTGGCTGGCTGCCCGCGTCAGGTCCGCGCACAATTCCAGGGCCGCGCTTGCGTCGACGTAGTTGTTGAACGAGAGCGGCGGCTGGTCACGGAAGTGTGCGTCCGCATCGGCGAGCGAGAACTCCGAGGCGTCGCCGGTGATTTCGAGGATTTCGCCGCGTTGGTGCGGGTTTTCGCCGTAACGGGTGATGCCTCGGCTCGCGAGCCGTTGTACCCGAAAGAGCGGGATGCCGTCCGGCGTGCGGTCGCCGAGCCACTGGGCGATGGAGCCATCGTAGCCGCAGGTACTCCAGAACGCGGCGAACCCCCCGGCTCGCAACAGATCGGCCCGGGCCGATGCGTCATCCCAATCGCGGAGCCGCTCGAGCACCGCGGAATAATGGACCGGCGATGGGACGACGAGCACGTGCCGGTGGTTCTTCGCCGCGGCGCGGAGCAGGCAAGGGCCGCCGATGTCGATCATCTCGATCGCCTGCTCGAACGTGCAGTGCGGATCGGCGATGGTTTTCTCAAAGGGGTAGAGGTTGACGACGACCATGTCGATCGGCTCGATGCCTTGTTCGGCAAGCTGGCGCATGTGCTCCGGATTGTCGCGGTCGGCGAGGATCGCCGCGTGAATGCGCGGGTGGAGCGTCTTGACACGCCCGTCCATCATTTCGGGAAAGCCGGTAATCTGTTCGACGAGGGTGACCGGGATTTCCGCCTCGGTCAGCACGCGGGCGGTGCCGCCGGTGGAGATGAGCTCGATGCCGAATTCGCCGTGCAGGGCGCGGGCGAATTCGACGAGGCCGGTCTTGTCGAAAACGCTGAGAAGCGCTCGCCGGATGCTGGGCATGCTGGCCATGGTGTGCTTTCCGCGACCGCAGCAGCCGGCGACACCCGCGACCGGCGCCAAACTCCGGCCGCCGGCGGTACCGGGTGCGGATTATTTCTTGGCGGACTGCTGCTCGGCGTATTTTTTCGAGACTTTGGACTTCCCGCCGATGGGCGGCCCCGGACGCTTACTGCGCAGAATATCTTCCCCTTCGTTCGGCTCGGCGGCGGACTTTTTCGCGACGGCCGCTTGCTGGCCGGCTTTCCGGGGCGGCTGGAGCGCGGCCCGCATCCGCGCCACCGTCAGCGGCGGAGTGCCGAGCGGGCGCGCACAAAACAGTCGCCCGTCGGCCGAGGCCACAAACACCGCCGAACCCTTGGGCGAAGGCAGCGGCAGCGTAAAGCCCGGCGCCGGCACGGTTGCCACCAATTGCCCGTCGTCGAGCCCAACAGCCAGCAACCGCTCATCGCGACTGAGCAGCACCGCCCGTTCGTCCTCGATGGTCGTCAACATCTGGCGAGCGTCGGGAACCTTCCAGCGCACACGCTCGTTCACATCTACGACGCCGGTATTCAGCGCCACCACGCCATCGGTCGGGCTGTATTGGAACACGACCTTGTCCGTCACGACCGGCGGTTCGGTCAGCGGCGAGGAGAACCGCGCCATCCACCGCAGCCCGCCCACGTCGGGATCGAACAGGTAGAGCGCGTCGTCGCGTCCGGCGACGTACACCCCATTCTTGTCGACCACGAGGTCCGCGGTGATGGTGCCTTGCGTGCGAGCCCGCCAGTAAAAGGCCTTGTTGCGGGCCTCACAGGCGTAGACGTTGCCGTTGTCGCTGGCGTAGTAGAGGTACTTGCCCATGCGCTGCGGCTGCGAGATGATCTGGCCGCCGGCGCGGGCTTTCCAGAGCTCGAAATCCTGATCGAGCAGGAAGGCGTGCATCTTGCGGTCGATCCCGCCGACGTAGTACAGGATGCCGTCGCTGATGGCCGGCGAGCCCACCGGAAACCGCGGCTCGATCCGCAGAATCGGATCGCCCGTATATCGGTCGTACTGGAGAATCGCGGGCGGCAGCACGAAAATGACGCGATTGCCCGCGTGGCACGGTCGCACGATGCGATAACCCGCCGTCGTGACCCGCTTGCGCCAGCGCAACACCCCGGTCGGCGCGTGAACCGCGAACACGTCGCCGTCGGCCGTCGCCGCATAGATCTGGTCGTCCACCAGGTACGCATCGCGCAGACGTTGCCCCTCGGCCAGCGGTAGCCGTAACTGCCAGTACTTGGTCAGCCCGGCCTTGTGCAGAGCCGCCGGAGCGATGAAATCGGCCTCCGCCAGCGCCGGCAACACCGCCAGCACGGCGAACGTACAACCGGTTGCAAGTTTGCGAAACATGGGGGGTTCCTTGTCGGCAGCGTGCGGGAACGGCTGCTTTCGAACCAGCGGAGCGGAGCGGCCCGCAGACCACCCCCAACCCGCCAGATGCGATGCCGCCCGGCTGTGACCCCGGGCGCAATCCCACAGCGCGCGGTATCGTCGCCACCAGTGCAAGCTAGTGGGCGCGGCGGTTTTCGTCAACCTTCAGCCCGGTTCGTTCGTCTCGGCGTTCGCGCCCACGTTCAAAGGTCCGAGGAGCCGAATCGGCGAAGCCGGCATCGCGATGAAGCACGCAAGACGCCAGCGGGGGAGTTCGGCCGGGGCCGGAGCGCTTCAAGCCGACGGCGCCACACGCCGATAGAAGATGCCGGAGACCGCGAGGCGCGCCGGCGGCGGTGCGCAACCCGGCTGGCTCGTGTGAATGACGCGATGAACCCGACCCAAAGAACCGCCCAGCGCAAGACCGATTCCAACCGCTCGGAAGCGTTCACGTTCTGGTTCCGTCGCCGCTACGCCGACAAGCACGTCGGGGCCTGGATGTTGCGGCAAAACGAACGCGAAGCCCAGTTCCTCACGTCCGTGAGCGAGGCTCCCCGCGTCGGCGAAACGCTCGAGCTGACCGAGCCGGTCGCCGACGGCGAACATCCCGAGACGCGCCCGGCTGTTCGGCTGCCGCGGTGGGGACGCGTGCTCTGGCTCGAACAGGGCGCCGGACGCACCCGCCGCGTCGGAATCCGCTTCGAACACCCGCCACGCTCCCGGTGGGGCAACGCGGCTGGCCGCCCCGGGCTCCCCACCGGCGGCGAACACCGCTCCACAAGTCCCCCGCGCCGCACCTGACCCGCACACCCCGCCCGCGCCACCACCGACTCATCGCAGCCAGCCGAGCCAACCCGCGCCAAGCCCATACAGCCCCAACCCCAACAGGAACATCGCGTAACCGGCACCCAGAAACCACAACGTGAACCGACCGGCCGAACCCGCCGGCGCCTCCCGTACGTACAGCCGATACGCGATCAGGTTCGCCAACGACGCGACCAGGCTTCCGAAACCCCCGACACTCACCCCCCAAAGGAGCGCTTTCCAGTCGCTCGTGAACTCCGCAAACAGGATCGCCGCCGGCACGTTGCTCATGAATTGGCTCGCCAACGCTGAAAGCAGGAACACGTGCCCGGCGTGTTCGAGCCGCGCCGCCAGCAACCCTCCCAGGTTGTCCATCAGCCCGAACATGCACCCCAACATCAACAACAACCCGTAATCCACCCGCAACGCCCCCCGATCCCGAACCACCACCCACAGCGGCACGAGCATACCGACCCACACCGGAACCACACGCACCACCGCCAGCACCACCAGCACCAGCAAACCCGCGTATACCCACGCCGGCCCCCCAGGCCATGCCACCGCCGGACGCACCCGCGCCTCCCCACTACGCACCAGCAGCCCGGCACCCAGCAACACCGCCAGCGACACCACCGAAAACGGCGCGATCGCCCCCACGAAAACACGCGGATCAACCCCATATACCCAGTAAATGTACAGGTTCTGCGGACTGCCCAGCGGCGTCAGCGCCGCACCCGCATTCGCAGCCAACGCCTCGAGAATCACCAGCGCCCCCACTCGACGATCACCCAACGCCAGCGTCAGCGGAACCACTACGACCAGCGCCACGTCGTTCGTGACGAACATCGACAACCCGAACGTCAACCCGACCAGCTTGAGCGACACCAACCCCCCACGCTCGATCAAACCCGATATGCACCGCAGCAAACCGCTTCGCTCGAGCCCCCGCACAACCACCAACAGCACCCACAAAAGCAGCAATACCTCCAGCTCCGCCACCGAAAACCCCGGCACCCGCCCCAGATAGACCGAACTCGCCACGAGCCCCGCGACCGCCCCCAACAGCAGCCACTCCCGCAGCAATACTTCTGCCCATGCCTGATTGGATTTCCGCTCGACGATAATCCGTCCTACCTCGCGTCGGCAGCCGACAGCAATCCCACACCGCCCTATAGGCCCCCCACCCGGTGCGGTCAAACGCCCGTCGCCCAAACCCGACAAGCGGCCGTCACTTCTCCCATTCCCCGCGTTGCCCAGCAACGACCGGACGCATACACTCGGTTACTTGGCTGGGGGTGGCTCGCCGCGGCGAGCATGAGATCCCGGCACGATCGGCCGGGAAACCCCTCGAACCTGATCAGCGTCTGACCGCCTCGGCGGCCGGCTGCGTAGGGAAGCAACATGCCTGCGGGTTCCTCGCCATGGACTGCGCCGCGCGCGATTCGCCACCTTCCCGGCGGTCGCGCGCCCAGCACACCCGAGGACACCCCTGGACACGGGGACGGACGATGACACCGGGCAACTCGCCCACCAGGAGATACACGATGACCCAATTGCAAGCCGCGCGCGATGGCATCATCACCCCCGAGATGATGCGCGTAGCCATCCGCGAAAACACCACCCCCGAATTCATCCGCGAGTACGTCGCCACCGGCCGCATCATCATCCCCGCCAACCACCGCCACCTCGCCGGCAGCGGCGGTACCGCGCCCGCGACCGACCACCACGATACCCCTCCCGACCAACGCTACCCCACCGCACCCGCCGGACACCCCACCGCTACGCCCACATCCTCCTTGTGGGTCAACCAAACCGTCGAACAACGACGAGCACTGCTCCAGGACCACAACTACGCCCGCGGCCAACACGCCCCCAAACGCCTCGATCCCATCGGCATCGGCCGCGCAATCACCACCAAAATCAACGCCAACATCGGCACCTCGCCCATCTCCAGCAGCATCAAGGACGAAGTCGAAAAACTCCGCTGGGCCCAACTCTACGGCGCCGATACGCTCATGGACCTCTCCACCGGCGGCGACCTCGACGCCTGCCGCCAACGCATCATCGACAACAGCACCATCCCCATCGGCACCGTCCCCATCTACAGCATGATCGTCGGCCGCACCATCGAAGAACTCACCTACGACGACATCCTCGCCGAAATCGAGAAACAAGCCCGCCAAGGCGTCGACTACTTCACCGTCCACGCCGGAATCCTCCGCGAACACCTCGGCCTCATCAGCCGGCGCGTCTGCGGACTCGTCAGCCGCGGCGGATCACTGCTCGCCAAGTGGATGATCCACCACAACAAGCAAAACCCCATGTACGAAATCTTCGACGAAATCAGCGCCATCATGCGCGCCTACGACGTCGCCTATTCCCTCGGCGACGGCTGCCGCCCCGGGTGCCTCGCCGATGCCAGCGATCCCGCCCAAATCGCCGAACTCCACGTGCTCGGCGAGCTCACCCACCGCGCCCGCGAGGCCGGTGTCCAGGTCATGGTCGAGGGCCCCGGGCATATCCCCCTCAACGAGGTCGCCTGGAACATGGAGACCCAACGCGCCGTCTGCGACGATGCACCCTTCTACGTCCTCGGTCCACTCGTCACCGACGTCTTCCCCGGCTACGACCACATCACCTCCGCCATCGGCGCCTGCGAGGCCGCCCGCGCCGGTGCCGCCATGCTCTGCTACGTCACCCCCAAAGAGCACGTCGGCCTCCCCCAGGCCCAGGACGTCATGCAAGGATGTATCGCCTACAAAATCGCCGCCCACGCCGGCGACATCGCCCGCGGCATCCGCGGCGCCCGCCAATGGGACGACGACATGAGCAAGGCCCGTGCCGCCCTCCACTGGCCCAAACAGTTCGAGCTCGCCTTCGACGGACAAACCGCCCGCGCGCTGCACGACGAAGACCTCGACGTCGATACCGACTTCTGCGCCATGTGCGGCCACGACTGGTGCGCCATGCGCATCAGCAAGGAAATCGAACAATTCGCCAGCGGAAAAGACGCCCATTTCCAGCCCGAGCGCCCCGCCATGCCCTCCCCCGGACTCTCCCCCGAACAACGCCGCATCCTCGCCGAACGCGCCAAGGCCGCCGCCCACGGACCCGACGCCCAACCCGCCAAACCACCCTGCCACAGCGACATCGTCGCCGACGACGAACAGGCCCGACGCGTCCAGGCCGAACTGATCCAACACCCCAACCCCTGACCCGCCGCGCGACAACCGGATGGGGCGGCGTCCGCCCGCGACGCCCCGTGGGCGGCCGCCCCCATATCCGATACGATGGATCGCGCCATGTTCGCCGCCACGATCAACCTCGCCGGTCGCCTGCTACGCTGGACGACGGCCGCCGCCGCCGCCGCCCTGCTGCTCTGGTCGATCTACTGGGTAACCACGCGACCACTGCGCGAACAAAAACTCGCCCCCGGACAGGTGCGACTCACCATCCTCCACTGGGGCGACAGCCAGGAAGACGAAATCGTCGCCGGCCTGATCGCCGACTTCGAGGCCCAAAACCCCGACATCAAGGTCCAACGCACCAACGTCGGCTCGCCCGCCCAGCTCGCCACCAAGCTCCAAACCATGCTCGCCGCCGGCGACCCCCCCGACGCCTTCTACCTCGAATCCGAACGCGTCGCCGACCTCGCCGCCAAAGGACTACTCGCCGATATCTCGCCGTTCATCGAGCAGGACCGCCAGGCCGGCCGACCCACCGTCGACCTCTCCGACTTCTTCCCACCCGTCGTCAAAGCCTTCCGCTACGACGGCCACCAGGTCGGCCGTGGACCCCTCTACGGCCTGCCCAAAGACTTCACCACCGTCGGCTTCTACTACAACAAAAACCTCTTCCGCCGCGCCGGCATCCCCCTGCCACCCCACGACGACTGGACCTGGGAACAGTTCCACGCCGCCGCCCACGCCATCGGAAAACTCCCCGGCTGCTACGGCGCCGATGTCGTCACCTGGGTCGCCATGGTCCGCATCTACCTCTTTACCTACGGCCTCGACTTCACCACCCCCGGGTTCGAACACTTCCGCTTCCACGACCCCGACGTCATCGCCGCCCTCGAACGCCTCCGCACGTGGTTCTTCAACGAAGACCGCACGCTCCTCAGCGCCAAAACCCAGCTCGAAACCGGCCAGGAACCCTTCCTCGCCGGCAACGTCGGCCTCGCCGGTCCCTACGGACGCTGGAAAGTGCCCATGTACCGCCAAATCACCAACTTCGACTGGGACTTCGCCCCCTTGCCCCACGCCAAAGGCCACCCCCCGGCCAACGGCGTCCTGACCGTCGCCTGGGCCATGTCCGTCGGCAACAAACACCCCCGGCAAACCTGGCGACTCCTCAAATACCTGTGCAGCCGCCGCGGCCAATCACGCATCTGCGAACAAGGACTCGCAATCCCCGTCCTCAAAAGCGTCGCAAGCACCGCCTGCTTCAACGACCCCGACAAGAAACCAGCCAACAACCAGGCATTCCTCGACGCCGCCGAAATCGCCAGCTACATCGAATGGCCCGCCGACCCCCGCTACCGCGACCAGCTCAAAACCCACATGGAGGAAATCTTCAAACTCGGCAAACCCGTGCGCCCCGCCTTGGCCGCTGCCGCCCGCGACTGGACCGCCAACCGTACCTCCACCGCCTTCCGCCCCACATACCCCCGCGTGCCCTGGCGCCGCATCGCCGCCTGGATCCTCACCCCGCTCTGCGCCATCCTCCTGCTCGCCACGATCCGCTGGTGGCGCCGCCGACCCGGCCCGCTCGCCCTCGGCGAGGAAATCGCCGGCATGACATTCGTCAGCCCCTGGATCTTCGGCTTCCTTACCCTCATGGCCTTCCCCATCATCCTCTCGCTGCTCCTCGCCTTCACCCGCTGGAGCGGCCTGCTTACCCTCGACCACGCCGAATGGGTCGGCTGGGATAACTTCCGCGAACTCCTCCAGTACGACGCCGTCTTCCGCCGCGCACTCTACGTCACCGTCTGGTACGCCATCCTCGCCGTACCATCCAGCCAGATCGCCGCACTCATCGCCGCCCTCCTGCTCAACCGCGATTTCACCGGCGTCGGCATCTTCCGCGCCGTCTGGTACCTCCCCAGCGTGCTCGCCGGCGTCGGTATGGCCATCATGTGGAAATGGCTGTTCAACTACGAACACGGCCTCGTGCGCGCACTGCTCGACCCCCTCCTCGTACCCCTCGGACTCCATACCCCCGCCTTCTTCGAAAAAGACGCCATGACCTGGGGCGTCCCCGGCTTCGCCATCATCAACCTCTGGCTCGTCGGCGGAACCATGATGATCTACCTCGCCGGACTCAAAGGAATACCCAAAGACCTCTACGAAGCCGCCCAGATCGACGGCGCCACAACCTGGAACCAGTTCCGAAACGTCACCCTCCCCATGCTCAGCCCCGTCATCTTCTTCAACGTCATCATGGCAATCATCGCCTCATTCCAGGTATTCACCCAAGTCTATATCATGACCGGCGGCGGACCCGGTATCGCAACCCATTTCTACGTCTACTATGTCTACAAACAAGCCTTCGACCTCCATAACATGGGATACGCCTCCGCCATGGCCTGGCTCCTGCTCCTCATCGTCCTCAGCCTCACACTGCTCGTCATGCGCGGCAGTCGGCGATTCGTGTACTACGAAGCATTGAAAACATGATGGGAGAACACCCGCGTGCCGCCCGCAACCAACAAAACTCTTGACTCCGGCAAGACCCGATCCACAAACATGCACGCACGCGCTGCCCACGACCGCTCCCAGGCCGGAAGCATACGATGAACAAGCCAACCGCCAACAACCCCCAACACCGCGCCACCGGCACCGCCCGGCCACGCGCGCCCCGCCGCCGCCATACCGGCGCCGTCGCCATCCTCATCGCCGGAACGCTCCTGATGGTCTTCCCCTTCTACTGGATGTTCGTCACCAGCCTCCTGACTTCCGCCGAGGCCAGCTCCGCCGCCTCCGCCCAGACCTTCTCCTGGATCCCCCACCACCCGCAATTCCAGAACTATCCCCGCGCCCTGCGCAAAATCGGCAGCCGACCCTGGATCGGCTTCGCCGACGCGCTCGCCAACACCGTCGTCATCACCGCCCTCTGCGTCATCGGACAGGTGCTCTCCTGCAGCCTCGTCGGCTACGGCTTCGCCCGACTGCGATTCCGCGGCCGCGAAGGCGCTTTCGTCCTCATGATCGCCACCATGATGCTTCCCATGCAAGTCACCATGATCCCCATGTTCATCATGTTCCGATGGCTCGGGTGGATCGATACCATCTGGCCGCTCGTCGTGCCGTTCTTCTTCGGCCAGCCATTCTTCATCTTCATGTTCCGCCAGTTCTTCGCCCAGATCCCCGAAGCACTCGTCGAGGCCGCGCGCATCGACGGCTGCGGCCACCTGCGCATCTGGCTACGCATCATGCTCCCGCTGTGCAAACCCGTCATCGCCATCACCGCCGTCTTTACCTTCATCTTCGTCTGGAACGACTTCCTCGGCCCCCTCATCTACCTCCAAAGCGAACAACACATGACCCTCGCCGTCGCCCTCAATCAGTTCCAAAACCAGTTCGGTGACTTTTCCGATATGAACTTGTTGATGGCCGCCAGCGTCGTCACCATGATCCCTTGCATCGTCCTCTTCTTCGTCGCCCAGAAACAGTTCGTCGGCGGCCTGAACCTCGGCGCCGTCAAAGGCTGAAACCAAGAGTGTCCCCATGCCAAATACCACAGAACTAGTCCCCAACGCCCTCGGCAGACTCGTCCCCACCGTCGTCAACGGCCAGCCCCAAGTGCCCTTCCAAGGCGTCGGCAAGTACCGACCCACCGGACACAAGGCCGCGCCCCCAATCCGCTCCTGCAACGACTACCCCCGCGACGGCAACAAGGTCAGCGCCTACCAATGCGACACCAACGCCCCACCCAGCCTGCTCCCCAAACACGCCGCCCCGTGCGATTCCCCCGTCGCCGCCTTCAAAGTCGCCCTCCAGAACGCCGGCATCCGCGACGGCATGCGCATCAGCTCACACCACCACTTCCGCAACGGCGATCTCGTCGCCGTCCCCCTCTTCCGCGCCGCCGCCGAACTCGGCGTCAAAAACCTGATCTGGTTCCCTTCCGCCTGCTTCCCCTGCCACGAACCACTCATCGAACTGCTCGACGCCGGCGTCATCCAC
>Ga0256841_1003762_pt1 | contig 11193 bp, 11 predicted proteins | sample 356308metaG_FD_185971 | JGI IMG/M metagenome (GOLD analysis project Ga0256841, IMG submission 185971) | Hydrothermal vent microbial communities from Mid Atlantic Ridge, Atlantic Ocean - 356-308 | ecosystem: Environmental > Aquatic > Marine > Hydrothermal vents | place: Atlantic Ocean: Mid...
AACTCCCCGTAGAAATATTATCGAGATCGGTAATCTTGCTCCTTCTGATGCGGGCCAGGCTCGTTGGCTGATCGTGACTTTAAACACTTTTATGGTGAGTGCCGGTTTTACTCACGTTGTGTTTACGGCTGTCCCCAGATTGCGTAATGCATTTCGTCGCATGGGTCTGCCTCTCACAGAATTGGCCGATGCCACGGCTGATCATTTGTCTGAGCAGGAAAGACAGGACTGGGGACATTACTATGATGATAACCCGGTGGTCTGTGTGGGTGATCTGCGTGTTGGAGAAAGTTCTCTCGACAGGGTTGCAAAGACCGATCGCTCACTTGAAGATCTTTGTCAACGAACCGCCTTATTGGGCAGGAAATTTCGTGCTCATCTTGATCACGAGTCTTCTGAATTAGTGACATAATGTATGAGTAATCTACTTCAGGCAGTGCATCGTCATGCCGAGCAAAAACCTGATGTTGTTGCACTTCGGTCATTATCACAGTCGTTAAGCTGGCAAGTACTTCAGCAGGCTGTTGATGTTTTGGCTCAGCAGCTTGATTCATGTTCAACACTGGGTTTATTACTTGAGAATTCACCGGCATGGGTGATTGCTGATCTCGCCGCAATACGAGCAAAGATTTGTCATATTCCACTGCCAACATTTTTCAGTGATGATCAGCTATTACATGCCTTAACCGATGCCGGAATTGATCATGTGATCACTGATCAACCACAGCGGATACAAAGTCTTACTGATCCAGTTAATGCTTCAACAGTTGAGATAGCAGGACAGAAATACCATCTGATTCAGCTAAGACAAGCATCGAAAAGAACGATGGTTGGTGAAGCAGAACCGATCAGCAAGGTCACTTACACCTCTGGTACAACAGGGATGCCAAAAGGGGTTAAATTACCACTGACACAAATTGAAACGGTCGCCCAGTCGCTAGCCTCTGCTGCACAGGCAAAGGCTGATGATCGGGCGCTGGTTTTATTGCCTTTATCGACTTTGCTTGAGAATATCGGTTCTGTGTATGCGCCCATCCTGGCAGGTGCACAGATCATCATCCCATCCGCAGCAGAACTTGGTCTGTCTGGTTCCAGCCAGATTGATCCGAAACCGTTGGCAACAACACTAAATCGTTGCCAACCAACCACCCTGATAATCCCACCACAGTTGCTTAAATTGTTGCTGATGCTCGCCCGAGAGCAACGGTTGCCGGATTCATTCAGGTATATCGCAGCAGGAGGCGCACCAGTCGGGCGAGCATTACTTGACAAGGCTGCAAGACTCGGTCTGCCCATCTATCAGGGATACGGACTTTCCGAAGCATGCTCTGTGGTGGCGGTAAATACACCTGATCAAAATCGAATCGGCTCAGTTGGGAAACCGTTATCCCATCATCAGGTTCATATCAGAGAAGATGGCGAAATTGTGGTTAAGGGGCAAACTTACGCGGGTTATCTGAATGATAAACAACGATCAACATCATCAGAACTTGCAACCGGAGATCTGGGCTATCTCGATGACGATGGTTATCTGTATGTTACGGGTCGCATCAACAATCGGATTATCAGTAGCTTTGGACGCAATATTTCTCCGGAGTGGGTTGAGTCTGAGTTGCAGTCGAACAGTGCAATTTTACAGGCTGCAGTACTGGGGAATGATCAACCCTTTCTTACCGCAGTTCTGGTGCCGACACCGGGTATTGAGCCGGCAGATTTGAATTCAACCATGATTCAGGTGCTTGCTGTTACAAATCGGAATTTACCGGATTACGCACAGATCAGAGAATTTATCGTGGCTGATCAACCTTTCACAGTCGCGAATGGACAAAGTACCGCTAATGGCCGTCCAAAGCGTGAGGACATCGAGCGTTACTACATGAACCAGATTTCAACTCTTTATGAGGTACAACATGGACAAGTTCTTTGATCATCTTCAGCAGGAGACCCGTTCTGCACGTGATGAGATGTTAAATATTGAACAGCTCATTCGTGGTGCTCAGGGTAATATTTCGCTGGAAACTTATACAGCCTATCTCACTGAAGCTTATCACCATGTTAAACATACAACACCGTTATTGATGGCCTGTGGTAGCCGCCTTCCTTCAGAAAAAGAGTGGTTGCGGAATGCCATTGCAGAATATATTGAAGAAGAGCTTGGGCATCAGGAATGGATCCTCAATGATATTAAAGCCTGTGGCGCTGACAGTGAGGCTGTAAGAAATGGCCAGCCAAAACCTGCAACCGAACTGATGGTGGCCTATGCCTATGACACGATCCAGCGTGGAAATCCTGTCGCATTTTTTGGCATGGTGCTGGTTCTTGAAGGAACCAGTATTCAGTTGGCGACCAATGCGGCTGGCAAGATCAAAGAATCATTAAATTTATCTGATCATGCATTCAGTTATCTCTCTTCACACGGTTCACTGGATATCAGCCATATGGATTTTTTCGAAAAGCTGATGAATCGTGTTGAAGATGAAAATGATCAACTGGCGATTATTCACATGGCGAACATGATGTACAAACTTTATGGCGATGTTTTTCGCTCAATTCCACTTTAGGGGGTACCAACGATGAAAACTAATTTTACTTCTATTTTAATCGGTCTTTTTCTGATCACTCAGACCGTTTTAGTGAATGCTGAAACAACACTTGCGGATATCCAGCATGACTGGGCTGTGGCTAACTATGAAACACCAAAAAAAGAACAGAAAAAGGTGTTTGAAACACTGGTAGAGAAAGCACGTGGACTGGTTGCGGCCCAGCCTGGAAAAGCAGAGCCAAAAGTCTGGCTGGCTATTGTATTGAGTACGCAAGCGGGCGTTACCGGTGGACTGGGCGCATTAGGTAAAGTCAAAGAAGCAAGAAAACTGCTCGAGGCTGCGGAAAAGATTGATGCTACAGTATTGAATGGCTCTATTTATACCTCACTGGGGTCGCTCTACTATCAGGTACCGGGCTGGCCCGTTGGTTTTGGTAAAAGTAGCAAGGCCGAAGAATACTTGCAGAAAGCGTTGGCCGTGAATCCAGATGGAATCGATCCTAATTATTTTTATGGAGATTTTATGCTGGAAGAAGGCCAATACGACAAGGCTGTGAAGTATCTTGAAAAAGCACAGTCTGCGCCAGCAAGACCGGATCGCCCATTGGCTGATAAAGGTCGTCAAAAAGAGATCTCAGAAAAACTGGCGATCGCTAAAAGTAAACTTAAATGAGCAGGTGAATCCAATGTCTTTTAATAATAAACGAATCATACTTACAGGGGCCGCTGGCGGGCTGGGTACGCACGTTGCAAAATTACTGTCAGCTTCAGGCGCAAAATTGATTCTGGTCGATTTGAATGAAATTGCACTTGAAAAGACCAGGTTGTCATTGAATCCAGAACGGACCATTACTGTCGTTGCTGATCTCACTAACGCAAATGACAGGCAGGAGGTCATTGACTCAACATTGGATACATTTCAAGGTGTTGACATATTGATCAATTTAGCCGGAATCAATCCTTTTGGATCATTTATGCAGCAGGATAGTACTACGATTCAAAGAACCATTGAAATCAACACCATCGCACCGATGCTGATGACTCACGATGTTTTACCTATAATGAATAAACGAAACTATGGACAAATTGTAAATATTGGATCAATTTTTGGAAGCATTGCCTTTGCATGGTTTACAGCCTACTCAGCCAGTAAATTCGCCTTACGAGGTTTTTCACAAGGCTTACGAAGGGAACTGGAAGATACGGGTATTGATGTGACTTATATCGCACCAAGAGCTGTTAAAACAGCCATAAATTCTGCTGCTGTTTATGAAATGGCAGAAGTCATAAAAATGAATATGGATGAGCCAGAAGAAGTGGCAAAGGAAATTGTCTGGGCGATTGAAAAACGTAAGAAGGAGCATTATATCGGTTTTCCAGAATCATTTTTTGTTCGAATCAATGCTATTATGCCGAGAGTTGTTGATGGTTCATTACAGAAGCAGAACAGAATAGCCAGACCTTATGCATTAAAGAACTAAATAACCCTGATACAATCAATATTCGAATCTTGTGTCTTTCAGGGAAACACGGATTAATTTATCCCTGAGTTAACCCGAGCTATATTAGTGTTTCTGTGTAAGAGATAATTTCGTTAAATTAATGAATAAAGAAATAACAAGTACTAAACTGATTATTCTGGTCTCAGTCTTTTTAGTTTTGTCAGGAAATTATACGTTTTTTGACAAGGTAACGGATGTCTATCCATTTAACCTGAACAATAGTTTGTTTTTAGTGTCATTAGCTATTGTTTCAATTTGTCTGATAACATTCCTGTTTTCACTGGTTTGTAATAAATTCACGATAAAACCAGTATTGATTACCATTCTTCTGATTTCATCCCTGACAGCCTATTTTATTAACACTTACCATGTCGTTATCGATGTCGATATGATTGATAATCTGATGAAAACGGATGCTCATGAGTCTCTGGATCTAATCAGTCTGAAACAGATTATCTATTTTGTTTTACTTGGAATCTTGCCTTCAATTTTTGTGTATAAAACAAAAATTGTTTATCAGAGTTTTAAGAAATCTGTTCTTTCAAGAATAATGCTGACAGGTTTTTCCCTGGTCATCATGATTTTGATCATGATGCCTTTCGGTAGTTCATACGCTTCTTTTATTCGGGAACATAAACCACTCAGGTACTATGCTAATCCAACATATTATATATATTCTCTTGGTAAATATATTGGCCAAAATGCACATAAAGAAACAAAGATTTTTCATAATATTGCTGAAGATGCGTCACAAACAGGAACATCCCGTCAAAGAAAACTAGTAATATTTGTTGTTGGCGAAGCGGCCAGAGAAGATCACTTTTCCTTAAATGGGTATTCCAGAGAAACCAATCCTGAACTGAAAAAAGAAACCGTAGTGAGTTTTAAAAATGTCTGGTCATGTGGAACTTCAACTGCAGCCTCATTGCCTTGTATGTTTTCTGTCTATGGTCGATCTGATTACAGTAAAAATGAAGCAAATATGACAGAAAATGTACTGGATATTCTCCAGAGGTCTGGTGTTTATGTTACGTGGTTGGATAATAATTCAGATTCAAAAGGGGTTGCCACAAGAATACCTTATCAAAATTACAAAACACCAGATCTGAATACTGTTTGTGATACTGAATGTCGTGATGAGGGAATGCTGGTAAATTTACAAACAATGATAGATATGCATAAGAGTAGCGATATTTTTATTGTATTACACCAAATGGGGAACCATGGTCCAGCTTATTACAAGCGATACCCTGAACAATTCGAAAGATTTAAACCGGTATGTAAAACAAATCAGCTTGAGGAATGCAGCCGTGATGATATCAATAATGCTTATGACAATGCTATCTTGTACACAGACTCTTTTCTGGCTAAAACAATTGAGGTTCTTAAGAAAAATAATAGTGAATTTGAAACGGCTCTGTTTTATATCAGTGACCATGGTGAATCATTGGGTGAAAATGGCCTGTATCTACATGGGCTACCATATGCACTTGCTCCAGATGTACAAAAACATGTGCCGTTGATTGTATGGTTCAGCGAACAGTTTGATCACGATAAGATAAATTCGGAGTTCTTACTAAAACATATAAATGTCAAATATTCTCACGATAATCTTTTTCACACCATACTGGGTTTGATGGATATCAATACGAATGTCTATGATCCCAAAATGGATATGTTCAACAATGAAAATACTGAATAGACATCTTATCTTGTCAACCATCATTTTGTTCAGCTCTATCATACTCTTTGAGATGACTGATCTGGATCTGTGGATACAAAATATTTTTTATAATACACATGTACATCACTGGATCCTTGATAGGAATAATGAGTTTAGCAGACTTGTTTTCTATGACGGGATTAAAAAAATGTATTATCTCCTTTTTATTATCTTATTGTCAGGGCTGTTCCTGTCCAGAAAGGTGAGCTGGTTGTATGATTACAAATATGGTTTATTAATTGTCTGTGTTTCAGCGGTGTTAGTTCCAGCTTCTATTGCTGGATTAAAAGCAATTACTAATGTCCCTTGCCCTAAAGATATTGAACATTTTGGTGGTAGATATCCATATGTTACCTTCCTCGAAAAATATCCTTCTTCTTTTCATCAAGTAGAACACATAAAGTGTTATCCAGCAGGCCATGCCAGTGGTGGTTTTTCTCTTTTATCACTTATTTTTCTTTTTAAGAAGAGAAAAAACAGGAAGATGGCTTTTTATACAGCGATGTTTTTAGGATGGAGTACTGGCACATACAAAATGTTAATTGGAGATCATTTCTTGAGTCATACTGTCACAACGATGCTACTGTCCTGGATCATTATTTTAATGATCACTAAGGCAGTTTATCGTTATTTTAATGTTTATCATACTGACGAGTTTAATATATTACCGAGCTTATCAGTTATCTATGAATCAACGTGATCACTTTTCGACAGATGATAATGTCTTATTACGGTCGAAATACTAATGCAAATTTTACTTGTTGAAGATGATTTATCATTAGCAGAGGGACTGCAACAGGCACTTGAGCACGAAGGTTTTGTTGTTAATCATGTCACCCATGGCAAAGGTGCGATTCATGTTGTTGAAACAGAACCGCCTGATATCCTCATACTTGATCTGGGTTTGCCGGATATAGACGGTCTGGATGTTCTTGCTAATCTTCGTAAAAGTAGGAATGAAACACAAATCATGCTTTTAACCGCACGAGATTCGTTACAGGATAAAGTATCAGGACTTGATCAGGGTGCAGACGATTATCTTGCCAAACCTTTTGAAATGTCTGAGTTGCTGGCACGATTACGAGTACTCGAAAGAAGAATAAGTACTTCTATAAGCAATACGATTACTATTCAGAACATTAGTCTTGATACGAATAGTTTGAATGTCAGTATCAATGATCAAGCCATTGATTTATCACGGAGGGAATATATGTTGCTTAAGGTCTTGATGCAAAATGCAGGGAGAATTATGACTCGGGATCGTTTGGAATCTCAGCTATACAATTGGGGTGATGAGGTGAGTAGTAATGCTGTAGAAGTACATATACATCATTTAAGAAAAAAACTTCCTCCAGAATTTATTAAAACAGTTCGAGGAGTCGGCTATAAGGTGGATTCGCAGAAGTCATCGTGAAATCAATTCGTACTTTTCTGACAGTGGTTATTTTGGCTACGATCACCTTGATGGTGTTTCTGTCAGAGTTACAGGGGTTTCGTCTTAATCTGGCAGCTGCAGAAAAATTATTTGATAAACAATTAGCGGATACAGCTCATCTATTATCTGCTACTTATTCTCCAGTAACAGATAATAACCCGCAGATAACTGAGACTGAATTCTTTGGTTTTCAAATCTGGATAGATGATCAATTAAAGCTTCGTTCATCCAGAATGCCTGATGAACTGATCGCAAACCTTGAACAAGGCTATCAGGAACATAATTTCGGTAAGCATCGATGGAGAACCTATAGTTATTTTGATGAATTAAAAAATGTCTGGATATTGACTGCGCAGCGGACGGATGTCCGCTATACACTTGCAGAGAATATTGTGATTAAGTCAATCTTGCCAGCTCTGATCATATTACCTTTAGGTGGTTTATTGATCTGGACGATTGTTGGTTATGGCGTTTCTCCTTTGCAAAGACTTTCTGATCAGCTAAGAAGAAAGCAGGCAGATGATTTCAGCCCACTACCAATAGAAAAACAGCCTGTCGAATTAACCCAGGTAGTGAAATCGACGAATGATCTATTATCAAGATTAAAAGCTTCCTTCCAACGTGAAAAACATTTTTCAGCAGATGCTGCTCATGAGTTACGCACTCCGATCAGTGTATTAAAAGTACATTTGCACAACCTTAATAAAAAATTTCCTGCAGATGATCGGAATTTCCAGCAGGTTGTGACAGCAACTGAACGAATGGGACATTTAATTGAACAAATATTACTATTAAATCGAACATCCCCAGATCAATTCATTACAAAATTTATATCAATTGATCTTTATAAATTGGCACAGGAGGTGATTGCGAGGGAATACCCACAATTTGAAAAAAAGGATTTGAAAATTGAGCTGAATGGTGAGCACTGTTTGATTGAAGGAGATCAGTTTGCTCTGGAAACAATGTTAAAGAATTTACTGGAAAATGCCTGTAAATACACGCCGGATGACGGTAATATTCTTGTTTCAGTGAAAGCTGAAATGCAGGCTGATGAAAATGCCAGCCAAAAAGTAGTAAAGCTGGAAATACAGGACTCCGGTCCAGGTGTACCTGAGGATCAATATGGCCGATTATTTGATCGTTTTTATCGACTGGATGGCGATCGTCATGCCTCTGGTACAACGGGTAGTGGTCTGGGACTGGCGATTGTAAGACATATTGCTGATCTGCATAAAGCAACAATTAAACTGACAAAATCATCATTCGACAGTGGTCTTTCTGTGACGGTAATATTTCCATTTTACCATGCTAACCCCTTACAGGTTAAGAAACATCATGTCTAAGTACACATTTTCTTTTGTGAAAGTTCTTTTATTACTGTCAGGATTAATACAAATATCACTTCTGCGTGCGGAAACACCCGTGATAAAGATTGAAATTCAGAATCATTTATTTTTCCCATCAGAGATTACGGTGCCAGTAAATACTAAAATTAAACTTATGATACACAATCTTGATGCAACATCAGAAGAATTTGAAAGTTACGAACTTAACCGTGAAAAGGTCATCATGGGTAATCAAAAGGTGATTATTTTTATTGGTCCATTACCGACAGGTGAATATCCATTTTTTGGGGAGTTCTATCCGAAGACTGCACAGGGATTAATTATAGTGAAGTAGAGATAATCTTATGTTATTAAACTCAGTCATCATCATACTTCGAGAAGTTCTTGAAGCTTCACTATTAATCAGTGTTCTCCTCGTTTTTTCAAAACAATTGAACTTATCTTATCGTTGGATAGTCTGGGCATTAGTTATTGGTTTCTCAGGTGCATTCTTTTATGCTGCAAACATTTCCTCTGTTTCTGGCTGGTTTGATGGCGTTGGGCAGGAATTGACAAATGCACTCTTACAGCAAGGAATATTCATCCTGTTATTATTTATAATAATTCTGGTTGTTCTACAATTCAGACGAAAAAATGCCAATACGCATATCCTCACAATAATGATGGGATTAATTGTTTCTTTAGCCATCATCAGAGAAGGGAGTGAGATATTTATTTATCTGACCAACTTTACACAAGCAAAGGATCTTTTCTTGATCGTCATTTCTGGTGCTGTCATAGGTGCGGGTATTGGCTGTAGCATAGGGATTATTGTCTATTATTTATTATGTAATATTGCGTCACGTTGGTCATTGAATGTTGGTAGTGTGTTACTGATTTTGATTGCTGCCGGGATGGTCTCTCAAGCATCGTTGTTATTAATCCAGGCCGACTGGCTACCTTCGCAATTACCACTCTGGGATAGTTCTGATTTTATTTCAGAACAATCTGTTATCGGACAACTGCTCTATGCAGTTATTGGTTATGAAGCAACGCCCACGCCCATCCAGGCTGGTTTATATTGTGGCGCTCTGACATTATTGATCAGTCTATTTCTATTGACGGGTAAGATTACCCCAAAAGAAGATAATCCATCATGACAGGTTTTTTCCGTCTACCACATTTTTTATTAGTTCTTGCGGTAATATTGCCCGCTGCTGCTTATGCAGATGGATCTTTTATAGATAAGATCTATCATCCATATGTACAAGCTCAGGAAAAAGAATTTGAAATTCGTGGTAGGCAGCAGAGTGATGATCTGGATACCTATCGCATTGGCTATGGTCAATCATTAAATGATCGATGGTTTTCTGAAATATATCTTATTGATAATGAATTACCTAGTGATAATCATAAATTTGCGGCAATAGAGCTGGAATTTCTATGGCAGATAACCGAACAAGGGGAATATGCTGCCGACTGGGGAATGTTGTTTGAGTTAGATCATTCTTTTAATGATGAGGTAGACGAAGTTGCAACGACTGTGCTTACCGAAAGACAATGGGGAAAATGGGTAGGGACGGCTAATCTTCGACTTGTCTATGAATGGGGCGAAAATATCAGAAGTGAAATTGATACGGGGCTTGCACTGCAGGCTCGCTATCGATATTCAAGAGCCGTAGAGCCAGCAATTGAACTTTATGCAGGGGAAAACAGTACGGGTATCGGTCCAGTATTACTTGGTAATATACGTCTTGATGGCAAAAAACAATTTAATTGGGAGGCGGGTGTAATCGCCGGGTTGAATGACGATACACCAGACACAACCTTCAAGTTTCTAATCGAACTGGAATTCTATTGATTAAACCAGGCATGGGTTCTTTTACAAAACCTCACCAGTGCCAGCATCAGTGGGACTTCAATCAAAACACCCACAACAGTTGCGAGTGCCGCACCTGAAGACAAGCCAAATAACATGACAGCCGTCGCTATCGCTACTTCAAAATGATTTGAGGCACCGATCATGGCGGATGGTGCTGCATCTTCGTAGGAAAAACCAGATTTATTTGCTGCATAGTAAGTGATCGAAAATATAAAAACAGTCTGAACAAAAAGTGGAATAGCGATCCATAAGATGGTTAATGGGTTGTTCAGAATCACCTCACCTTTGAATGAAAACAACAGAATCAACGTGATCAACAAAGCCGTAATAGTGATCGGTGTTAGCCGATGTAAAAACTTTTCCTCAAACCACTGATGTCCCTTGTGTGCAATGATCCATTTTCGCGAGAAATAGCCAGCAAAAAGTGGCAAAGCAACATAAATCCCTATCGATAATAATAATGCTTGCCACGGAACTGGAAGTTTGCCAACACCCAGCAGGAAACCTCCGATCAGTCCGAATAGTAATAACATCATGAGAGAATTGATCGCGACCATCACCAGTGTCAGGCCATCATTACCTCTGGCAAGATAACTCCAGACCAGCACCATCGCAGTGCAGGGAGCAACCCCAAGTAAAATACAGCCTGCCAGATAACTCCGCCATAAAGGGACAGCGAGCATCTTTACACCATCTTGCAGGACAACCGTACCGGATCCATATTCACTCCCCACCGGCAGATCCAGTCCAAAAGGTAGCTTTACATAGTCCAATACATTTT
>Ga0256841_1003763_pt1 | contig 11189 bp, 10 predicted proteins | sample 356308metaG_FD_185971 | JGI IMG/M metagenome (GOLD analysis project Ga0256841, IMG submission 185971) | Hydrothermal vent microbial communities from Mid Atlantic Ridge, Atlantic Ocean - 356-308 | ecosystem: Environmental > Aquatic > Marine > Hydrothermal vents | place: Atlantic Ocean: Mid...
CATACCGTCGAAAAAATTACCGCGGATAACGGCTGGGAGTTCACCGCACACCGCGATATCGCCGCTGACCTCAATGTGGCCTTCTATCTTCTATTCCCCGAACCTGTATGAGTCCTGGAAACATGGCACCAACGAGAATGCCAACGGTCTCATCCGTCAGTATTTGCTGGAGTCTCGAGATATTTCGACACTCGCCGGTTCTGAGATCAGCAAGATCGAAAACTGTCTCAACCATCGGCCTCGAAAGTGCCCTAGCTTCTTGACACCCCATGGGGTTTTTCCACTACATGAACCGCCCCGGATATTCCGGAGACCAGAGGTGGTTTAACACTCGTCTTGAATTGGCGGTGCGCTTCATGGTTGAATCCAAGTCCCTATTCTGAAGTATTACGACTGCCAGGAAGATTGCAGGGGCTTGTCTTGCGCCAACAAAGCGTTGCCAATACTGGAATCGAAAAATATTACAAAGACTCGTAAGAGAAATTTAGTGAAGAAAATGGATGTCGTCATCCCATGGAAGGGTGTTCTGCGAAGTGTTCGACCCCTCTCTATCCTAATGCCAATAGAACCGGTCTCTGGCTGGTCGATTTGGAAAGCATGTCGCGAATTTGCTGCGTGCAATACTACTTTAACCTTTCAGACACCATGGTCGAGAAAGCGCTCTATGATTCGGAGGTCATACAACGGAATTGACCTTGGTGGGATCTGGCCACAAGCCCGACAAAACAACACTGTGAAAGTTTTTTACCTGGTGGAAAAGGGTATCAATGGTATATTGACATGAAGGTACACATTAGATTTGATAGCATGCGCAGCACAATTCAATACTATACGATACCTAGTGAGCCTTTCTGCGTTGATGGCTTTCATCAGGTTTTTTTAAATAGCCTGTCAGGCTAGATTCCGTTCAGGTAGTCGATATTTTTGAGCGGCGATCAAGTATGAGAGTATTTCTATAAAAATACTTCAAGCTCAAATATGGAATTTGTTAATTTATATTGTGTAGTTAGGGATGTAGGTTATAGGTATGAAGAAGATCTCCATATTATTCCGTATACCTTTACCAATATGGTTAGCGATTCTCTCGTTACTTTATCTAAATATTTCAATTGTAGTTAAGCCTGTCAATGAGCTTACGGAATATTGGCATTTTGTTTTGCTAGGAATTACTGCTGCCACATTTGCAAATTCAACTGGAGCTGGAGGTGGAGTGGTTTTTATTCCAGCATTCCAGACTTTAGGCTTTAGTTCTTTGCAATCATTAGGTACAAGTCTTGCTATACAATGTTTTGGAATGAGTGCTGGCAGTATCGTTTGGTTATCTAGGTTACACAAAATAGAAGTATTAAAGCTGATACTGAAAATTGTTTTTATCTCAGCCGCATTTTCGGTTTTTGGAATTTTGTTAACACAATATTATTTAACCAAAACGACGTTCGATATAGAAATAGCATTTAAATGGTTTTCTATATTTTTTGGTATTATTCTGCTGATTAGAATTATATTTTTTGATAATAATGCGCCGTTAAATACTCTAACTAAAGCAGATCTATTTCTAATTGCTATATTGAGCTTTTTTGGAGGAATTATTACAGCGTGGATCTCAGTTGGGGTAGGAGAAATTTTAGCTTTATATTTGATATTTAGAAAATTTAGAATTGAATATGCTGTAGCTGCCGCAGTCTTTGTTACAGCAATCAGCGTTATTTTTGCTGTTCCATTTCATATTTCCTCTGTCAAATCAATTGATTGGTTAGTAGTCCTATTTTCTGCCTCTGGTGCGGTAATTGGAGGAGCAATAGCGCCATTTATTGCGCACTGGTTAGGTGGTATGAGATTGAAGATATTAATTTCGTTTTGGATTCTAATTGCAGGAATCGCAATTTGAATTGTTGATTACGAGTTACAAAAATAGATTTTTTGAGTTGTATTTTATTCAATTAATTAGTAGGAGAAGAAATGAAACAAGAAATTATTAACAGAATTATTTCTGTAATCAAGGACACTATTGAAAAATCTGATATTGTTCTAGATAAAGATAGTGACTTGACAGCTTCGGGTATTGATTCATTGCAGGTTGTTAGGATAATGATTGCAATTGAACAAGAGTTTAATTTAGAGCTAGATGAAAGTGCATTATTTGAAGTTAGTACGGTAAATGATCTAGCTAAATTAATCGAAAAGAAATCTTCAACATTTGCATAAAGGTATTACTTATGGACAAGAAAAAGGATTTTAATTCTATCATAGATCGCCCTGTAGTGATTATAGGTGCAGGAGTGTCAGGAAGTTCAACAGCAATACGTCTATTGGAATCTGGTGTTACGCCTTTAGTTGTCGATGCAGTCAATTTTCCACGCGACACAGTTGGTGAGGGACTATCAGCAGCAATTGGTCCTTATCTTAAAGAACTAGGAATCGTGGATGAAATTAATTCTGGTAATTTTCTTAAAAAAGTTTCTTTGCAATTGGTGTCTCCTGGAGGCTATAAGTCATATACAAAGATTGATCTAAATAAAAAGCCCTATAAAAATGGTATGCATGAATTTCCTTGGGGATTTAATGTACGAAGAAAAAATTTTGATATGGTATTTTTAAATCGAGCAAGAAAGCTTGGCGCGGAAATTTGGTTAGAAACAAAGGCGACCGAATACCATGTGGACAAAAATGGACAGATTTGCGGTGTTTCTTTAGTAGATAAGGATAAAAATAAAATATACGTAAACACGCCATTGGTAATTGATTGCTCGGGTAGACGATCCCTATTGGCGAAACAGTTTGAACTACGTCAACCATTGCAAAATATTTTTGAAGGGCAGTGGGCGAATTTCGCCGTTCGGTGTCATTTTAGAAATGTAAACATGGCTCCATTAAAAGAACAAGTACAGGACTATGATTTTGCAACAGTAAATATACTTCCTTATATCGATTGCTGGTATTGGTTTATTCCATTAGAAGAGAATCTAATTAGTATAGGATTTGTAGCACGTTCTAAGATGCAGCAGTATTTAGATAAATCATTAGATAAAAAATCCGCTTATAGAAAATTATTGGCTAAACATCCAGTCTTGAATGAGGTGATAAAAGACGCAGATATGCTCGATGATGTTGCTGTAACATCAAACCTCGGGCATATGAATACAAGATTTAGTGGCAAAGGGTACCTTTGTGTCGGTGATGCTGCATTTTTTGCTGATCCTGCATGGGGTACTGGGGTTACTATATCGTTGCTAACATCTAAGCTTGCTAGCGAAATTGCTATTCAGGCCATTCATGAAAATACATACAGTGAAATATTTTTAGGTAAATACGATAAATTGTATAGAGAATACTTGCAAAACCCTGTAAATAGCATAAGAGCTTTTAATTATTACTACAATGATACAGATTATGTTGATTTTTTAGTTAAGCGGTTAGGCAACAATCAATACGACATGGATGTAATTGGTGCAGTTTTATTTGATTATCTTCCACATAAGGAATTTGAGAAATGGACTTATCGTGAATTCAAAGAGTACGTTAAACAAACAGGAAAAATACCAACCCTCAACAAGGTGTCTCAGATTAATTTTGATACGTTTCAAGCAAATTAATGTTTAACAGATTTGAAATTTTAAGATGAAAAAAGAAATAATTATACTTGCTGGTGGTAGTTCAGGTATTGGGAGTGCGCTAGAATATAGCTTGCTTCAGAAGAATAATAATGTAATAAATTTAGATTTAAAAAAACCTAAAGATCAATTAAATCGTGCTCGCTGGGAACGAGTAAATCTTTGTGAATATGAGGAGGTTAAAGATATTTGCAATTCTCTAGAAAAAGATAATTATTCTGTAAAGGGGCTCGTTGTTACTGCAGGTATTGGTTACAACACGTTGCTTAAGGAAATGGGACCGCATGATTTCATGAAGCAGATTAGTTCGAATTTAACAATTGCATTTAATTTGGTTCATTCGTTTAACGATATTCTATGTGAAGGTGCATCTATTGTATTTGTATCATCCTTAACCGCCTATGGTGGGGTGGGTGTCAATTGTGCGTACTCCGCAGCTAAGGCAGGCCTTGTTGGGTTAAGCAAAGCGCTCGCAATTGAAATGGCAAATAGAAAAATACGGATAAATACGGTTGTCCCAGGATTTGTAAAAACACCTATGCTCTCGCGCTTTACAACAGCAATAGAGAGAAAAATGCTTGAACGGTATATACCACATGGTCTAGCAGAACCCAAAGATATTGCAAATGCTATTGAATATTTTCTTGCAGAGGAGTCGTGCTATATAACGGGCCAAACATTGGTTGTAGATGGCGGCATGTCTTTAACATATAGTCCAGCTATTAGATGAGAGAATAGCAATGACAATAAAAGTAGATAACAAAAAGTTAAAATGTAATGCGTTTTCAGTTGACAAAGATGAACGGATAGTATTGTTAAATCCGTTGGCGTCATCTTCTGGTGTATGGAAATTATTCATTTCAGTACTATCAAGTAACCATGAAGTCGTAACGATCGATTATCCAGGATATGGCGAATCTGAATATTTTCCACTGGATTCGATTAGCGATTTGGCTTCTATAGTGTCTGATACTTTAGAGAGTTTACCCCACAAGTCGACACATATTGTGGGGTTTTCTTTTGGTTCATGGGTCGCACAACAATTGGTTCTTAATAATAGTAGAAATATATCAAGTTTAATATTAATTGGCTCTTCTGAGAGGATATATAGACAAGGCCGTCACATGGTTAGCGAATGGCTCAAATTGTCTGATGAGCTAGGTATTGATTATGCATTAAAGCAGCTCGCGTATTGGAGTTTTAATTATGAGACTTTTGAGCAGAAAGAAGATTTTCTGGAGTCATTTGTTTACAGCTCAAGAAAATCATTTTCTAATCCAGACGTTTTTAAAAATCAGCTAGAAATTATTTTAAAGTACTCAGATGAGTTAGATTTAAGTGGTTTAAAGATGCCAATCTTAATAATTCGCGGCGAAAACGATTTTTTCTATCCAAGATCGTGTACGAAAATTCTACAACAAAAATTAACTAATAGTAGAATGATTGAAATCTCTAACGCAGCACATGCAGTGATTTTAGAAAACCCAAAAGATGTTCTCAAACATGTTATGGAATTTCTATCATTGGGTAGTCACAAGCGGCAAGTGGTGAATCGTGTATGATAGACAAAAGTACAATCGTAGATATATTGTCATCGCATGCAGATGAGGACAATGTTGGAATTGGACATTATTATTATAATAAAAAAAGCGCAGGCTTTGTTTTTGAAAGCTATGCAGAATTGGCAAGGATATCATTTGATTATGGTTACAAGTTAATAAGTAAAGGAATTACGAAGGGTACATTAGCAATAATTATTGGTAATAATCCTGAAAGTCAATTGTTAATGTTTTATGGTGCAATATGTGCAGGCGCTAATCCATTGCTAATGCCAGCAATTAACTCTCGATCTACGCTTCTTGATATATGTGAAAGAATTAATAACATATCAGACAACATTTCACTTGAAGTGGTTGTGATTATAGATGTCGAAATTGAACAAATAGTTTTGAGAGAATTGAACTCGGATGAGAGTACCTACTATAGTACGTTAGTATTTAATAAAAATAGCTTAAATAAACGAAATGATGCACCTAAAATCAACTTAAAGAAAGATGATGTTGCTTATTATCAATTAACGAGCGCATCAACAGGTAATGCTCGGATGGTGTGCATTACACATGAGAACGTCTTATCAAATATCTATGCGATTTATAAAGCATCTAATTGTAATAAGAATGAGACCGGGATAAGTTGGTTGCCACTTAACCATGATATGGGCTTGGTAGGGGCTGAGCTTTTTTGTATTGGCATGGGGTTCTCGCTGTATTTAATGTCGCCGTCAGATTTCATGCGGCGACCAGGTCGTTGGATCAAATTTATTAGTGAATACAAATGCACCATGGCTGTTGCGCCTAACTTTGCGTATGAATATGTTATTAAGTATATTTCTGAAAAAGAATTAAACGGATTAGATTTAACTAGGTGGCGACTTGGATTTGTTGGTGCAGAGCCAATTAGTGTTGACACAATGAGTAGATTTTTAAGTCTGTTTAAACAATATGGCTTATCGACGACTACGTTAATGCCCGTATATGGGTTGGCTGAGTCAACACTGGCGACAACATTTTCAGATCCTGAAGAGGAACTATCTTATGTCACATTGGATAATTTTGGCGTTGAAGAAGATGGAAAACTGAAACTATTGTCATACGTTAATATACAGTTTTATCAACATACGCCAACTCTCAAAAATGCAATAACGCTTTTTAATGTTGGTAAACCTGTTGATGGTATGGAAGTGTGCTTGCTCGATTCAAATGATAATACGATTTCAGATGAATTAGTTGCAGGTGAAATCGTTATAAGTGGAACCTCCGTAGCCAAAGGATATATTGGTCAAGGATGTTCAGAGATAAAGCCCTTTAATAATCGATTTAGAACTGGCGATATAGGTTTTAGGTATAAAGGAAATTATTATGTTTTAGACCGTGCTAAAAACGTAATAATTAAAAATGGAAAAAATTACTATTCTGGCGCTATAGAAACGTCATTAGCTTCAGTATTAGGTTTAAATCGTCACCAAATAGCAGTTTTTGAATCAATTATAACTGGTGACGAAAAAGAGATTATCGCATTTATTGAAGACTGTGCGCATGAGATAGAATTAAAAGATTCACAATATTGCACAGATACTCCGATAGATAAAATACTTATTTATTCAGGACGTCAAATACCAAGAACAAGTAGTGGTAAAAAACAGTATCATAAATGTAGGGCTCTATATTTAAATAATAAATTAAACGTTGACAAGGTAATTAACTTAAGCGTTATGGGGTCTAACAATGAATGAACAAGGTATTTCGAATAAAGACTATATGTCAGTAAAAGATTATGTAAGAGTATTGCGTGAAAAGTTGCCTAAAGATATATACAAACCAAATCGCATGCGGTTATTCGTATTGGCTGTTCATATCTTGTTAATATCATTATACGTATATTTAATCTTATTGATTGATAATATTTGGATTGAATTAGTTTTTTCAGTTCTAGCCGGTTATAGCTTAGGTCTTGTAGGATTTCTTGGCCATGAAATATTACATGGGACTGTTGTTAGAAATAGAATGATGCAAAATCTCTTAGGCGGTTTTTGCATGTTTCAATTTGGCCTGCATCCCAGAGTCTGGAAATGCTGGCATAATCGTCAGCACCATGGAAACACACAAGATCCAATTTATGATCCAGATTGTTTTGGGCATGTTATGCTTTATAGATATAGTCCTTTACTTAGAAAAATCGAGAAATTGTTGCCAGGCTCTAAATACATTAGAAGTTATTTCTTTTTGTTATATTGGTTCTTTCTTCATAATATAATTGTTATTTTTTATTACTCGAATAATTTTATGTCTAAAGCAGACAGAATAAAAGGTAGAATTTATTTTATTGTGGTTATTTCGGTGTGGTTATTAGCTGCTGTGACGGCTGATACTTATGGAGTCTTAACGCTTATGATTGTTCCACTAATGATAAGCAACGTACTAATGATGAGTCATATTGCAACAAATCATTTTTTATGCCCGCTTACACAGGAAATAAATGATCCTTTGGTTAATTCACTAACAATTAGGGCTCCGGCACTAATCGAAAGATTACATCTCAATTTTGGCTATCACGTTGAGCATCATGTTATGCCTGGAGTGAATCCTGTCCATGCAAGAAAGATACATAAATTACTTAAAGAATTATGGCCAGATAAGTATAAGGAGATGAATCATATTAAAGCACTAAGATTATTATATAAAACACCGAGATTTTATTTAAACGAAAACACATTGTCAAATCCTCGTACTGGAGAGGTCTTTCATACATTATAAGATTAAATGTAATTAAGGGTTAAACTGTGATGTTCAATATATTTAGTAGTATTTCACTATTTTTTTTATTTAGTCATTCTCTTTTGGCCGGGGTAATCTTTGAGGAAAATGTTAGAATCCCTATGTCTGATGGTGTTTCGATATCTGCAGATATTTTTAAACCTGATAATGAAAATGCTTATCCGGTTCTTTATGCTGTATCACCGTATATTAAAAGTTATTCTAAATTGCCGGTGTTACCAGCCTTTAGGTTCAGACAATCTGGTGATATCGATTGGTTTGTTAAACATGGCTTTATAGTAGTTCATGCGGATACAAGAGGTACAGGTGATTCAAAAGAAGGAGTTTGGAAGTTTCTTGATCAGCGCGAACAAAAAGATATGTATGAAACAATAGAATGGATTGCGCGTCAGAAATGGTCTACTGGTAACATTGGAATGATTGGAGGTTCCTATTACGGAGTCTCACAATATTTTGCTGCTTTGAGTAAGCCTCCTCATTTGAAGTGTATAGCCCCATACAATGCGGCTACAGATATGTATAGTGACGTTTTTTACCATGGAGGAATACTAAATGTTGGTATTTTTAACTGGATTACATTTAATACTAGAGCAAATATCCTTCGATATAACCCGAAACAGATAACCCATGATATCGGCCAGGATATTCTCAAACATGATACATACGATGAATACTGGCGGGTGCGGTCGGCTTATGAACGTTTAAATGAAATTGATATACCAATGTTTTCTATTGCTAATTGGAATTCATTAGGGTTACACTTGAAAGGAAATATTGATGCGTTTAAGCGTACTTCTGGAGTTAAGAAACTTCTAATTACTGCGGGTGATCCTCAAATTCAGTTATATTCAAATGAAATCAAAGAAGAATTGCTTAAGTGGTATAATAGTTGTCTTAAAGGGGAAGGATTCACTAAGAGTGACAAAAAAGTTAAATATTTTTTAAGAGGTGCGGGTAAATACAAAGAATTAAAAGACTGGCCAACAAAATCCAAAAACTTTCTCAAATATTATCTTTCTGAAAAAAAATCAAATTCGGTTCCATCTCTGAATAATGGAAGTCTTGTTCTGTCAGGACTTAGCGATAATGCTGATTCGAAAACAAACTTTACTTATCCAGATCCTTATTGGGGAGGATGGCCTGGTTTGGGGGTAACTAGTTTTAATCCAAAATTAGGATTGAATAAAACGTCTAGAATTTTAACTTATACTAGCCAAAGGTTAACCCAAGATGTTGAAGTAACAGGTGAAGTGGTTTTACACATATATGCTAGCACAACTGAAAAAGATATCGATTTATACGTAAAATTGGTTGATCATTTTACTACTCCAGAAAATAGTATAGTACGACGTGTAGTTAGTAAAGGTTGGCTGAAAGCCTCACAAGTAGATTCAGTTGATAAACTAAAAAGACTAGAAAATCTAGAAATAAATAAAAGAAAGCTTACTCCAAATAAGATTTATAAACTTTCCGTCAGCTTATGGCCAACTGCCTATTTATTTAAGAAGGGGCATAGGGTAAGCATCGAGTTATCAAATGGTGATTCCCCTATTACCGATGCGCCATTTTACCATTACTATGGGGTTAAAACTGGAACGGATACATTTTATCATAGTAAAAAATACCCATCCTATATTGAACTACCAGTACTCAACTAAACATCAGAGGGTGTCAATTTGACTAAATAAGAGTTCCAAATATCAGATCAGTCAGGGAACTCCTGCTCCAAATCCTGATCAGTTTTTGTTGCAAAGGCAAAGACTTACAGGAAACGGAGCCCGAGTATACAGAAGCTGCCACGCCCTGTCAGGAGGCGTCTGCGGAAGGTGGTACCCCATTTGGTACCCGCGATGTGCCTGAGACGGGCGGCGACCAGCATCAAGGCAGCGTTGCCGTCAGGGAATGCGCCGACCACGTGGGTGCGACGGCGGATTTCGCGCATGATGCGTTCCAGTGGGTTGTTGGTGCGGATGCGTACCCAGTGTGATTGGGGATAGCGGTAATAGGTTAGGGTTTCGCCGATATGTTCTCTGACCAGTTGCGCGGCCTTGGCGAGTTTCATGCTCATCAGCGTCTCCACGACTTGTTCCGCTTTCTCGGTTGCGGCTTCGAGGCTTTCCTGGGCGTGGATCGCCTTGCTGGAACACTAGGGGCCGACAGACGGCGCTTCCGACAGCGGGGCAGAATCAGAAACGATATCTTGCCGGTGCCTTGAACGCGCGAACGGGCAAGGTGGTATGGGTGGAATGGCATCGCAAGAATTCGGAAATTTTCATTCGGCTGATGGCCGAATTGCGCAAACGCTATAGACGGGCCCGCAGGATTACCTTGATTCTGGACAACTATGTGATTCACAAGAGCGCCATGACTCGGTGTTTTCTTTCGATTCACGGCAAGTTCCGTTTGCTGTTTCAGCCGGCCTATCATCCTTGGGTCAATCGAATCGAACGATTGTGGGAACAGTTGCATGATACCGTGACCCGGAATCATCGGTTCTCCACCATGGAGGCTTTGATGCAGGCCGTGAGAGGATTCATGAATGCTGTTTCTCCGTTTCCAGGTAAGGATGTGCAGATGATGCGGTTGTAGGGTGACCTGGTATCTGGATCACGTATTTAGGCAGCGGGACTTCACGTAGGGGCCCAATCATAAACATGATGACAAACCGATTGTGGGCAGCTATCCAGTTCCAAATTGGTATAGTCTATTTTGGGGGTACACGGTTCAGGCCGAGACACCACAGCTTGAGAATCGATTCGTCATTGGGAAAGGAACCGCGGTTTTTCATCACCTTGCGCAGTGAGCTTTCGAGCTTGAAACCAAGCGCCGATTTTTCCATTTCCTACCCAGGACGGACAGCTTCGTCCGGGAAACTGTGGGTGCTACAGATACTTCTTGAAGTAGGCCACCGTCACCCGGACCGTGATGCCGAAGATGAACAGGAAGGGTGGGATCACCCAGCGCGGGTCCAGCGGGATGGGTGGTACCAGGTAGATCAGCCAGAGGGCGAGGACGGACAGGGCCAGGCCGCGCTTGGTGCGGTGATAGATGAAGCCGGACTCCCGGCCGGCGCCGGTGCGCCGCAGATACCAGGTGATCAGGCCGTCGGCGGCCGCAGCACAGGCGGTGATGAGGAACAGGGGCATGGCCAGGACCAGCACCCCGAGGCGCAGGGCGAAGAGCTGCAGGCCGGAGGCCGCCGTCTCCAGAAAGACCCAGTTGCCGAGCACGAACCGGCGCATGG
>Ga0256841_1003764_pt1 | contig 11189 bp, 11 predicted proteins | sample 356308metaG_FD_185971 | JGI IMG/M metagenome (GOLD analysis project Ga0256841, IMG submission 185971) | Hydrothermal vent microbial communities from Mid Atlantic Ridge, Atlantic Ocean - 356-308 | ecosystem: Environmental > Aquatic > Marine > Hydrothermal vents | place: Atlantic Ocean: Mid...
GGATACAACGGGGGAAGATCGGAATCGCCGCTGCGGTCGTCAAAGCGGGTGTAGCCGCGCCCGTCAAGCATATTTACGGCGTAGGTGTCATAGCCGGAAGTTTGCAGCGAAAGCGTGTGCCCAAAAGGCAACAAAAATCCCACGCGCGCAAACACGGCCAGCACGATGATCGCGGCGAACCAACGACGAGTGGACATCGGCGCTCCTTTGTACGCGGTTTTGCTCCTGGCGCGTCATTGTACCGTGTGGGCGTGTGCGGAGCTACTTCTATCGGGCGTCCCATCAAAAAAATAAAGGCGGCAGAGCGGCCTCAGAAGGTAGGCTGGTGAGCGATAAAAGCACGCTTTTCCCTGAGCTGGAATGCTCCATGGGTCTACAGGGGAGTATGCTATAATGCTAAGCAACACCGCAGGCTACCAGGACAGGATCGGGATGACGCGAACGCTGGTGATTGCCAATCAAAAAGGAGGCGTGGGGAAGTCCACCTCGGTGATGAATCTGAGCATTGCGCTGGCCGCGCACGGTCAGCGTGTGTTGCTGGTTGATCTCGATCCGCAAGGTGGGCTAACCGGCGCTTTTGGGCTGGACTCGTACAACATGCAACATAGCGCTTTTTCGCTTCTGATGTCCGCGCACCCATCGGTTGGGCGTGTTCTATACAAGCTACGCGAACGGCTGGCGCTTGTGCCCGCCAGTTTAGATTTGGCAGCCGCCGAGATTCGGCTCGCCAATGCCCCACAACGTGCTTTGCGTTTGCGCCAGGCCCTGCAACAAAACCCCACACCGTTTGACTTTATCCTGATTGACACACCGCCGGGCTTGGGTGTGCTGACCGCTAATGGCCTGGTCGCTGCCGATGAGGTGATTATTCCCGTGCAGTGCCAATATTTGGCGATGCGCGGCGTGCGTGCGCTGTTGGAAACGGTTGTGCGCGTCCGCAAACACTTGAACCCGTCCCTGCGTTTGGGGGGCGTCTTTGCCACCATGTACCGCCCGAACTCCACACACGCCCGCGAGGTGGTGGAGGAGATGCGCGCCGTTTTCGGACACAAAATGTTCCGCACGTTGATCCATTACGACGAGGCCGTCGCCGAAGCACCGGTCGCGGGGGTTTCGCTGCTGGAATACGCGCCGACGCACCCCGTCGCCCAAGGGTATCGAGCCTTAGCTGAGGAGGTAGCCGGTGGAGGATAAACACACAAACGACCAACACCGCAAAGCGTCTTTGCGCGGCAAAGGGCGCGAAATTTTTTTCGGGGCAAAAACGACGGGAGAGGATGCCCGTGCCGACGCTTCCGCCGAAACCGCCCCCGACCTGACGGCGGACGAAAGCGCCGCCTTGCAGGACTTGCTCACCGAACCTTCCGCCGTCCCCTCCGCTCCACCCACCGAGCCGCTTCCCTATCCGGATGAGGCGAACGCTGCGGCTTCCTCGGAACGACAAGAGGCGCTCCCGCTGGGCGAGCGTGTGCCCAACCTGCCCGCTGCCGAGCTGAGCGCTCCGTCCGAACCGCCTCATCCCGACGTGCAAGCCTTAGAGCCGGAGATGCCGGAAATCTGGAGCGGGGAAAACGCTCCGCCTGAGACAGTCGCCGTAGTGCCGAGCGGAGACGAGGGCGGGCTTGCGCCTCTCGCCGAAGGCCAATTGGCGTGGGAAGACCCTTTCGCTCATCGCGGCCAGCGCCCCGAGGCCGACCAGCTTTTCCCCGAAACGGAAGCCGCCGACCCCGCTTTACTCTATATGTTGGTGGACGATGAACACATCCGCCAGCTTTTCACGCTGATCGAGCAATTGCTCAACGAGTTGGCTATGGGGTGTCGCGCGCCTTCAGAAGTGCTTGACGCTTATCAAAAAGACCTTTTGCACGCCAACAGCTTGTTGTTGGCCTCGCGGGAAAACTACGACGACGCCCGCGCTATCGTCTACCGCGTGCGTGGTGAGATCAGCCGCCAACGCCAAATTGAAGCCAATATCAAGCGCTATCGCCCGCTGTTGCTCAACTATTATTTGGGCTGGGGCGTGACGTTGGTGGTGCTCTTTTTGCTCAAGGCGCTTTTTGTCGGCGTGGCAGAGGCGGTCGGTGTGAATACCGTTTCCGCGCTGTACTATCCGGCGCTTTTCGGCATAGCGGGCGCGCTGCTCTCCGGTTTTTTCACCTTGGAGCGCCACACCTCCATTTTGCGAGACTTCGACCCGATGCACATCACTTGGTATCTGCTCAACCCGCTACTTGGCGGTGTGATGGGCGTGTTGATGTTTTTGCTGATCGCAATTGCCAATGAAGATTTGCTCAGTGAAACAGCGAGCTTTTCCGAAGTGATTATCGCCGATTTGCTCTGCCTGGCAGCGGGCATGAACCAAAGCTACGTATTGCAGCGTCTGGACGCATTGCGCCAACGTTACGGCGGCGCAGCCGCGGCGCGCGATGCGAACGACAACACACCGCCCGCTCCGCCTCAGTCCACATAAACGCTGTTGTTCGGCGTCCAGGGCGGCACACATACCGCTAAGAAACGCAGTTCGCCCGCCCCAATATTGGTGATCTGATGCACTTTTAGGGGCGGGATGACGACACAGTCGCCTTCGCCCAGCTCGGCGCTTTCTTGGCCGACAGTAACACGCGCTGCCCCGCTGAGGATGGTGTAGCTTTCTTCAGCTTGCGGATGGTAGTGCTTGCGCGAGGCTTTCCCCGCCGCCAACGTGATCAGCGCCACGCTATGCTGCGCGGCCCCACCCGCGCTTGTCCCGCACAGCTCATAGACGGTTTCCCCGTGCGGGCTGGTGATACCTGGCATGGCTTTTGCATTGCGAACGTGCATTGTGCATCTCCTGAGTGGGCACGGATAGGATTCGCGCGTATCATAACACAGCGGCGCGGCGCGTGTTATAATGCAGCGGCAAAACCGCGAGCGGAAAAGGAGCAAATTCACGTGGCCCAAACTCCCCTCAGCGCCCAAGAAGTGGCGCGTTTGATCGATCATACGCTGCTCAAGCCGGAAGCCACGCCGGAACAGATTTTGCAACTCTGCGCCGAAGCGCGCGAATATCACTTCGCCTCGGTGTGCGTCAACCCGATCTACGTGCCGCTTTGCGCCCAAGAGCTGCGCGATGTGGACGATGTGGCCGTGTGTACGGTGATCGGCTTTCCGCTTGGAGCGAATTTGCCGGAGGTGAAAGCCTTTGAGGCGGAGCGCGCTATCGCGGACGGCGCGCGCGAGTTGGATATGGTGTTGCGGGTTGGCGCGCTGAAGGCTGGCGACCGTGACGCACTGCGGCGAGACATCGCGGCGGTGGTGGATACGGCACACGCGCACGGCGCGCTTTGCAAGGTCATCTTGGAAACCGCGCTGCTCACCGATGAGGAAAAAGTGCTCGCCTGCCAAGTGGCGCAAGAGGTGGGCGCGGACTTTGTCAAAACGTCCACCGGCTTCAGTTCCGGCGGGGCGACGGTGGAAGACGTGGCGCTGATGCGCCGCACGGTGGGGCCACAGATGGGCGTCAAGGCATCCGGTGGCATCCGCACCTACGCGGCACTGCGCGCGATGGTAGAGGCGGGCGCCACCCGCATCGGCGCGAGCGCCGGTGTGCGCATCATGCAAGAGCTGCTGGGCCAAGCCCCCACCGCCGCCCCCTCCAACGGCTACTGATCGCCCGAACGTTCGAGCCAGACCACGACGAGGAAAGCTCATGCGACTTTTGCGATTGTTCCGACGCCGACGTTCGCCCGAAACGGAAGACGTCTTCACGGAAAGCGCGCCCCAAGAGGAGATCGCGCCTTTTGTGCCGGTGGAAGAAGAGGGCTATATCCCCTACACGCCGCCGGACGCCGAACAAGCCGCCCCCACACGCTCGCGTCGTCGTTTGCGTTTGCCACGCTTGCGGTGGCCCGGGTTGCCACGTCTGGGCGTGGAGGTGAACTGGGGCGCGTTGGGTGCTGCGTTGGGGTTGATCCTGGCGGGCGTGCTGGGGACATTGCTCCAGCGCGGAGACGTGCAAGGCAGCCTTCAAACGCAATGGCCCTGGGCGCTGGTGGCGCTGGGCTTGCTGTGGGGGGTGCTGGCGCTGGCGCGACGGCATGTGACGGCATTTTTGGGCGCGGCAGCGTTGATCGGCGCGGGGTTGAGCTTGTTGATGGGCACGCACGCGATCGCCCCTGCGCGCGAAACGCTTTTCGGCGTGGTGTTGGTTGCTGTCGGGCTGGGGATTGTGGTGCGCGGCTTTGTTTTGCGCCAGCGCGTGCGCTAAACGGCAACCTTGCGCGCGAAAATTTGGCATTTTGCCCTCAAAATTGAGAAACTCTCCCGTGCAACGAAGCATAGGAAAAACGCGGAGGACGCCGGATCATGGGTGGTGAACTTTCGGTCAGCTTAGCTTTTATCGCCGGGCTTTTATCGTTTATCTCGCCCTGTGTGTTGCCGCTTATTCCGGCTTATGTCGGCTATATGGGCGGGCAAATGACCCACACGGTGACGGCGAGCGGCGGCGCCCCAGCTCGGCGCACCTTAGGCCAGCGTTTCCACACCTTTACGCACGGTCTTTTCTTCGTTTTGGGGTTTACGCTTTTTTTTGTGGTCTTCGGCCTGTTGACAACGGCGGCGGTTTCTTCGCTGACGGCCTTGGGCATCACAGAAAGCGATATCCGCATCGCCATCGCGCGCGTCGGCGGCACGGCGGTGATCTTGTTCGGGCTGCACATCTTGGGCGCGTTGAACAAAGCCCTCATGTGGCTGATGGCCCAGGCCGCCAAGCTAGACCGCAACCCCTACGGCAACGTGATCTCGTTGGGGGTGGCGTTAGGGCTTTTGGGGGTCATCTATTGGCTCTTTGTCGAATCTTGGTTTATGACGTTGTTGGCGGTGCTGCTCTTTACGCAGATTTTCAACGACGCGCTCAAAGCCGACACCCCGGGCGACTTTTGGACGCGCGTACTCGCCAAGTTGCAAATGGCGCTCTATATTGACACACGCCGCCAAGAACAAGCCCAGGGCCGCTACGGTTATCTGAGTTCGCTTTTTATGGGCGTGGTCTTTTCCGCAGGCTGGACCCCTTGCATCGGCCCGATCTACGGCGCGGTGCTCACGTTGGCCTCATCCGGCGGGTCGATCTCGGAAGCGGGGACGTTACTTACCGCGTATTCGTTGGGGCTGGGCATTCCTTTTTTGCTCACCGCGCTTGCGTTGGACCAAGCCCAAGGGGTTTTCCGCCGTTTGCAGCGCAACATGCGCACCATCGAGGCGGTCAGCGGCGTTTTTTTGATCGCTATTGGCGTGCTGGTTTTCAGCGGCGAGCTGCAACGTCTGGCCGCGCTCGGCAACCAGGGAAAGCTCGGCGACATCTCGATCAACACGGAAACTTGCGTCGTTGGCGCAACCGAAGGGCGTGTGCGCTGGGCTAATGTGCCGGATTGTATCTGGAACGGCCCTAAAGACGATTTCTATATTGCCTTCAACAAGACGCAGTTCGGCGGGCAAACCCAAGCGCCGATCACCGTTGCCGCGTTGCCCAGCGCCGCCTCGAATGGCGTCGCTGCGTTGGAAGTCCCCTCGTTGGACGATGGGGAAACGCTGGCCGAAATGGGATTGGATGCGCCGTTGGCCGCGCCCGGCCCGTCAACCGACGCTATGGCAGAAATTCCCTCACTGGACGCCTTAGCTCCTGCTGCGAGTGCGCTTGACGCCGGAGACGCCAACGCCGTGCCGGTGGGGCTTTATGTGGGCGAACGCGCGCCGGACTTCACCGCACGCACCCTAGACGGGCAAACCGTCTCGCTTTCGGATTTTCGTGGGCGGGTGGTGTTGCTCAACTTCTGGGCGACTTGGTGCACGTCTTGCCAAAAGGAGATTCCCGTTCTCCAGGCACTTTACGATTTACACCAACCGGATTTTGTCGTTCTGGCCGTAGACTATGCCGAGGGCGAGAAGCGTGTACGTGAGTATGCCGAGGAAAAAGGGATGCGTTTCCCTGTACTCTTAGACCCTGACGGCACGATCAACGAAGACCTCTTTGGCGAGGTCATCCCGGGCTACCCAACCAGTTTGTTGCTGGATCGGGACGGCGTGATCGCGGCCTATTTCCCGGGTGAGCTGAGCGGAGCACAACTCACCGACGCGCTCGAACCGTTTTTGGCACAATGAGAGGATAACGGCGCTCGTGGCAACTCCTCCCCCATTTGACAAACGCTCGCTGCGTAGGGCGGCGCGTAACGCCCGCTGGGTGCACTGGCTTTCTCGCCGTTGGTTGGTGTTTATGCTGGTGTTTCTGTTCCTCTATGTCGGCCTGGCCTTGACCGCGCCGGTGTTGATGCACACCGGCCACACCCGCGCCGCCGACGCGCTTTATAAGCTCTATGCGCCGTTGTGTCATCAATTCGCGTTCCGTTCGTGGTTCTTCTTTGGGGAACAACCCGCCTATCCGCGCGCCGCTTCCGGCACGGATTGGGGCACGTTCGAGGAGTACGCCTCCCGGGATCCGTTCTTTGAGGGGGTGGACCTTTACCAATGGACGGCGGATTTACAGTTGCGGGCGCGTGCTTTTCGCGGCAACGAGGAGATGGGCTATAAGGCGGCGCTTTGCCAGCGAGATATCGCCATTTATAGCGCCATGTTCCTCTTCGGGCTGCTCTTTACGCGCGTGCGGCGTTGGTTGCGCCCCACACCGCTTTGGCTTTACCTCATCTTGGGGCTGATGCCGATAGGCCTGGACGGTTTTAGCCAGCTTTTCAGTTATCCGCCGTTCGAGTTTTGGCCGGTGCGCGAAACGCTCCCCATTTTCCGCACGTTGACCGGCGCTCTTTTCGGCGCGATGAACGGCTGGCTCGCGTTCCCCTATTTGGAAGAATCCATGCGCGAGATCAGCGCTTCTGCCCAACGCAAAATCGCACACGCCGAGGCGTTGTTGGTCGAGCTGCGCGCCGAGCCTGGAAGTGAATAAACGCATAAGCACACAAAATTAACGTAAATGCGTAGGAAAATTCGGGGACGCCTTCGGCACAAGTTCCCCTGTGTGCGCGTATTGCATAGGCGTTCACTTGCCGACAGCCGTGCAACGCCTCCCCCTAACACTCACGCTCTCCGCTGAACGCATGGCCCGTCCGCGTATGCGCTATTCTTCCCTGCGTGTGGGATTGCTCCTGCACGGCGGTTGACAGGCGCGCCGTTTCGCCGTAACGTTTGGGCTATGTGCGGCCCAACGAGCGGAAATCTACCCCGACAATGAATCCGATCCTGTTTGAACTTGGCCCCTTGACCTTGCGCGCGTATACGGCTTGGCTGTTGGGCGGTGTGTTGTTGAGCTTGGCCGTTCTCGCCTGGCGCGCGCACGTGCAAGCGCCTGGAAGCGTCGGCGCGTGGGTGGATGTGGCGCTGGTTGGCGTGGTGGCGGGCGTGGTCGGCGCACGCGCGCTGTATGTGGCCCAAGAGTGGCGCTATTTTAGCGAACACACCGACGAGATCGCACGGCTGGCGGCGGGAGGCATGGCGTGGCACGGAGCGCTTTGGCTCGGCGCGCCAACGGTGTGGTTAGCGGCGCAGTGGCGACGTGTGCCGCTCGCGTTGTGGACTGACGCGCTGGCTTTGGCTTGGCCGCTGGGCATGGCGGCGGCGTGGTGGGGATGTCGGGGGGCGGGCTGCGGCTACGGCTACGAGGTCGCCACGCTGGCCGACTGGCCGCGCGGCCTGGTCGCCGAACTGCCGGACGTATACGGACAATTTGCCCCGCGCCTGGACGTGCAAGCGGCGGGTGCGGCCTGGGCGTTGCTTTTGGCGGCGTTGGCGGCGTTGTTGACTTGGCGCGGATGGCTGCGTGGCGTGCGTTTGTGGGCCATTTGGGCGCTGGTGGGGCTGGGGCATGTGCTGTTGGCGTACTTTCGCGCCGACCCCGCGCCGACGTTGTTCGGTCACCGCGCGGACCAAGTCTACGACGCCGGGCTGAGTTTGCTTGCGAGCGGGTGGGGCGGCATACTTTGGCTGCGCGCGCGACGTGCTCGCGCGAGGGAAGTTGCAAACAACGCGGAGCAAAACACACTATGAAACTCACGATCGGGCTGGCCCAGATTGCGCCGAAGCTCGGCGATGTGCGGGTGAACTTGGCGCGCCATATGGAGCTGATTGCCGAGGCTGCGGGGCAAGGCGTGCAATTGCTGCTCTTCCCTGAGCTTTCGCTCACCGGCTACAATCTGCAAGACTTGGTGCACGAGGTGGCTTTGCATCCTCACACGGATAACCCCGTCTTTGCGCAACTGCTGGCCGCCAGCGCGCAACACGCTATGGACATCACGGTTGGGTTTGTGGCCGAGGACCGCCGCCACCGCTTTTTTATCGCCCAAGCGTACCTCAGCGCGGGGCAAGTGGTGCATGTGCACCACAAGGTGTACTTGCCCACTTACGGCCTCTTTGATGAGGGACGCTATTTTGCTTGGGGCGACGCCGTGCGCGCTTTTGACACGCGCTTTGGGCGGGTGGGCATGTTGATCTGCGAGGATTTTTGGCACGCCTCGCCGCCCTATTTGCTGTGGCTGGACGGCGCGGATATGTTGCTTTTGCACAGCGCCAGCCCGGGGCGCGGCTTGGACGAGGAGCCGGTTTTGCGCAGCGCGCGCTGGGTGGAGCTGGTCAATCGCGCTTACGCCAGCCTGTTTACCGACTACGTGATCCATTGCAACCGTGTAGGTTTTGAGGACGGGCTGAACTTTTGGGGCGGCAGCTCGATAGCCGACCCGAACGGCGAGTTTGTGCTCCACGCGCCTTACTATGACGAAGCACTTTCCGTGCACACCATAGACCTCAACCAACTGCACCGCACGCGCAGCCGCTTACCGCTCTTGCGCGACGAACGCACCGCGTTGGTCAGCCGAGAGATGGCGCGCATTTTGGGAGAAAACACCCAGGGCAGTCGTTAACCGTTGGAGTTCGTAGGGGGGGCAGCGATGCTCGGCACAACCAACATCAAGGTTTTGATCCTGGAAAAAGATTTTTACGCTCGCCAGGCCATCAACAGCTATTTGGCGTGGGATCGGCGCACGCGGGTTGTGCATCTGGCCGACACGCTGGAGTCTGTGCGGCAATATGTCGGTTCTGTGCCGCAAAGTGAGTGGCCGGACGTGGTGTTGTTGGACGCCCAAGCCGCCGACTCTCCGCAAGCGTTAGCGGAGCTGGTGTTGTTGATTGAGGACACTATCCCCGACGTGATGACGCTGGTTTTGGACCGTGAGGTCAATTTGGAGACGCTGCGTGCGGTGGAAAAAGCGCGCGCCAACGGCTATTTGCTGCGTGACGAGTTGCGCTATCGGGTGGCTTCGGCCATTTGCTGGGCGCAAAAGCACGACTTTGTGGTGACCCAAAGCGTCAAAGCCGCGCTACAAGGCGAGTTCGCAGGGCGGCTTTTCCGCGCAGAAGTGATCCCCGAGCGGCGCGAGTATCCGGAGCTAACCCCGCGTGTGCGTCAGGCTTTGCATTTGTGCGTGGTCGAAGGCATGTCGGCAGAGCTGGCCGCCGACGAGATGGGCATCAGCGCGTATACCGTGCGCAGCTATGTCAAGGAAGGCTACCGTATTTTGGAGGCTTACGACGACACGATCTACCCTCCCGACCTCAGCCCTCAGGAAAAGGCCTTTATGCGCATCACCGCCCTGAAAGACCAAGACAGCGATTGTGGCTGAACGTTTATGCCTGCCCCCCATCCCTTCCGCCGCACGTTAGAGCGCCTATTGAGCACGCTGGCGTTGCTGCTCGGCTCGGCGTTACCCTTTGCACTGGCGTGGGTACTGATCGCCTCCACCGATGAGGACGCCACGCCCCCCGCTAATCCCCTGGATCGCATTCCGAACTACAGCGGCCCGCTGGAAGAAACGCTAGACATATCCGCTGGTGAAACCGTGCAAACGGCGTACACGTATCGGGGCACGGTGCGGTTGATCGTTGAAGGCGTTTGGGAGGAGTCTGCGGGCATGTGCGACGCGCTTTATTGCTTTTCCGCTGCGGGGGCGGCGCAATGGCGGCCTGTGCTGGTCGTGGGCGGGCTGGCGCTGGCGGATGTGGCGGGTTGGGACGCAGAGACACGTCCCCAGCCCGACCCACACGAGCATACTTATACCGCGCTGATGAACTTGGGCGGGCGTTGGCGCGCACTGCGCTTGCAAAACACGGCGGAAGCGGGAACGTGGCGCGTCACGGTGTTGCAAGTGGAATAGAAACTAAGAGCGCACAGAGGGGTTGCTCTGTGCGCCCAAAAGGTTCTCCCGCGGTGATGAACTGCGCATCGTGCCGAATCTCGAAGAGGGGTGCTAGGGTAACGCCGCTAGGAGGATTTAACCATGTCCTTCTGCCTGTTCATCACTATCACCGCGGTTCGCGTTGGCTCAAGCCAACGCTTGGAGAGTACAGCAAGCCGCTACACTTACTTAGATGCACGAAGTCTTACGGAGTTACATCAAAATTATTTGAGACATCACCGAGCGACAACGGCTGAAGTAGGAGCAGATCGCCGATGGGCACGTCGTCTTGTTGAACCGGCAAGCGTGTTTGGGGTGCTTCCAGAGCGTAAAACCCTACCGCCAGCGTGTATTGCCCGGGGGAAAGTTCTAACGGCAAGGCTAGGCCGTGTGTGTCACGCACCGTTGCGCCGACCGTCCAGCTATCGGTCGGGGCGCGGTTGCCCGCAGGCTCGCCGTCGTGCTGCGCTGCGAGTGTGCCATCTGGCGCGAGCAATTGCACGGTGACCTTGTAGCGGGCGCTCAGCGGCGCGTCCGTTGTCCAAAAGAGCGTCACGCCCAGCGCATCCCCGATGGCCGGTTCGGTGGGGCGGAGCGCGTAGCCGACCAAGCGGATGTGCTCGCCGAAACGTGCGTCAAGTACACGGTCGGGCGTTTGGGGCGCGGGGCCGAGCACGGCGTATTGGGCCAGACGCACATCCCCATACCAACGCGAGGTGACCGGATAGGCTTCCGCGTCCAGCGTGCTTTGCACAACACGACGCGGATCGCGCTCCTCCTCGCCCCAGAAAACGACAAAAATCCGCCGATGTGCCGCGAGCACGGTTTGCACCTCGGCGCGCGTTTGTGCGTCGTCCCCCCCTAAGCCGCGCGGCAAAGGGTAAAGCGTTGCTGCGCCGTGATAGTAGTAGGTGAAAACCTCGGCCTGATTGGGGGCGTCTAAGATGATCGCGTCTTGAGAGGTGGCGTGCGTCTCCAAGT